>Ga0181612_177245_pt1 | contig 12245 bp, 9 predicted proteins | sample HoacroProtozoa21_FD_119630 | JGI IMG/M metagenome (GOLD analysis project Ga0181612, IMG submission 119630) | Hoatzin crop microbial communities from Cojedes, Venezuel. Combined Assembly of Gp0051906, Gp0051904, Gp0051908
CAATCTCGCGCTTGGCCTGCTTCTTTGCCTCCACTTCCCTCTTATCGTAATTCTTCTTACCGCGTGCAAGACCGATTTCAACTTTAACGCGTCCGTCCTTAAAATAGCACTTCGTGGGCACGAGAGTAAGTCCGTCCTGCTTTACTGTAGAGTAAAGCTTTATAATCTCGCGCTTATGCATAAGAAGCTTTCTCGACCTCTCGGGGTCAAGTTTCAGAAAAGTATTTTCCTGCTCATAAGGACTAATGTGAACGCCGATAAGAAAAGCCTCTCCTCCCTTTATGGTAACGTAGCTGTCTTTAAGATTAACCTTGCCTGCGCGAAGGCTCTTGACTTCGGTTCCGTGCAATACAATTCCGGCTTCATACCTGTCTTCGATGAAGTAGTCGTGGAATGCTTTGCGGTTCTCCGCAATTATTTTTATTCCTTTTTCTTTAGCCATAATTCCTATTTTACAGTCGAAGCGACGGACACGCATTAAGTTCAAGTCCGTTCCGCCTTCCGTTAATATATTCGAAATACCCGGCAGATGCAATCATAGCTGCATTATCCGTGCAAAGTTTTAGACTCGGATAATAAAGCTTCAAGCCGTTTTCCTTTGAAATTTTATCAAAGGTTGCTCTCAGGAACGAGTTTGCCGATACGCCTCCTGCAAGGCTGACTGTTTTTATACCGGTCTGCTCCACAGCCCTTATCACATGATCTGCAAGAATATCCGCGATATGTTGCTGGTACGATGCCGCGAAAGAAGGAATATCAATCTCTTCACCCTTCTGCATAGTCTGGTTTATAAGGTTTAATGCGCTCGTCTTAATTCCCGAAAAGGAGAAGTCCAGCGTATCGCTCATATGCCCCTTAGGGAAACTGTAAGCATGTGTATCCGCCCCCTGCCCTGCCTTATCCATCTTAGGGCCTCCCGGGTATCCGAGACCTATCACTCTTGCTATCTTGTCTATCGCTTCTCCGGCCGCATCATCACGAGTTCTTCCCAATACTTCAAGATCCGTGTAAGTCTTAACAAGAACAATCATGGTGTTTCCTCCGCTGACGCACAGGCACAGAAACGGAGGCTCCAACTCTTTAAAACAAAGAAAGTTTGCACAAATGTGGCCGTGCAAATGATTTACTCCGACCAAAGGAAGTCCTGTTGAAAAACTGACGCCTTTTGCAGCAGACAGTCCCACAAGCAAAGCTCCGACCAATCCCGGTCCGTAAGTTACCGCAACGGCGTCAATGTCATTCAGTGTAACACCTGCTTTCTCCAAAGAGTCCTTTATGCAAGGATAAACGGCATCGACATGCATTCTTGATGCAAGTTCAGGAACAACACCTCCGTAGGTCTCGTGAAAATCAGCCTGTGACGCGATAACATCACTTAAGATATCCCGGCCGTTCTTTACAACGGATGCCGCGGTCTCGTCGCACGAGGATTCGATTCCCAATATTAAAACATCTTTTCCCTTCATTGTATTTCCTTCTTTAACTGTTACTTATGAAGAATGACTGCATGTAATTCATAACAGTTTCTATATATGTATCTTTTCCGAGCCTGAATGATTCAAGGTAACCTGCACCCGCTATCATTCTGGTGACAGTTGTATTGGCATTAAGTCTCGTTCTCTCTTCCGCAATTTGTGCAATCTTATCGGCTCCTATAAAAGTATCATGTCCTCCGTAAATAATGCACACAGGAATCGGAAGTCTTGAAATCTCGGCAGCAAGGTTTACAGAGCTCGACTCTCCCGCAGACACACGGATTGCATAAGGAACGAGCCTACTTGTAAGACTTCCCAAAAACTCAGTCTGCAGAACTCTTGCACTGATATAGTCATCCGAATTCTTCGCAGGAGAATCGAAAATCATACCTGATATATAGGACCTGTCAAATCCGAGATTTATGATATCGCTGTCATAATCATCAAGCTCAGCCTCGGTCAAATCCGACTCGGGAAGTTTATCGTATGCAAGAATCGAAGAGGTGCATCCCGTACCGATTCCAAAGAGCACGACATCAGTTGTAACAGATATGGTTCTAACCTGAGATATGGCACCTAAAACATCCTGCCATTCAAGGTATCCGTAATCGCATACATCTCCTTCAGACTCTCCGCAGTTTCTCTGGTCAAAAAGGAATACATTATAGTTGTTATCAAGAAGCCGCTCGACAAGGTCAACCATATTTACACCGAACGGCAGTCTGTTGGAACCTGCATCATGAACAACAATAACTGTTGTAACCGGATTTGAGCACTGGAAAAACCATCCTGATAGATTGGTTTGTCCGTCGAAAGACTCAAATGAACAAGTCGAATACGAAGGAAGAATATTTGAAGGGATATTTGAAACCGTCGTCTTCTCAATATTCATGAGGTTATTGGCAGATGATATTGTAAGTACCACGAAGAAAATAAGCACTGCAGCAAGAATACTTAAAACCAGAGCGGCACGAACTATAAAGCCGGATCTGCCTCTTCTGACACTGCCTCCTCCGGCTGCCTGAAAACCCGAAGTCATACCTTAAAGAAACTTCTTCCTCTTAAGGAAAATAGATGCGATGATAACGCTTACAATGCATGAACCAAGCAGAATGAAAAATGGCCACGGTCTGTCAGCAAATCCCGCGTCCCAGGGCATCGGACAATTCTGACCGAAGAAACTTCCGATCAAATCAGGAATTGTGAGAACAATGGTTGCGGCAGCAAGCACACGCATGATTGCATTCATATTATTTGAGATAATCGAAGCGTAAGCATCCGTGGTGGAACTAACGATATTTGCGTAAATATCCGCCATCTCGTGAGCCTGCTTATACTCGATTACAACGTCCTCAAGAAGGTCTTCATCTTCCTCGTAAAGCTTAATCGTTCTTCCTCTCATCAGCTTCTCAAGCACCGCCTCATTGGACTTCAATGATGATGCGAAGTAAACAAGGGATTTACTGAGCTCCAAGAGCTTGTACAGATCCTGATTCGAGATAGCCTTGGAAAGCTCGACTTCTGCGACTTCGAGTGTCTTATCAATGAAACGCAGCAAACGCAGATACTCGCTTGCAACAGAGTGCAGAATCTGAATCGTAAATCGCGTTCTGTAAGGAATGTAAAGGCCCTTCACGTGATTTTCGATAAAGTGGTCAATTATGGTCGACTGCCTTAAAGATACCGTCACTATATGCTTATGAGACAGGAAAATACCAAGAGGTGTGGTCTCGTACTTTATGATGTCGTTCTCACGTTTGGAATAAGGAATATCGATGATGATAAGCACCGTTCCCGTATCGTCGTCAAAGTCGATACGAGGACGCTCCTCCTCATCAAGAGGATACATAAGAAATTCACGCGGGATTCCGAGCTCATCCTGTACGAGGCTGATCTCGGCCTCGGTCGGAGAGAACAGATTGATCCAGCAGTCGTCAACAATCTTATCTACTTTTGTAACTTTGTAAGAAGACTTGGAGGCTGTCTTTGCAGCTTCAACTGATGTATAAATTCCGAGCATGCAAATACCTCCTTTCGAGAAATCAGTAAAAGGTATTTTAGCACGTAAATTCGAATGTTTCCACCCGAATCAGGAAATTCCCGAATGGCCGAAGCCGCCTCCTCTGTTGTTTCCGATATCGGCAACGGAATCGACAAAATCAATGTCACAATATTCGACCTTGTTAAGTACCATCTGAGCCACACGGTCGCCCTTGCGAATAAGATAAGTTCCGTGCTTAACGCCCTTGTCATCGAGTGTAAATGGATTTTCTTCGGAGGCATCCTCTCTCATCGACGCGTTATAGATAATTACGTTACCCTCATCACGGTAGCCGCAGTCAATGGTACCGGGGGCGTTAGGAATACGAAGAGGAGTCTTAAGAGAGATACCGCTTCGAGGTCTGATTTGAACTTCATAGCCGTACGGGATAGCCATCTTAAGACCTGTAGGTACAAGAACACTCTGACCGGGCTTAACCAGAATATCCGCGCAGGAATAAAGATCCATTCCCGCATCGCCGTCACTTGCATACTTGGGAGCAACCGCCTCTTCCCTGCACTTTTCCATCGGCAGCTTAATCTTCTCGTTCATCTTACACCTCCGTATAACACATAATTACGTCGTAGCCTAGAGAAGAAATCTCTCTTGCTGTATCTTCATCGAAAAGGTATTTCCCGGGTCCCCAGATTGTTGCCGAGCAATCCAGAGGATGCGTTACAACTTTAAGGTCGGGACCGTTATCGATTTGCTTTAATATATATGCACCATTGCCGATGCATCTTCTGCATTTATCCTTATTTTGTCCGACGGGACAAAAATCCGTCTGCATCCAAGGCACGGGGCCTGCGGCATGAAGGTATATCTTACCGCGACTATTACATTTCTTAAGCATTGTAAGCGCCCGGTTAGGGCTTACTTCATAAGACATAAAGACGCTTCCTGTTTTCTTTAATTCATATTCAAGAGATTTCTCGTTATAGACATTTGTGCCTGCTGTCGGCATAAATTCGAAGTCTTTTACGGAGCTGAATTTACCTGATACCGAATCATGATAAAAATCAGGTTTTACTAGAAGAATTTCTTTGTCTGTTTCTTCTTTAATCTCGTTAAGTGCACCGTCAAGATAATCATAAAACGAGAACGCTAATATATCGCTATCACCGATATCAGATACATTTTCGGCCGAAGGACAGTAAATTAATGTCTTTACAGTTCCCTGTTTAATCTCTGTTTTCTCATAGTCTTCGACCAAGAAGCTTTCGCTTACGGAGTGCGAAGAAGCAGATATGATTTCCGAACTCAATAGTTCCAAAACACCGCGGCGAAGCTCATTTATAAGGCTTACACTGCAGTTAACATTTTCGCTTCCAAAGATATAAATCTCGTCGCAAGCAAAAGGTGTGGAACCGGTTTTGTTAAGCGACGCTTTGATTCTGTCTTCGCTAATACAAGACTTCGAAGAATCGACATCGTAACTTAATTCATCCTCTGCAAAGACTCCTTCAAAAGGTCCTTCTGCAACAACCGCACCGGCTTTTATAACTCCGGGATAAGATCCGTCAAAGGTTATCGTTATATGAGTCTTCCTCTTATAGTCGTCCTTATAATCGTGACTCATAAGAAAAGCCGTAACATTAACAGGAAGCTCTTTTATCGCATCCGGGTGAAGTCCCTTAATTACGATGTTCCCCTTAAACTCATCTACTTTTCCTACGGGGAACGATCTAATCTCACTCTCCCCTTCTCTTATCGATATATAGTCGCCCTTTTGTGGTGTAATCGCATCATTAACGGGTCTTATTGTGATTGTGCCGTTTTTGACATCGCGAAGCGTTACTTTGCCCAATTTAACTCCGTATTTGCCGACGTATTCTCCGGATAAAATATCCGGGTCCTTCCTGCCCGCAAGACTTTGAGGTGTAAAAGATCCGCCGCGGTTAAAGCTTACAGAAAGCCTTCTTATCGAATCCTCCATAAGTTCATCAGATATGCCGCCGTCCAATGCGCTGTCCATAAGTTTTCTGTATGTAGCAACGGTATTACGAACATACGCCTCGTCTCTCATTCGTCCTTCAATCTTAAACGAGGTAACCCCCGCATTGATTAAATCCTCGAGGTAGTAGGCGGCGCTTCTGTCCTTAGGAGACAAAAGATGTCCGTGACGGATATTTTCGATACCCTTGGCGCCATATAAATCATATTCTCTTCTGCAAGGCTGCGCGCAAAGTCCCCGGTTGCCGGACCTCGAGCCGCTCTTGTTCATCGACGAGAACAGGCAAAGACCCGAGACACATATACAAACCGCACCTTGAATGAACACTTCGGTTTCCATGCCGAGTTTCCTGCAATAACTGCTTCTGTCTCTTATCTCGCTTAACGTAAGCTCTCTCGGAAGCACCACGCGCTTGACCCCGAGTTCTTTTAAATTGCGGATATCCTCTCTCGAAAAGGCGTTCATCTGCGTCGAAGCGTGTACCGGAAGCTCCGGATAGTTGTCATGCAGAACTTTCAAAAGTCCCATGTCCTGCACAAGAATTGCATCGACACCGTTGTTGTAAGCTTCCACAGCAGTATTCACAGCTTCCGGCAGCTCCATATCATCAAGTAAAGTGTTTAGCGTCAGATATACAAGAGACGACCTCTCATGAGCGTAGCATGTACACTCATAAATGTCGTCCATAGTTAAATTCACAGCATTAAGCCTGGCATTAAAAAGATTTATTCCGCAATAAACCGCATCGGCACCCGAGTCCACCGCCGCTTTAAAAATTTCTTTATTGCCTGCGGGAGCTAAGAGTTCAATTCGAGGACTCACTTGCCAAAATCTCCATGGGTGTGGGTTCGGACTTTATGCTCTCTTCTTCCAAATTAACTTTCTGCTGGAGATACATAAGCTCAGTCTTCATGTTGGAATTCTCATCCTTGAGCGATAAAAGTCTGTCGCAGGCGTCAATTAAAGCCAAAGCATTAATCTTGGAATTTGTAAGTCCCGGGTTACTTTCTTTTGTTGTTGTAAGAATCTCATTAGCGATGGCTGCAATTTTTCTTATGCGGGCTTCACTTATGTTCTCGGTGCAGCCGAGCAAATAGTGATTGCCGCCGATTTCAACCTGAACCTTGGAAGGCATCTCGCTTTGAGTCTTAGAGGGCTTCTTAAGACTTTCCCTCTTCTTTATCTTCTCATCCAATGTCTCCGGAGGCTTCTTCTCAGTAAGCTCACGGCTCATTCCCTTATAACGCTGCTCATAATGCGTCATAACGGGAAGCTCGTCCTCGCTCTTGGAGGCAGTTCGCTTCTTCTTCATCGGTTTTTCCGAATACTTGCTCATGAGGCTCTGAGAATTCTTCTTCATAACTAATCTCCCGTAACTCAAATCAGTTAATTATAGCATTATAAAGGCTTACAAACGATTCCGGCTTCATCTCCTGTGCTCGAACGTTATCATTAAGTCCAAGCTCTTCCAAGTATGGTGCCGACTCCGGACAGGAATTGACAAGCTTCTTTCTTCTCTGCGAAAAGCACTTTTCCACAAAAGACGTAAACTCATGGGAACCTTTAAAATCATTGTTTTTAATAGTTATCACCGCAGAAGTTGTGTTGGGTCTGGGAATAAAAGCATCCCTCGGAACTGTAAACTCACGTTTAACATCTCCGTATAATGAACAAAGAACACTTAACGGGCCGTACTGCTTTGTGTTGGGTTTTGCTGTTATTCTCCCGATTGCTATGTCTTCAACCATAAATACAAGTCGCCCGGTACCCGTACATTCGGAGATTATCTTCTTCATTATATCGGTCATTATGTAATACGGAAGATTACTTACTACCACATCAAATTCCGAGGCACCGTAATCTTTAAGTTTTAAGAAATCAGCTATAATAATCTCCGCCCTGCCGCTGTAGGTATTTTTCAAAAAATCCGCAAGTCTCTTATCAATCTCAACACAGGTTACGTTATCCGACAAGTCACATAAAGCATTGGTGAGTGAACCGATACCCGGACCAATCTCGAGCACCTTGTCAGTTTTCTTGATATCAGCAAGACATGCAATATTTGAAATTATTTCCTCATTACATAAGAAATTCTGCCCGAAGGAAGAATCGGGCAGAATATTCTCATTTTTTAAAATCGAATTTATCTCTTCAAACGTCATCTCAGAGGAAGTAATTAACTCCGGACTCAAATATCTTCTGGTCTTTATTTCCGGGGATATTAAGCGTCAGATCTTCACTGTAACGCTCCGAGTGACCCATCTTACCGAAAACTCTTCCGTCAGGTGACAAAATACCTTCGATAGCACAGTCTGAACCGTTGGGGTTAAAGTCTGTGGTCATGGCAGGAAGTCCCTGATCGTCAACGTAGCAGGTCGCAATCTGGCCGTTCGCGTAGAGCTTTTCGATGACTTCGCGAGGTGCGGTAAACTTACCCTCGCCGTGTGATATCGGTACCTGATGTATGTCACCGGGTTTAACGAGAGACAGCCAGGGGCTCTTGTCGCTCATTACCATGGTATTTACGTAGCAGCTCTGGTGGCGGCCAATGTTATTAAACGTCAGCGTCGGGCTATCGCTTGTAAGCTCGCAGATATCACCGTAAGGAACAAGTCCGAGCTTAATCAAAGCCTGGAATCCGTTGCAGATACCAAGCATAAGACCGTCTCTTTCCTTCAACAACTTTCTTACCGCCTCAGTTACGTATTCGTTGCGGAAAGCCGCCTGCAGGAACTTCGCAGATCCTTCGGGCTCATCACCCGCGGAGAAACCGCCCGGAAGCATAATAATGTTGGAACCGTCTATGGCGGAAGCAAGACCCTTCAGCGATTCTGTAAGCTCTTCACTGTTTCTGTTGCGGATTACATAAACCGTGGGATCCGCTCCTGCTCTCTCGAAAGCCTTGGCAGAATCGTATTCGCAGTTCGTGCCCGGGAATACGGGGATAATAACCTTAGGCTTCTCACCCTTAAGAATTCCTGGGGCCGCTTTTACAGGGGCATCATAGCTCTTTTCTTTAATGTCAACAGGCTTGGCGGCAGAAGGAGCAAACGTCGGGAAAATCTTCTCGAGTTTTCCTGTGTAGCTTAATGCCGCAGCTCCGCCCGATACCTCGCTGTCCTTAAATCTGAATACACCTTCGGCATTGGTTCTGCCGAGGAGCTTGCCTCCCGTCATCTTAATCTTATCCACAGCATTGGGATCGTTCGGAATGGCAACTATAACCGCACCGAATGTTCTCGAGAACAACTCCTTCTCATCGAGAGACGAATCAAAATCAAATCCCAAAGCATTACCAAAACACATCTGAGCGACTCTGCCGGCAACACCCGCGCCCCTTACGACAGCGGCGTTCTTAAGCTCTTTTCTGTCAGACAGCTCACGCAGCGCCTTGAAAACACGAAGAACGTGATCTTTCTTGTAGTATCCCAAACCGTTACGGGCACACTTAATTATGTAAACGTTCTGATTGGGTGCCGTAAATGTAGCTGAAACAATCTTGTCTGTGGTTGTCATACCTACTGCAAAAGATACGAGCGTCGGAGGAACGTGAATATCATTAAATGTTCCGCTCATCGAGTCTTTGCCGCCGATTGATGCAACAGAGAAATCAAGCTGAGCCTGATATGCGCCAAGAAGAGCCTGCAAAGGCTTGCCCCAGGACAAATCTCCGTTCATTCTCTCGAAGTATTCCTGGAAAGTAAGATGAGCCTTGGCGGGGTCAACACCCATACAAGCCAGCTTTAAGAGTGATTCAACAACGGCGTGATAAGATCCGGCATAAGGCGAAGACTCTGTAAAGTAAGGGTCAAAGCCGTAAGTCATAACAGAGCATTCATGTGTGGTACCGCCGTCAACAGGAAGCTTGGCCGCCATTCCTTCCTCGGGTGAATTCTGATAAATACCACCGTAAGGCATAAGTACTGTAGCGGCACCGATTGTGGAATCAAATCTTGAAGTAAGGCCAATCCTTGAACAACCGTCAAGAGAGCTTAATGCTGAATTTAAGGACTTCGCGAAGTTGCCTTCCGTATACCCAGGAATCAAAGTATCAATGTAATTGTCGTTTGTGTTAAAGCCCGGAACCTTCGCATCGGCATACTGCTTAGCTCCGTTTGTATCAATAAACGATCTCGGCAGATTAACGATTGTCTTGCCGTTCCAGGTCATCTTCATAACAGGTTCTGCCGTTACTTTTGCAACAACTGTCGCCTCAAGGTTTTCCTTAGCGGCAAAATCCATAAACTTATCGAGATCTGCAGGATGAACAACAACAGCCATTCTCTCCTGAGACTCGGAAATTGCAATCTCGGTTCCGTCAAGACCATCATACTTCTTGGGAACCTTATCAAGGTCAATCTCAAGACCTGCGGCAAGCTCACCTATGGCAACAGATACACCGCCTGCGCCAAAGTCATTACAACGGATAATGAGCTTTGTAACTTCAGGGTTTCTAAACAATCTCTGGAGTTTACGCTCGGTCGGAGGATTACCCTTCTGAACCTCGGATCCGCATGTTACTACAGAAGAAGTATCATGCGCCTTGGATGAGCCGGTCGCACCGCCGATACCGTCTCTTCCGGTTCTTCCGCCGAGAAGTACAACGATATCGCCTTCGGAGGGCCTTTCTCTTATGATATTCTCAGCGGGAGCAGCACCGACGACAGCACCGATTTCCATACGCTTTGCAACGTAACCCGGATGATAAATCTCATCAACCTGACCTGTTGCAAGACCGATTTGATTACCGTAAGAGCTGTAACCCGCCGCTGCGGTTCTTACAAGCTTCTTCTGCGACAGTTTACCTTCAAGTGTCATCGATACAGGAATCGTGGGATCTCCCGCACCCGTAACACGCATAGCCTGGTAAACATAAGATCTTCCCGAAAGCGGATCTCTTATAGCTCCGCCTAAGCAGGTAGCAGCACCACCGAAAGGCTCAATCTCGGTCGGATGATTATGTGTCTCGTTCTTAAACATGAAGATATAATCTTTATCTTCCCCGTCAACTTTGATTCTGACCTTAATTGAGCAGGCGTTAATCTCTTCAGACTCATCAAGATCTGTAAGCTTGCCGTCTTTTTTGAGCTTTTTGGCAGCAAGTGTTGCAACATCCATGAGGCATACGGGCTTGGACGAAAGTCTTTCCCCGTAGAGCTCTTGTCTTGTTGAGAGGTAGTTGTCGTAAGTTTTTCGGATTTCCGCAGTAAGCTCGTCGTCGCCTTCAAAAGTTATGCTTGTAAGCTCGGTCAGGAACGTAGTGTGGCGGCAGTGGTCCGACCAGTAAGTATCAAGAACACGAATTTCGGTTACTGTTGGGTCTCTCTTCTCGTCGCGGAAGAAGTCTGCCGTAAACTTAATGTCATCGAAGCTCATGGCAAGACCCATAGAGTTTCTGAGGTTACTCAAGTCCTCATCGCTCATCGAAGTAAATCCGTTAATCGTATCAACTTCCGTGGGAATATCATAAGTCATCTCGAGTGTATCGGGTTTATCCCAGCTTGCTTCACGGCATTCAACAGGGTTGATGAGATATTTCTTTATAGCCTCTTTGTTACTGTCAAGAAGCACGCCGTAGAAAGCAACAATCTTAGCGGTTCTTACAAGAGGTCTGTCCTTTTGTGTCAGGAACTGAATGCACTGAGCTGCGGAATCCGCACGCTGATCGTACTGACCGGGAAGCGACTCGATAACGAGAACATAACAGCTGTCCGAGAGGTCAATATCCTCATCGTAGACATTATCAACAGGAGGCTCAGAAAAACTACGTTTCTTGCCCTCACATACTCCTCATCGGTTATACCCGATACATCGTAGCGGTTGATAACACGGACACCTGTTAAGGTAGTTATATCAAGATCGGATGTGACATCATGCAAAATACCCTTGGCCTCAACAGCATATTCGGGTTTCTTCTCGGAAAGAATTCTACGTACGGACATATCGGGATTCCCTTCTTATTTAATGCGAATATTATATCAGAATCTTACAGGTTCTCAGCGGTCTTGGACAAAAGCTCACTGTTAAATTTCAGAAAGCGTGTAACCCCTTCACTGTCAAGCGATCCGTGAGCAAGTCTTGCCTGATCGTATATATGAAGTGCAAGTCTGTTAACCTTTTCCTTATCGTCATCTTGACCGAGCTTCTTCAGCGCCGCTATCAGCTCGCTGTCGGTATTAAGAACAAGCTCACGGTTAATAGGAAACAACTCGTCCAAATTAACGTCGCTCTTTCCGGCAACCGCACCCATTCTTTCGTACTGTTTACGCATATCCTGCATTCTTCTGTTCTGCTCGGATTCCATGATAAGCGCAGGCATCGAGTCTTTACCCATTGCCTTCGCACTGATTGTGAGACTGTCATCTGAAATGGCGGATTTAAAGATATCTGACAGAGCCTTACGTGTCTCATCATCACTGTCCTCACCGCTCAAATCAGCATCCACACGCTTAAATCTCAAATCCTGATACTTATACTCAAGGAACGAGATGAAATTATCGTCAATCTCTTCATCGAGTACGATAACATCAAATCCATCGTTCTTTGCCATCTCGATGTATGCCGCCTGAGCGACCTTGTCGTTCGTGTATCTTACCTGTTTCTTCTCAGCCGTAAGCTCATCCATCGTAAGATGCTTGCCGTCAACGGTCTTAAAGAGGCAAATCTTGTTGACCTTGTCGTAGAACTTCTCTTCCTTCATCATGCCGTACTTTACGAAAACGGAGATGTCGGACCAGTATCCCTCATACGCATCACGGTCGTTCTTGAAGAGCTC
>Ga0181612_174946_pt1 | contig 12244 bp, 2 predicted proteins | sample HoacroProtozoa21_FD_119630 | JGI IMG/M metagenome (GOLD analysis project Ga0181612, IMG submission 119630) | Hoatzin crop microbial communities from Cojedes, Venezuel. Combined Assembly of Gp0051906, Gp0051904, Gp0051908
GGAGAACCTCCCTCGCCCTGCTGGCCACACTCCTCTTGATGCACCCCAGGATCCCATTGGCCTTCTTGGCACCCAGGGCACGCTGCTGGCTCATGGTCAAACTGTCGTCCACCAGCACACCCAGGTCCCTCTCCACAGAGCTGCTCCTCAGCAGGTCCGCCCGAAGCCTGTACATGTGCATGGGGTTGTTCCTCCCCAAGTGCAAGACCCTGCACTTGCCCATGTTGAACCTCATCAGGTTCCTCTCTGCCCAACTTGAACTAATTGCAACTAATACAACCCTACAATGAAGATTTCATCCAGTTTAACAGCCGAGGCTGTTCCTAAACCCTAGGTCATTTGTACTGCAGACTTTGTACTCCATTCACCAGATCAGAAGAGAGGTAATCACTGAGATAAGGTGGATTCTGATGTTCTGATCAGAACTTCAGTAATAGAAAGATGCGAAGAATTCTTGAGGGGTGTTATTGATAGATTTTTTTTTTCCATCCTCCTCTAATGAGACAGCTTGTGAAAAATATTTATAGGTATTTTCTGACTGTAGAGGTGCGATAACTGGAGAACGCTTGCAGGTTTTTTAAGTCAATAAGTTCCACAAAGCTGAAACAACAACTACAATGTGCAATAAAGCTGGCTAGGATGATTTGAAGTCCACTTTAAATCACAGCTATCAACAGCACCCACTAGCCTCAATTATTTAATCCAGGCAGATGTTGTAGGTTGCATTCATTATTTAATTGTAATAGGAACAATTACTGTCTCTCAGGTTTGTGAAGTGTGCAGTGCTCTTTCACCGATTCACTAAATACGTTGACCACTAGGTGGGGGTAGTCAACCTTATTCAAACAACGGTACTCCTGGAAGAGGAGAATTTAGTCGAAGATGGTATAAAATCCACAGTAAATTTAGATTCTTTGAGAGATTTCGTTTTGGTTTTGCTTTGTTTTTTTTTTCCTTTGGTTGTTTTTGTTTTGTTGGTTTTGTTTTGTTTTGTTTTGTTTTGTTTTGTTTTGTTTTGTTTTGTTTTGTTTTCTTTTGTTTTGCTTTACAGTGGTGAAATGAGAATTACTGTTTGTCAGCTGTCGGACTTTAAAGGTGATAATGAGCTGAGATCACAGGCAATCAAGTTTGAGTTGAGCTGGTGGAGAACTACAGGGTTGAACTTCCGGTATCACAAGTCAGGTCATTCCTATAACAATACAAACCAAGTATTTTACTGGAAAATAAAATAAGTAGGTGAATTACTGAAATCTCACACATGGGTATAATACTTGTGCAGACTAATGTGGATTAATTATTTTCAACTGCTTATTGAACATCAGACTCAGTCGATTACAATAGGTAGTCCGCAATAAGCAGATACAGGGGTTTTTTTAAATTTTAAAGGTAACCACAGAAACAAAGGCAAAATGATCTACCTGGTCAGAACACGGTGAGGTACCACAAGTCAATGTAAGTATGGTTTAATTAACAAGTTCACAAGACACAAGTATTCTATGTGCACCTCACACATTCCACATAAGTCTGACTTTAATTTCTAAGCTGCAACACATCTGAATCACACAAACAAGACTAGATATGTATATCACTGCTTTTTCAAGAGGACAGCAAGTAAAAAGGTATTAAAATAATACACTTAACATATTCTGAAAGCCTAGTTGGCAGGAAATGACAGCTGTTGCAAATTCTATAGGCCTTTTGTAAAGCAGGTTAGTGGGGAATAGGAGGATATTGTGAGATTAATGTTTCTTTTGTGACCTCAGCTTGCATTTAAAAAGTGTGCTACCTTGAATCAAAGGTTAGTAAATTAATCTAGTGTTCTCTTTCTTGTAAGTAGCATCTTTACTGTTGTACATGTTTCTTAATTGTCGTAACACATAATGTGATCTGAGACAAGAAGTTCATGATTTTATGAGGACATTGGTTTTTGCTTATTTAGACAAAGCCAATACTTTATTGGAGCACAGACAATTAAAGTTCAATTTCCAGCACTTTCAAACTATCATTAAAAAAAGAAAATTGAAGTAAAAATGAAATAATATTTTTAAATTCTAATAGCTCAAATTATTTGTGTGCTGTAATTACTGTCCCATTTTTACTTTAAGCACTCTTTTGTAATGAATTTTTATACTTTTCTTCCACAGACTACAAATGTGTTCCATCTTTTGTTTCAGTCTCTGCCACCGTTCCTTTGACTAAGTTGTTTCTGTGTACTTCTGGAGTTTATTTTTTTTTCTCATTTGAGGTAATAAAGAAGAGTTTTTCTATTTCACTACCACATTCCAGTTGCATCATTTTGTTGAACCTGGAATAAATGTGTAAGGGGAAAAATTATCATTGTATAAATGTTAAACTTACTGCTACATGTTAATATTTTCTGATAATTAAACATCACACACAGAGGAATTTTTTTCTATCCGTTAAAAGAAATATCAATCTCAAACTTGGAGTTTGCTTCTATACAACAGTTGTAGAAAAAACACTTCCAGCAGCTCTAAGTGCTATTAGTGGTAATCTGTTTCTTTCACTAGAGCATTTAATGAAACAAGAAAGGATTGAGAAAGCCGATGGATATGCTTTGAAATAAGAAACAAGACTTGGGAATATATACCAGTCTGATTTCTGTAGTATTCTGTGTAATAATATTGAACTACAACACACTACAAATACTTTTTCAATTAAGGAATGAACATTAGAAGCTTCAAATATGCCTTAATTAGGTATTGTCAGTGATGCAAATGATATATAAACGTGTATTGAAGTACTTTAGGCTAACAGCCACATCATATGCAATAGTACTTTATATTCAAATTGGTTTAGTAGAGTTTTAAAGAGCTTCTAAAGAGTATGAACATTTAATTTGTTATGAAAAATAATCTAAAATGTGTGGAAGTATCCAGCAAGTTTCATTACTATCAAACCACCCTGAATTTTCTACTTTTATATATTGAAGTAGTTCCAAGTTATGTAGTGATATGTACTAATATTGTACACATGGTGAATATTTACCACTCTTTAGAGTATCAGGTTGGTTTTCATATTATATAGTTTCTTCTTAACTGATTATATACAGATTGGAAGATAATTATCTATTTCCCACTGTTTTATTCAATCTATTCAAGAACTCCTTAAGTAAACATATATGCCAGTGGCCATAGTTGTGTTTCACCTTCTTTGTGCCACAGCAAGACACTCTGGAGCTGCTCTGAGTGAAGAGACATCTCACCTCTTCCTCTGTGCATATTTTTTTTCTACATTACCCCTATCTCCACCATTTGTCCTGTGGCATAGCCTGAACACTCTTCTAATATAATCCTTCTTCCACAATCTTCATTCTTTTTTCCACAGTCAAGGCACTTCTAGCTCTTGAGCATATTCATGCAGTAACAGTGTTGCAACACCAGAAAGAGAGAAATCTGGGTACCACTGAAGCCAATGACAGCTTTTGCACCATCAACTGGATTTCACTATCAAGCTTCTAAGCTGTAATCTAAATATTCAGGTCAATTTGCAAATACCAAACCTCTTTTTTTCTGTTATCTCCAAAATCTCAAGCAGACATATGAGTGAACATGCTGTGAACTATGCAATGCTTGATCAGTTGAACCTATAATATTCTGCACATGCCACATGGAGATAGAATAAGTGTGCAGCCAGTTCAAAAGGCTGTAGATGTGTCAGGTGTGTTAAACACTTATTGATACACTCTGTGAACAGTCCAGTGCATTCTTGATGATTTTGGCTCTATGCAAATGCAGAGAGTTTTAATTGCTTTTTGTTTTAATTTCTTTTAACTGCTCTTGCTCTGATGGAGCAGCTGTACTTTTGGGAATCCAATACAAATTGCCAAATTCCTCCTTTCCCACATAGATAGATTCCTTTTCCTCTAGGAAGAAAAAAACCCCAAACCACCATGTTCAGAGAAACCAGGACACATAAGTATATCAGTAGCAGTAAATTAAACAGTGTCAAGACCTGCTCTCTGGCTTTGAGGCCAATTGGCACAAATAAGCCATTTCTAATTAGCCATTGCTAAATTTTTCTTACCCTTCAGAATATGCCATCTGCGTTTGAACTAGTAGCTGCAAATTCTCTTGGCCTCCATATTCACTTCAAGTCACGCCTAGGAGGTATCTGGGAGGATACTGGTTTCATCAGGCCAGATCACGCCAAGGACTAATCTAACTACCTAAGGGTGTAAGGAAGGATTTGTCAAGATTTAGTTTATTAGAATGGAAGAGTCACAATGCCTGTAAGGGTGATGTTGATGGGGTGAAAAGATATACCTGGACAGACTTTTGCAGTATTAAGTCTCCACAAGCATTTTAGCAAATGAAATAGGATTTACTTTTGTATTAGGAAATTCTGGGTTCCTTGGCTATACAGCACAGTGCAATAAAGAAAATAGTTGGGCTCACCAAACTTTTTCTAGTAGCTGAAACTACTCACAAATTCAGATGGAGTATAGCAAATACTATGAGTTGAATAAAAATTAATTCAACATTCAAAAAAATCAGAGAAGATGACTTCAGCCATTCTTAGGTGGCCTATTCTGATTTTGGTGTGCAGGGAGGAAAGTTGGGATCTGGGTCTAATTCCACAAATTCAAGACAGAGCTACTATGAAAGGTGGACGGAAATTCTGCAAGGGACAGGCTACAGTCGAGTTCTGTCTCTGCCTAGATCAGAACAGAAGTCTCACCAGAAATTTTCCCTCTCTCAGCAAAATGCCTTAGTCTGCAAGTTATAGACCAGTCTGGAGTGTGAAGCTGTTCCAGTTTGTAGATATTGAATACTTCTTAATTCACAACCTACCCCTCTTCCCAGCTGAGTGCTTGAAGCACAAGGTTTGTGATTGGAGGCATGAAAAAATGAATGCTGAAAGGCATAATAATTCCTCTAAAAAATTCCTTTTAAAATTTGTGGACTTGAGACAAGTCTTCTCTTGATTTTGGTAATTTATGTGATTTTCAAGAAACCTAAATGAACTAACCCACAAACGGAATCAAGTATATTGGACTGAGTTTATTTCTTTTAGAACTGTCAGAACAGCACTCAAGTATCCATTGCATTTGAAATAGAAAAGAAAATCCCCCCAAACAGACTTCTGTATTTATTTTCACTGAAGTATTTGAGGGGAAAAAAAGTTATTGCTTCATGTTACTCAGTAATCTTTTTCTCCCAGTGCTCATCTGATGTTGGACAGTTATTTGATTTGATTTTGTCTTACTTTGTTTTTTGTGTTTTAGTCAGAAAGTCAGCAAGGACGCTAATGTTCTGCATATCCTGGTGTGCACGCAAAATAAAAGGCTCAAAGCATACTAATGACTGCCAGTTCACGCTGTCTGAGGAGGATTACTAAGGATTACATGTAATTATCTGAAATTGCACACTGTTTTTTGCCAATTTTTTAAAAAAGTGGCATTGATAGGGCTTCTAATTTCCTGCTAAGATTTTATTTTTATATTTTATATCTAATATTTTCTCTTTTATGAAAAATAAAAAATGACTATAGTAAATGAAAGAGTCCCTGAAAATCACTCAGTGATTAAACATACATAAGTCTGAAAACTGAATACAGGAAGTTAGAGACAATACCAGTAGTTTATTTTAAGTAGTACAGAATCTTGTGTAAAATTTACTTTTGAAATGTCACTGTTGGGACCATGGACCAGATTCTGATTTTTGTGTTAGTTATTTAAATCAGATAATGTCTAGAAAGTTTTGTAATTTTTTGCATTTTAAACACAAAAATTAAATTTCTATAAAAAAAAGTCAACCATTACTCCTCGAAACTTAGGTTGGACAATGAATATTTTAGGTTGAAGAGTTTTTAAAATGGAAGTCTATACTGTCAGACAGTCAAAGATTAACAGACTCTAACTCTTCTAATTAGCTATTTACTTTAGAAAGCATGCAGAAATATAATTATATTTAAGACCACTTGTCCTTTTCTATCTTTGATGAAATTGGACAAGGAGTTTAAAACTTATGCAAACAGTGGAAAAAAAATAAAGAAATACCAGCTTAGCAAGAAATTCAGATTTTATTGGAAAAGGAGAATGGAATTTATGGAAATTTATGTGTCACTTGAGATCCTGAGAAATATTGCTTCTTTTCTGTCTAACATTTCAGATACCCAAAATCCTTAGGCACTTTAGTTTGATTTTAGTATTCCCGGGACATTTTTCAAGTCCTTGCTGTGCCATATGATTAAAGCAGTTATTTACCGTACCAGTGGAGAATGCTTGACTGTTCCAAAATAAAAGATCTTCTCAAGTAGAAATTCTTCCGGCTTATTTACTGGGGTTGACCTTGGGCAAAAAGCAACCAGACATGATCAACCAAAACAGGGCAGACAAGTGACCCCAGTGCTCTGTGCCTGTTACTCACAAGAGAAGACAAATCCTTGCTCTTTTAATACACCAGCAAGTAAAAGATGAGTAGGCTTTGTTGCTTAACTCTAGAAGAAGATTTAGGGACAAGGATCTTGAGCAGAGTTGGGCATTCTTTTAATTGTTGTGTCAGATACACAGAGCAAATTTTAATTATGGTCCGACAAAATATCCTCATCAGCCTGCCTGGCCAGTTTACACGGTCCCCCCTTTTCCTTCACTCCCCAGGTTTTTCCACTTTCTGGGAGTCCATGGTATAGGAAATTAGTGTAATGAAACTCATTGTAAGAATTTGTATTTTCACAAAGTTTCTAAGTTGTTTCACTTACTCATACTCTCACACTCCTCTCTTCACAAGACAGCGATTCAGACGATCTGGCCAGGACCATTTGTATGCCAGCTACTGAGTTCTCATCACATCTCTTGCTGTATTTTTGACTGGTGACGACAAACTCATTTTTCTGTCAGTCTTTTTGTACCCTTTAGATGCAAAGTTACTTATGTGATTCGTTTGCATCAGAATTTATCTTATCTAATCCTCCATAAATATTAGGCAAGGCTGCCAATCATTGCCTCTTTTTCTTTGTTTGGAATACACAAATGTTTATGGTTACAGCCTGTCTTCCTTCTGACAAACAGGAGAAATAATGGCGTGTGTCATGTGCTGTAACTGTTTTCATCCTCCGGTTGTCATAGCGCAGTGCCTTCTGCCAACAAGTTGTCTGTGCTGTGTTCTTACAGACTTCAGGCCTTCCAGTCTTGATAGAAACAACACATCTTTCAATTTCATTGCTGTGAACGGTATTTTCTGTTCACAATACATGCCCCTCTTAGCCCTTGTTTAGCTGTTTCTTCTGACGTTCACATGTGTGCATTTCTGTTCATAGATTGCATCAATCTTAAAATTCCTGTTACAGGTCTCCTCACTGGCATCTTACTTCTTCTCTCAGAGAGTCTAAAACTGGAACACCAAAGGGCAGGAGGAGATCTGAGGAGCAAACCTAAGTGGCCTTGAGGATAGAGCTCTTTATGTGTAGAGCTTTAAGAGAGACTCTAAGTAAAAATGCTCAGTTTTAAACTGTAATGGTCAGCTGGTGGGGATGAGTCTGTGCTGGTCAGCGTTATCGCACATACATCACAACAAATGAGAAATTCTGTAGTCTAAGAAGGGAAACAGAAGAATCAGAGAAAACTATACAGGAGATGGAGCAAAATTACGATGGTTTTAGTCTGTTGCAAACACTTTCTTCACACCAGTCCTCATTCTCGCTAAGGTGTTAACAAAATGGAATGGAGATTTGGCATGTCTAGGTGTAGGTTAAATGAGCGCAGGCTGCACAGCCGACAGGTGACTCTTGCGTAGTATGCAAAGTTTATGCTGGGATAGGAGAGAGATTCTATTATTTAAAAATCCTTGGAACATATTTATTCTCATTGTTACAGGTGCTATGTGAAAGACCACTCACTCTTGCTGCAGCGTGTGGTGCAAGTGGCATTTCAGGTTGCTGTAGGAGTAAAAGTTACTTGCTATGTTCAGTTTTCTTAAGGTTAATCAAGAATTGTCACTCGTGCTTTTAAAGTTTGCCAGAGGAGGCATCTAACCATTTTTTCTAGTCATTTTGTTTGATCCCCCTATGTTTTATGAAACCCACTATGTCTGAAATAATAAAAGGTTTTCATAATTACAATGTTCAGATTTTCATCTTATATGGAAAGCTTTATTTAAATTTTTTTGTCATTGCTAATGATTGATTTGAGATTATGACTGGTACATTCTAATTATATTTCCTAGTCTAGGGAATTACCATTATTACACCTTCCAATATAATTCTGGTCACTTTACAATGAATCGAAAATTCTGGTAGAAATGTATTATTGTAGATTCCAAAAATTCATAAAAAACCGCATAAAGTTCCATCTCTACACCCAGATTACACCTTCTTTAGCAAAACTATTTAGCAACACAGTTAAGGGAAAAGAAGAGGAAAGAAAGCTTCAGTTCAGTCTCAGGCAACTAAGTATTTGACAGACGAAAATCTATGTAAGAGGATTCTTAAAATAACAATGTTGAGTGAAAATCAAGACAACATTTAACAGAGGATTTGAAATCATTGAGTATATCATAAAGGCAAGTAGGAAACTACTCTCTATCATCTCATATACTAAGCCATGCTTGCAATACTATGATGATTAGAGACTTGTTCAAGACTTAGCAGATGAAATCAAAGTTTTCAAAAGTGTCAAAATGTGTCTTGACTTCTTATCTTCACTATTTGATAAAGTCATAAAAACTGCTCAGTCTTTTCCTTCACGTAACTTTTATCTGAAGACTATGCAGATATTATTGGTCAAGGTAAAAGCTTAGAAACATAATTCCTTTTTTAAAACCTTATTTTAAAAAATGATTTTCAAAGACTAAGGAGGAAGTTACATGTCAAAGTTTCTTTGATTTCTTTTGGGATCTGATGACATAAGAGCTGACTGTGCCCTTGAAAATATTCCACTGAGAATCAGTCAAAATTGGAGAACATCCCAGAGTATCATCTCACCAACACCCTTTGGCTGCCCTACATCAAACGATGAGGCCATGGGGGTGTGAATGTGTTATGTGTAAAGAAAAGGACAGAATTACTTTTTGAGGTCATTCAAAACTGGAAAGGCTGGTGCTGACTGAAGGAAAACATGTTTCAGTTTTAATATTTATTAGGACTGTACTGAACTAAAAATTATGCATGAGTTTGGTAAGAATGCATGTACAATGGACTCATCCATAAAAAGCAGCATATGAGGCAGATAAAGTGAAACATCTCAAAATGCCCATATAATTCCACCTTTGTCAGCCGGTCTAAATTCATACTGTTCCACTGAAGTCTGAGGGGTTATTCTTGTTCATCCCTGCTGAGCGTATGGGCAATTAAATGTATGAAGTCCTGGCAGTCATGTCAGATGTCAAGGAAGACATCAGTTTGAATGAAAACTTGGAGTTACTGAAATCCTCCACACGCAGTTAAAGAGTGGGCGGCCAAAAGGTCAAACCAATGCACCTTCTAAAAAAAATACCCACTTCATAGTTCGACACTCAAGGAGTTAAAAGTGGATCAAGAGCTCATTAAAGGTCTGAAGGCTAAGTCTGGGGAAGTGCCAGAGAGAGGTGCTCAGGAAGTTGTTCCTGTTGCAGGACTATCAAGGGGCTGATTAAGCTTCCCACAGTCATGACTTCCTCAGGTGGTTTGTAACCTGTATTAAATCTAAAGCCTTAAAATGTCTCAAAGGTCAAAGCAGTTCAGGACAGATGCCTTCAAGATTTAAGAGTGACAGTTTATAAAGGAAATCTAGTGCTAAAGTCAGGTCTGAACAATAGTGTGCTAAGCATATCAATCCACTTTGATTACAAAGAAGTTCTGAGTTTTGATTGGATAGGGATTTTATACCTATGGGACACGATGACTGCCCTGTCAATAGCGTTGAGGATATCCATTATGCTTTGGAGTGGGCACTTTTTCTAGCTTTCTCTCATCAGACTCTTCAAGCCAGGTAAAAAAACACCACCATCACCACCAACAAAAAAATCCTGTGGGAGGGTTGCTTTTGAACAGGGAGTTTAAGAATGAGAATGATTTAAAATACAGATTAGAGAGGATCAGCAGCTGCCGTCACGATGCCAGAATAGACAAACACAGACCAATAAAGAAGAAGTAGATTGTTACCATGCCTAAGAGGAGCAAGTGACAGAAAGTAATTCTGCTCCAATATGTGCTTGTGCTGATTCTGCTGCACCCTGTTGATTACAGGAGGTAGATGTGTGAGAACCAAAGACTAATTAGGGAAAACAGATTAGCCTTTTGAGATGGCCACCTGGTATCCACCCAGTTCCTGCACAGCTATGGACCCATGCTGCTCATTGTAAGAAATGTGTGGGGTTATTTCTTTTCCTTTCTTTGCTTTTCCTTTCCTTTCTTTCAAAAATATCTCTGCAAAGCTAAGCTTCACGAGGATCATCAGATCACAATCATATCAAAATTGAATTAGTAAAGGTGGACTCAATATAGAATTAAAATTAAAACATCAGATTAATTATAAAAAAAATTAATCTTTGTAAATTTATAGAAGATTTCTATCTACTTGGATAGAAATTCTTATATAATTTGGTCAAGCAATACAATAGTTCTAATATTTAATGCTGAAACCAAATCATTATCCAATTTTTACATCAAAATTTCAAGAGTAATACTAAAGTTTCCTACTTAGAATTCTACTCTTGTGTGATAGTTAACCCTTTCCTGCCTAAGAGCATATATTAAATAGAAGTTCAATAATCATAATTTGTAAGAAATTGTCAAGGGAAATCTTAATCTTGGTAGAGCTCTGAATACAGAAAACAGAGCATAGTCATATGGTTAATTTTGAGAGAAAATATTTAAGTGAGATTAAATCTAAAGCTTTTGCTTTTTGTGCCTTCCCCTATATAAGTGTTAAAGAGGACTATGAACGTGCATTCAGAAATAGTACTTGGAAAATTCAAGCCAGCTACATTTATTCATCTGCAAAAAGGAAAACAAGTTCAAAATTTTGGGCAATAGACTGACTTCCAACTCCTCTGAAACAGCACTTTCTGTTGATCTCTCCTTTTGGAGCTGTCAAATAGGCTGTCTTTGGGAAGAGGACTATCAAACCTTGCAACAATTGCATTTTTTCAGTGTGTTTTGCTCAATGTCCAGCAAAAAAAAAAGTGCCTAATAATGTCATGTGATACAAGAAAAAAATTGGATTAGGCAGAATAAATTAATTTTCTAATAAAAATGTCCCTTCAAAATGAAAAATAAAAACATTTTGCTTAATAAAAAATTCTAGAGTGTTCCAATATTTATATTTTCTATTTTTATGTTATATTAGACCTCAGTTTGACCAAAGTTTATTAATGTGCTGTTCCTCTATCCCACAAAAAATTTTATTTTCTTTTTTTTGGATGAGCAGTTACAAATATCCTGTGCATCAAAGATTCTGACTCAGCTTTAATTTAAGATCTGTAACTGTTTGAATTAGTTCATGAAGGAAAAAAGAAGCAAAAACCTTTACTGAAAAAACAGAAGAGTGCTTATGACCCTCCTAATGTCAGTATATCACAATATACAAGTATGCATAGTGTTATACAGTATACACTGAGTGTTCCTAATAATTATCTTTAATGTATATTAAAAGAGAGAAACATTATTTATATTATTTCTTGTTAAAAGGCAGCATTCAAGTCCCGCTCAAGAGACTGGGCCAAAACCCAGGAGACCCTTTGTTTTCTCCTTTTTTTTTCATCGGTTTAATTTTTTGACCTTTTTTTTTTTTTTTTCTTAGTGCTAAAATTGTGAAGAGTAGCTACTTTGTATTTGAAACCAAGAAACCAGTTTTCTGGTGCATTGACCTTATGCTAGGATTAAAATTTTTGAGACAAATATCACAAGACACTTAAAATATATTTTTTGGATTTGAAAATATAGGGCAGGTTTTGTAGTTATTTGTATATCTGAGACTATGTGTATGTAAGCATGTACAGGTTTGTATATATATGTGTTTTTTTTCGTTGTGACTCAGAAGTCTTTGAAAGTAGTGAAACTATTCACAAGCCTATGTTTGTCTGGCTGACAAGGTACTTAGGCTTCTGTATGCAAATGTAGTTCTTTCATAGCTTAATCTACAAACAGAACAGTTGCTAAAAAACCTTCAGGTAACTAGCCTAAAAAAACACCTTTTTTTTTTTTTAAGAATTTTTTTTTTTTTTTAATCCAAATTTTTTTGATGGTTTTTTTCCTTTTTCTTGCCCTTTTTAATAAAATATCAAAAAAAAAAAAAAAAAATCCA
>Ga0181612_158233_pt1 | contig 12243 bp, 7 predicted proteins | sample HoacroProtozoa21_FD_119630 | JGI IMG/M metagenome (GOLD analysis project Ga0181612, IMG submission 119630) | Hoatzin crop microbial communities from Cojedes, Venezuel. Combined Assembly of Gp0051906, Gp0051904, Gp0051908
CTCTCATTATTATTATTATCAAAGAGTATCCTTTATTTGTGTAATGATTTAACATATGGATTTCAACATAAATGTTTTCTAAATGTGCAAGGAGCAAAATGTCCTAAATGCATTTCTAATATATTCAATGCTGCTGAAACTTATAATAGATTTTTTTGCCAGCTGTGAAAATGATATATTTTGTGTGTTATAACAATGGGAGACTAGTGTAGAAGATGAAACTATGTAGATTCAAAATCAGCTTAAATAAATTATTTTTCTCACAGAAAAAAATATCTGATAAAATATCAAATATCAAGAAAGAAAAAAAAAACAAATGCAAGACACACGGAACAACACTGATATCACCTTGAAAGACAGATGATAGAAAAGTTCCTTTTTTAGTCTCCTGTTAAATTAGTTACTAATTGTGTTTCCTTGCAGAAAAGGATGGGCAGCTAATGCTGCAATGATTTAAGCCACTGCAGAGATGAACATCAGGATATAAATGAATCACAATCCACAGGAATATGTAGTATATGTTCCTCTTTTTCTAGAATAAAGAGGATGCTTCTCTAAGTAGCTGTTGCATCACAGTGACTTTCTTGACCTGTTTGGGTGCAGAAAGAGAGATGTGGGATCAGATGCTAAGCTTTATATCAGTACAGAATACTGAGCAGTAGAACTACACCTAAAATTCTAGACCAATATGGTGAAAAATATTATTCCTGAAATATTGAATTTTAACATACATTTAAATGTAATCATGTCTTGTGATTATGGGAGCAGTTCGGTTGCATAAACGTAGACATCTAGTGCCAGTTGCAATATCCTGAGATCTCAAAACATTCACGGAACATCGACAAGGGTCTCAAAGGAATTTGACACTACCTCTATGCTTCTGATTTGCAACCAGAGTCAATGGTAAGATCTAGAATAGGTCAATTTCCACCAGTGATTTGTTCTTGGTCAGCTAAAATGAGCCTCAAGGAGAAGAATTTACTGTAGATGTCTTCCATGCCGTTACATCTGCCTGAGTTTTTCATGTAGGCTTCTTTATACATAGTGAACAGAAGTAATGATTTCTGTGATGCAACTCATCTGATGTATTTCGTGTGTCTAGAAATGTCTCTGAGTTGATACATTCGGATTTAAAAGTGGAAATCAACTCCAGATTATAGAAAATAAATTTAGTCACCAAAATATGAGGCTTTACCTGTGAGTTGAACTGTCATTATATTCTGGGGGCAATCTAACAAAGCTTTTTAAAACGAAGTTTGCTATTAAGCCTTGTGTTACAGACGTCTGATTTTAGGTGTCTCCATGTCTGCTAAGTGATTAAGCTTTCATTATAGACAATGAGAACATAGTCAGTACACTCAGTGGATTTTGTCTTAGCTGTCCATAAAGTTGTACAGTGCTGTTTGAGATGCCCTGCAGCATCCTCCAGGTATCCAGCTGCTAATTTGGAAGGATGGAGGTACTCTGTAGATCCTGTGTCACATCTTCCAACCCCATGCAAATACTCTGGGTATCTTATAAACTCTCAAATAGTACTCAGGCCTATTTTTAACCCGCTGAACTGAGCCCTATTGGCTGTATTGACTGTGCCTCCATCAAATATGATAGCTTTTCAGTATGTGCCTGCTTAAATACCTAATTCTGTCTAGATGACTAGAATATGGGGCTCAATTCCAGTCTGTGTGATAACAGTTAATTTTTGCCTGTCTAAGCACATTCATGTATAATTTATCAACGCATTATTAGATGATGTATTACTACTTCATTCCTAAAATCCATGCATTCACTTTTTCTGTCAAAAAGTAAAACTCTAACATTGTTCTTTGTTTACTTCTACCATATAAATGACAAATTGGCTAAACATCTCAGCTTTGTCATAACATTCTGCTGATATTTAATAATTGCTAAATTCTTAGACAACATCTGAAACCAGAAAAGACAGAGCTAAACTTGTATTTCTTGATTGGCAAAATGTTTCGGCTGCCAAGAATGTATCTTTTCTTCGTTATGTACTGCCTTTCACACTAATTTTTATTTTATAATCAAGAAAACTAAAAATCATCTCTTAAGTTATTCACTGCATCAGACCTCGTAATCTGTATCTTCATCAAGTTTTGTGCAGGTAGACATTTTTAAAGATATGTATGTTCTTAATAAAAACTAAGTAAGGAAGGAATTCAAACATAATCCATTTTTAAAATGTTCTTAATGTGCTATAAATCTAGAGACATTTCAAAAGAAGGGCTATGTTTTAAAAATATTTTAGATGACACAAACAACTTTTCAAAATTTTATGAAATTTCACATCAGTATGCTACTTAATTAACACTACTGCAACCACAGTTCTGTAACATAGTGGAAAATTTAGAGTAGCTAACAAATGTATTCACAGGAATGAGAGTGTTACAGGTTTTTTTTTTTAATATTCTGGAAGATGAAGCACAAAATAAGTCACTCCTTACTTTTATTACCAAGACTGTGTCATTTTCCTTCTCACCATCTCATGACAGTAGACATGAAAATATTGCACTTCACAGATCAGATAAAAACAGTCTTTCTATATATGTGCCTGAATTCCGTATTTTATTTGCACAAGTTTTCCTCTCTTGAACATTTCTCTTACAATCTCTTTTTCTGCTGTGTTTACTGGCATGGTAAAGCACCTTTGCACATAGTCTTGCTAAGACAGACAACAAGCTCTGTTTCATTCTACTAGTTTTTGCAGTGGTTTGTATTAATTGTACTAAATACTTTGAAACTTTACACTTTGGTGACAGCTGAACAGACCTTTTACAAAAGTGACTGTGGAAAATTGTGACAGACTTCAGTAAAGAGAAGAATCATTTAAAAGGCCTGTAAGAACAGAGAGCGCAATGCTGTCATGTCTGTTCTGTAAAGCTTCAACGTTTCACACTCTAAGGTCTAAGTAAAATGTCTTCAAATAACCCCTGGGTGAGCTACTTGCTAACAGGTTACATAACAATTAGTTGGGAGTCATAAAATGAAAGATTTTAAGATGAAAAAGAGTGCCTTCATTCACAGCTCCAAAGCATTTCTAACTGCATCAAACATTTCATTATTGATTTGATAGCACTTATGAATGCAGTTTAGATGTCATTGCTTCACAATGGAAGTTTAAGCAAGCCAGATCAATTTGAAATCAATAGTAGCATTAACAATTTAAATCTGGATTTACTTTCTCTCAAGAAGATAAAGAGGGGAGAAGAAATTACACTAGAATAATATAGTATATACTATCAGGAAGATAAATATAAATAAAAACAATTTCTAAATAACAATGATTAGTATTATCACTATACTGTTACAGTATATGGCAGAAGGGCTAAAGAAGGTTATGTGCACTATCTTTGCATACAATCCTCTCAGTACATTTTATTTATCTGATTTGCTAATTGGTAAATGAAAAAATGAATAAGGAGTCATGTGAAGAAAGTAGAATCCAGAGCTGTTCTCTGTTTGGGGAGATGTCTTAGTAATAAACTTCCTGTTCTTTGACTGCAGCCCTAGAAATCTTGTATCCTTCTTGGAATAGTACCAAAGTTTCCAAAATAGGGATAGAGACACTTTCTACTCTATTTCTCACTGGTATGGGACTGATAGAGTTAGCACAATCACAATGATGTGGAACAAGGCACCAGCTGCAGCAATTGCTCTGACACATTAGAAGACTAGGCTGATCTGAATGAGGAGAGAAGGAGGATACAGCCATGTGTGTCTGAGGCTGCAGGGAGTGCCTGCTGCTTCTCTCCGAGGCTGGGTTGGAGGCATCAGTGGCCTCAGAAGAAGGAGGCGCTCTGGGTGAAGCACCAGGGGAAGGAGCTGCAATAAGATGGCAAACAATGGTCGTGATATCTACTCAAAGAATGAACAGGAAATAGACAGATTCTTCAGAGAGACCCTGCAGAGACAAGATGCATGCTGCATAGGGACAGCTAAAGACTGCCAAATAAGGTGACCAGATATAGTTCACTATTGTCTACATGGTTAATTTTACTTCCAAAAACTGAAAAATCTAATTTAGACTGATTGAAAATATGATTGATATTCAGGTTTTTTAAACTTAAAATTTTGCTTAGTGACAAAAATTAATTTCAAAACAAATTTAGTATTTTCCAAGTATGATCAGAATCTTGGGAAAAAAAGAGGCTGTAAGGAGATCAAAAACTATGTAAAGAAAATGCAAACTGAAATTTGAAATCTAGCATCTTTCATTGTTTAAGTGCTGGTACAAAACTTTCTCCAAAATACTGCCAAGTCAGCTAGTTGGTTCTCGAACCAGCAGGTGAAGTGTGATTTTTTTTAGTTTGATAACAAATAAAGAAGTAAATACACAAATTAATAATATCTGTGTTATTCTGTTTGTAGACCCACCTAATCCCATTGGGTTGAATGAAATTACTCTGTTGCCTGTTGGCAATCTGATCCTACAAACTCCAGTTACAAAATGTTACATTCAGCCATGTAACAGGCAGACACATCAGTGATTACAGTCTTTATCTGGGGTTGATGAAACAAGAGTTCAGTTCTTGTTCAAATACAAGCGTCTTTTTAGTATTTAAGTGAATTTCCACAAATTATTTGTGCCTATCACAGTCACTACTGAGCTCCAATTTAAGAAGCTAGTCGTCTTCTTCTGCTAGATACTGCCTCTTAGCTGAGAAAGAGTACATCTGTGACACAGTAGAAAGGCCTGCCATACTCAAATGTATTTTGTAAGGCCCCATATTTGATATGTTAGCATTCAACCACTGAGTTTGATCAACTATGTATATATCCATCTAGGCCTACCTTGAAGTTTTCTGGACCTTAGTTGTCAAGCTCTGAATTGAAGTCAATAGTAATTTCCTGCTTGACAGGATTTTTCTAAGGATAATTACATTAGATATGCAGGCATATACAAATAGCATGGTATCTGAGATCATAAGGATAGTTTAACATCATTATAAGAATAGTCAGGTCATTTATACCTGGCTTAGTAATAGCTTATACCTATTTTTCACTCAATTGTATTGATTCAAACCAGTCTGTGTTTAAAAGACTACACTTTTTAAAATCTTCTGAAAGCATCTCAACCTAGATATGAACCTTATGACATTGGTTAACTTTGGAAATCATTGATTATTTTTAAATGTATGTGTTTGAAAACTTCTTAAATAATTAGAATGGTTCTGAAATAAAAAAAAAAACACACTATTTTTATTCCTCACTAAAGCTGTTATTGCAAGATCTTCCCATACCAGCTACTTTTTTGTTCTTACTCTGCTTTTTAGTTGGTAGTTAAAAATTAGTTTTAACTTCTAAAAAAACTTGCTTGTGTAAAGAATTTGTTAAAAGTCAAGGGCAATATTTCTTTGTTCGGGCTCATTAATTTTAAAGACTGAACTGTATGCAAATAGCAGCATGGAAAAATACACTCTAAAAATAATAATTATTTTACATTTTATTACCTGGCTCTTAGTTTGTAAGTAATGAAGAGTTATGAGTGCAGGTTTACTTTGCTTACATCTCGAAAGTTTTACGTACATTTTGTAGCATCTGAAGTAATTTTAAAACTGACACTCGGCTCATTTGTTTTGGGACAGTTTTATGAATTCAGGTGGAGATTTGGTTTTTAACATGTGATACACAATCTAATATTAAGCATGTTCTCAGAAATCCAGCAATTTAAGAAAGACTGGGGCAACCGTTCTTCTGCCATCTTACCAATGCATGTTATGGTCTGCAAGAAAGGAGAGAAAGTGTTAAGGTTAGACATATTTTTAACTGAAATTTACCTACTACACGTTATACATTGACAGTTATTTGCACTTTATTCATCTTATTTTCCAGTTCTTTTCCCCTGAAATAAGCAAATCAGAAATGCATTAAAAATGTTTAATGAAGAATACAGTTGAAACCTGTATGTTTCCTTTATTTTTGGAGCTGGGCCCAAGGCAGAACTGGAGAAAAAAATAAATACGACTACTTCAGTTGAGATTTTTTATAAGAGTTTTATCTATGGGCTGTAACTTCCAGTATGTGAGCCAAGTTAAAGTAGAAGGAATTGAAAATTAATCTCCTGCTTGCTCATGTTTTCCTTTCCTCCATCTTTATTTTCAGGCCAGAAACCTTCAACAGGTGGCAAGAAATTTTTCATAGTACCTGTTAAAGGTTCCAGAAAAAGTATCTTTTTTAATCCTTTATGAGTCCTTACTGCATATTTTTCCTCTTTTTTGTGTTCCTTGCAACTTCTCTTGCTACTTGTGTCTTCTGCATTTTACCTTGAAAATCTTTTCCTCTAAGTAACCAGAATCAGCAAAATCTCCTTGTGTCCCTAACTGGTTCCTCACGACTGAGTGTACAACAGCCACAAATTATCACATTACTTCTACTTCTCCTTGTTTACTTGGTTGAGTTGCTTTTTTCTATCAGGTTTCTTTATACTCTTGTCTTTAGTGGGTTTTTTTTAGTTACTGCAAGAAAGATTTTTAAGAAATAAGTCTTGAGGAGTTCATAAGTGAAAATATTTTCTCCTGCTTTTCACTGTGGATACATAAAGAAAATCTGTGGAACAAAGAATTTAATCACTGTTTTGTAATTAAGTAGACGTTTTCTCTGAATTCAGTATGAGACAGTTTATCTGTCAGGAAGGAGACAGTGATACCTGTTAGTGTTGGTATATCTCCCAGTTGTACACTGTGAATCTCTAGCTGCCACAGATTACCATGCAACTAGAAGTATCTTGTTGACTCCTAGGTAAACATGTTTAAGTCTTCTGTGCACATCAGAATAAGCAAGTAATTGAGGATGTCAAATTAGAATCAAATTACAAATCAAAAACTGTGTGATAGCAATTTTCTGGAGGAGTTTTCTAAAGCAGGACCAATATCCTCAAACTTTGAACAAATATGATTATATAGGTACTAGTACATCATTCAAAAAAAATCAAAACAAGCCATTAATTTTATCTTAACATTACAATAAATAACTTCCCTACATGGTTCACACATAGCTTTAGCTGTTTCCCTGGAAAGTAAGAAAAAGAAAAAAGAAACGGGAAAAAAATTCCCTATGATAACCAGTTACAATTCATAAAAATGTGTATCTATAGTTATAAAAAGTTGAGTTAATAATAGAAAAGGGGAGGTATGTTAATATAAAACTTTATTTCAGCTGGGTTAAAAAATTATATACACTCAACACACAATAAAAATTATTGTAGCATGATTAAAATATTTCAATTACTATCTTCTCATCAAGGATCAATTATGAACAGAAACTAGCAGGAAAGTCTTAACTTACCAATTTATCACTAGTAAGTGATGATTGTGGTATTCACCTGATGAAGTTGCAGGTCTGATGATAGAAGTTTCTTGTGGGAGGAAATGTAAAATTCAAACAAGCAAAAGCAGCAAGATAATAAACAAAGGCCTGAACACAAATTGTGTGAGTCTCATGGCTTAAAATAATCTCTTTTAAATTTAACATACAATATACACTCTGTTGTAATTTAATCTAATTTAAGCCATCGCCTATCAAAGAAAATGGGGAGAGGATTGTTTTTCTTCATTTACTGCAGATTTACTCTGAGAATAAATCTCTTTTGTGTGAACTGATATTTTTTCAGCCTCTAGTTGAAAACAGATGGAAATCTTTAGGCAAGCTGTCTCTTACACTATACAGACAACCCTCCAAAGCACAGCACAATCTAAGTTTGAACTGAGAGAAAATGTAGCTGTCTTCCAGTCCATGCAAAACAGGAACATCTTCATACCATCCCAGCTCAAAGAGCAGTAAAGCATAGCAGTTCTTCCTTGTGTTTGCTGGAGTTTCTCAGCCTCAAACCCATTGCACTTCCTGCATATTTCTGATTTCAAAATACATGACTTTGTTAAAAAACACAAAGACTACTTTTTATATTCTTTGAATATATCAGCTCTTAATATATTAAAGTATGTTCTATACCAACAAACAATAATAACAGCAATTATTTTAAGCTTTTGTATTCACGCTAAATTTTGCTGCGTCATATTTAAAGATCATTTATCCTGAAAAATACAGTTTACTTCCCCATTCTAGAATACTATATGCTATGCCATTTAGCCCTAGAATAATGAATAGCTTTCTTTTAAAGCCACTGCATCAAATATTTGCCATATATTGAGCAGCACAGTCATTTATTTCAGCTTATTTTGAGGGTCTATCTGACTTTCACTTCCAAGGGAGAAATCCTTCCCACGGCACAATTTTCAAAATTAATCGTAGAATCATAGAATCATAGAATGGTAAGGGTTGGAAGGGACCTTAAAGATCACGCATAGGAGAAATACATGAGAAATATTTTGCTTTTGCTCGATTTGAAATACAGTCAACTGAAAAATTAGTAGGACTCTTTCATAATTATGTACTCTTCCATACTACAGTATTTTTCTCCATGGCTGCATGATTTTGCAGTGTAAGCAGAAAACTTTCTTGTTTGTACAGTATACTTATACAAAGCCAACAGTCAGAAGATTTACTCTTTTCCTTTACAAGAAAATAGCAGCACTGATTAAATGGTACATTTTGAAAACGGAAAGTTAATCCAGCAGAAATCTACTTTAATGAAAAAAGGTTCAATCTTCACATAACAGCTGCAGATGTAACCCTTGAAGTATGAAATTCAGATAGAAACTCAAAATGTAGAAATGTGATGGAATGTGCTCAAATCACTGTTAAACAGGCAACATTTATGAATTATATATAATGAAGTTCAGCTACTAAAATATTTCTGCTCAATTCTGTGAGAAGTAACCTAATATTAAACTAGGAAAAAAACTCCACAAACATGTTATGTACGGCAATTTTTGTCAACTAACTATATTAGATCTTGAAGTCTAAATTCTAGGATCCTTACATTTTGTTCATTAAGCTTTTTAAAGAAAAATATGTTGATTTATTGGAAATTTTTGTCCAAGGAAGAGATCTGAGTACTGTAAGAATAAATAATATAAAACTGAAAATTATTTTAACCTTCACATTGATGTCAACAATCGTAGGTGTTAATGTGAAATAAAGTCAAAATATAATGGAAGGTTTTAAAGTGCAACTAGCCTTCCATTTTCCTCTGTGTTTAAGAAAATATTGCCATTCAATAAGATGCTTTCCTTAGAAAAAAAAAAAAAGACACACGTATAGTTCCAGAGCTTACCAATGGGATGTCAGTTAACTGTTGCTCATTTTTAGTTATTTCTTCTGTTGTAAGTACTTCTTGAGTGTAACACCTGATGTATTCTGGAAACAGTTTATTGATTTAATTAAGCTTTTATTACATTCTGTAAGCAAAAAAAAAATTTGAAGAATTTGCAGGTATTTCTACTATTAGGTCTTGTTTCTATTGGTCTTGAACAGCTGGAATAAAGATGTCTCTGTTGGAAACATGGCCCAGAATCTTCCAAACACAGAAGTAATTATTTAGTTCCTGCCTCTGAAAAATTGTTAGGTTGGCAGTCCTTCTAATTAGAAAATTGAATCCTTCTTCCCTCTTATCTGAAAGAAAGTTATTATAACCAAATCTTTGGCCAGCATATGTCACCATAGGTCTGTTTTCCTTATGTCCATTTCTCAAGAATTTAGTTCTTTTTCTTAAAACTGATGTAGACATGTATTTTAGGAACAAATTCTTGTTTTAGTAAATACTTTTTCTCAGTTTCTGCACATAGAATTATTGACTCTGGTTTTGCTACTTATTTCACATTTCAAAATATTCCTTTTTTCTCTTGCATATACTCTATTTGATATAAGGATAATGTAATACAGGGACTGGTGGCTTGATCTCTTTATAACCCTTTGAAACAATGGGACAGTTTACTCATCTCCTCGGTCCCATATAAATTATTAGATCTTCAAGATTGATGTAATTTATGAGCAGCTTCAGGTCTTACAGTAACAGATAAAAACAAAGATGCAGCAAGACACTAGCTTTGAACGTAATACTTGTAAAATATGAATAGAAGAGTGCCAAATACTTTCATAACTCTACTGGATTTTCATTGTACAGGTAAGATCACACACTAAGACTCTTACTGCAGGTATAAAAATCTATGTGAGCTCCTGTAGGGGAAAAAGATAGTCGCAGAAAATGACAGAGAACTGTCACCTACTACAGAAGTTTTGCCAGGCCCGGTATAGAAATGCATAGAAATGAGCTACAATTAAAAAAATGAATCTATTAATCTTTTTACAGCACATTGTTGAATATCAAAAAAAGTTGTAAGTGGTGGTACTGACATTAAAGACAACTGTTTTCCTTCTCCTGTTGGGCTGGATGCAAACCGCTACTGGAAGTTACATAAGGGCAATACAGGAGCATGATTTTGTGCTGTAACACAGTGAAAAAAAAAAAAAAAAAGCTATTAATACTAAACTAGAAATCTTACTTCCAAAGTTTTCATTATCTTTATAGGTCATTATAACAATTATGACTCATATTACAGCCCTCATATGGACAAAGTTTTCTTATTTTTAAATAACATTTTTATCTAGAAAAATATCTAAAAGGCAAAGGTAAAATTTTTCAACACGTATTCATCATTATGTTAACTATAAATTATTCTGCATTTCTTTGCCACCATATGGAAGAAGAGAACATATGTAAGCTTCATCCTTAGCCTAATCTTCATTCCTGATTTATTCAGGCAAATCACTAAAGCTATTCTGATTCCATGACTCATCACTATGAAAAGAAATTCTAATATCACAAACAAGAAATCGTGTTAATGCGGTATGAATCATTGGCACAGCATTTGCAAGTCATCATATATTTAGGGGATTTTTTTCTACCGTATACATTAGCAGTGTTACCAATACTATCTCACAGTAGAATAAGGACGTGAAAAAAAGGGGAAATAGGATAGGACTAGTTGAAGTAAAGTGTGTCTGCATCAAGCACTGTTGGCTGAACTAATTTCAGAACATGAACTACCATACCTACAACATCTATGTCAGCACGATACTGCACCACTGTGTCAAGAATAAGGCTTAATGTTCTTTTTTAAGGACTCCGGCTGTCATTTTTCTATTATGCTGTATTCTGTGGACAATTCAGCCTGTCTGGAGCTCACACAGGACTCAGTACAGTGTTCTGTTTCATGCTATTGTTCAAGATTAAAAGAGAAAATACAGATTTTTACACCAATTTACATCCTAAAAATGCACAGGATTTAAAGTGATTTTTGCACAATCTGAGCACATAATTCCCCTTAGAGATGATGAAAATGTTCACATATATATCTAGATATATCTGCTACCTATCTACACATCTATGTATCTATCTATCCTAAATGTCATTCCAAACAACAAAAAAACTTGACTAGATCTCAGTAGTTCAACTGGCACTAACAGCATCAGCCATTAAATTTAATTAATTTTAAAAATAATTTTCTACTCTGGAAAGTAAGCACTTACTGTGCAGTTTATATTTAGGATTAGGAAGTATGTGGATTTACTTGTTGGCATTTATTGTTATTAATTAAATACTTGTATTGAAGTATTGAGTGCAATAATTACAGATATGCTTTTCAAAGTATTATTTAAGATATATCTTTATTAATTATTCCTGCATACAGGTACTGTCCAGTGACTCAGATCATGAATTCATGCTAAATTCTGCTTAAACATATGATGTGAAAAGGAAGAAACAAAGTTCAAACACTAGCTGTTTATTAACTATAAACCTTATTAAAACTGAGAAATACATAGTTAAATTCAGCGCTAAATTCACCTTTGGTTCTGATCATTCGACTTCAGATAATAAGATTCCAAATTATGGTACAACTTATCAGCATAGCTTCAGTGGTATTATAGCAAAATATTAAATGCAGAAGAAAGTTACACGTAGCAGCTGATGTTTGAAAAATAAATTATTACCTATATGCTAGTAGCTGTTCTCAGTGACACTGGTAGCTGTTACATCGTAGTGTGTGATCAACCTGATAAACACTAAATACATTTGTGACGGGTTGTCCTTGCCTGGATGCTAGGTGCCCACCAAACCACTCTATCACTTCCCCTCCTCAACTGGACAGGCGAGAACAAATACAACAAAAGTGTCATAGGTCAACATAAGAACAGGGAGATCACTCAGTAACTGCCATCAAGGACAAAACTGACTCTGCTCAGGGAAATTAATTTAATTTATTGCCAATCAAATCACAGCAGGGTAATGAGAAATAAAACAAAATCTTCAAAAAAACCTTCCCCTCA
>Ga0181612_166970_pt1 | contig 12243 bp, 3 predicted proteins | sample HoacroProtozoa21_FD_119630 | JGI IMG/M metagenome (GOLD analysis project Ga0181612, IMG submission 119630) | Hoatzin crop microbial communities from Cojedes, Venezuel. Combined Assembly of Gp0051906, Gp0051904, Gp0051908
TGCATGGGGTTGTTCCTCCCCAGGTGCAGGACCCTGCACTTGCCCTTGTTGAACTTCATCAGGTTCCGCTTTGCCCAACTCTCCAGCCTGTAGCAAAACAAAACAAGGTGGCTACTCCTAGTGATTTCTGTCATCTGAACTCAGCTTACGTTTCCATGGAAAGCCATCAACATTTGTATTAGTGTTGATGTGTCTTGCTGATTAATTTGCATCTTCTTTATCTTTCCATTTTGTGGCTACAGGTTACTGAAACAAATACAAGCATGAACAATCATTCTTATTTTTACCTTTTACATCCCTAATCCCCAAATCTGGGCTTTTAATTTCATCACCCACATTGAGATCTATTTCTGAACCACGTTATCCATCAAGTTTTGGTTTGAACACTACAGTAAGAAGCAGATCACTTTAAAATTTACGAGAGCCAAAGGGATGATGTTAACTGATAACTGTGAAACAAAATGCCTTTTGAGTAAGTATATCCATGCCTTGTATGAAATCTGAACTGCTCTTTTGTGAACAGTCTACAGGGGAAAAAAAGTCAGAATTTAATTTGGACTGGTTATGTGGCATTGCTTTCCTCTTCTCATGGCAGATAATGTTTAGATATTTTTGGTGGCAGATTAAATCTTGAACTAATTTTTGCTATTTCTTTTCATTTCAGCTTACTCTTCTCTAGGACGTGATGCAGTAGGTTGTTCTTTGAGATACTTGCTTTTCTAAGTATTAAACCTAAGGCATTTATTCACCACTAGCATCTCCAGGGGTTTTTATGAAAAATCTCTGTGAAAAATACCATATAATTTGTGTGTAATTCTTTCTCAAATATATCTCTGGGGGCTACAGATATGTAACATATATTGTATATAATGATTGCTTAACTTACTATGCTTATTGGAAAATATCTATAAAAAAACAGTAAAGCCCCTGATAGGCTAGTTTAAAAAAAAATTATATCTCAAAATACACACCTTAAAAATCAGTAAGCTTCAGAGACTGAAAGAGTCCAATATCTAGTCCCAGTAATACACATGGAAGTAATAAAGGGCTTTATCCTAACAGTTCAAGACATAATATTTGAAAGACTATTATCATAGCATCCATATCCATACGTAAACCCATAAAATAATCCACTGTAAACAATAAATACTACTGAAATTGGAACTGAGTACATTAGTCATGTATTCCTGAAACCAAGAAGTTTTTAAAAGATAGTCAAGCAAATATCTTAAATTAAAAATCCACAACTTTTGTCATGAAAGGATGGAAATTCAGGCACTTAACCATAATAACTAAATACATGGTGGTTTCAGATTAAAAGAGGTATAGTTTGGGTGAAAAAAATAATCATCTAATGTGCAGTCAAGATAAAGGTAGAAATTATAACCTGCCTGGTTTTAACAAAATATATAAATTTCACTTATTTCTGCTAGGTGTTTCAAACCAATATAGCTTCTTCAATGAAAATGTAAATGAATCTAGCTGTTCTATTTACTCACAGCCCCATTACTCTTTGTGCTATACTTTGAAAGAGATTACTGTATCTTGAAACACACAAAGATCCCCATCTGTTCTAACTTTGATAAACCTGCTGGTGTTTAGATTCATATTCTCTCAGCTGAAGTCGGTGTCAGCAGGAGCTCTGCTCCAGACCACAGTGTACATGTGGCTCCTCCTGATTGTACCCACACCATAACTCAGCAAGAAAGAACTTGGACTTGCCAAACACCCCAAATCCTTCTCTTCCCACACTAACCAGTTTGTATGCCTGACTTTATGCATTAAGCCTACTAGATAAACCAACAGCATGTTATATGTCAGAAGAAGCCTTTTTTCTCTGAGGATCCACACAGAAATGCTGTCTGCTGTCATTATTGGGACAGGCGAGGCCAAAGAAAGGATGCTTTAGTAAGTGTTTTCTGCAATAGGAGGCAGAACTCCCACCCTAATACTGGTCCTAATGTCTAACACCTGCAGCACTAGGAGCTCATACTTTTGCTGATGGAGTCTAGCAAGTCTTTCTCGTATTAAGAAGACACCATGGTGCAAACATCTATTATATGTTGTACCTCACACATTTTCTTCCCTTGCCTCATACATCCCAACCTGAAGAACAGTGCACGAAATCTGGTTATCAGGCTGTTTCAGGATGATCACGAATTCGGAGGATTAAATCTCATACAAGATTTTTGCACACTTGACTGGGATAAGGAGTTCATTTGAGTGTGCTGGTGTGTTTACTAACTTTGATGAGGACACCAGAAAGCTGTTCCACTGGGAAAAGGAATTTTAGATGTCACTTGTCACAGGAATATTTCAGCAGGCTGAACTTGAAGGGCTGCCGCTAACTTGCAATCACATGTGCCAACTTGTCAAACTGCATCATGCACTAAACTGCTATACTTAGGAGGCATGGGCATGAGCACTCTTCCCTCCAATAACTCTGTAATTAGTTCTGACCTGCTTTACAGAATGGTTCATATCCCCTTTTCAGTTCTTTCAAGCAGTGGTCTCTCTGACTCCCTTCCCTGACCTATCTCACCCAGCTTCAGCCTGCGGGCAAACATCAAGCTAGGTCATGTAATGTCATAAATCCTGGAACCCAGGTTATTAATCAGTGCTCTTTGGCTGTCTTTCAGAATAATGTTTCACATCCATAACAGCCCTTCCTTGTGCTCTCCCTCCTTCTTGGCACGGAAGACATCCCTGGTATCCTGGAATGCCACTTATGTCACTTATAAAATCTCTCCATTCTGCATTTCCCCTCCTAGGAAGCCGCAGCAAACTGTCAGCCAGAGGAAATGAAAGCCTGAAGGCTCTCAGAAAAGTTTGAACAGTACTAGATCTTTAAAGGCCAAACACATTTGTTTTTTCATCAGCATTTGAACAGATGTTTAGCATTAAGCAATAAGGAAATGTGTGCCAACAAGTGCATTACGTGCCAGAATGAAATTAAAAAAGCAGCAATATAAAGGCTACTTTATCCCTTCAAGGATCCTTGAAATAAATGTTCTGGGGTCAGTTTTATGCCAACTTGTGGCCTCCTGTAGTCAAATAATTCAATAATATTTATCAAATTGAGGGGAGGCATTCAGGTTTTGAAAAGATCTTCAATAATAATTGAGGTTTCTGGTGTTGAAACAGACTACTCAAAAAAAAGAGAAAAAAATTAAATTCCTCTCTGCCCTGCTGGATACAGTGTTGTGGCCTGATTGTCTACCAAAATCTAAACAAATTGGAGAAGTAATCTCCTCTTTTGCATTCAGTACATTTGTTAAAAAATATTGGCAGAGAAAACAGTGACATCAGTCACCCTGTTTACACATTTGTCTGCAAACTCTTATCCTCAGCAGATGTTTTCTTTTGCCTTTTTGTCTTTGTCTGCCACCCTGAAGTGATTCAGGTAAATCATCATCAGCAGTTCATTTCTATATGCTGACCCTACCTTCAGGCCTGGTTCTGTCTCCCCTCGCTTCTCTGGAAAAGCAGGGAAGAAATTCAGAGGAAATATGCCTGCCTGAGACATCAGTAACAGGAATGAGTTTGGTAAGCGACGGTTGTTGCTTATCCATTGGTTGGGGCCTAGGGCTGAGAATCCCTCAAAGGACCTATATGTCTGCCTTCATGTTCTCCTTCAGATGTGTCAGCAGAAAAAAAAAAAAGAAAGATATATTAGTGTTTCCCAGAATCTGAAGATATAAATTATGATTCAGTTTTAGCCAGCTACAGCCTGCTGATGCCCTAACCCATGGCTGTATTTGTAATTGGCTCTCTGTATCCACTGGCAGACTCATCCCTTTGCAGACTTTTCTCAAGAAGACTGGAGAACAGCTCTGGACAGAGTGGCAAAGCACTCTGGCAGAAATGTTAGGAATATCCTAGTGAGCTCTTGAAGATGAAAGTATTGAAGATCAGCATTGTGGCTCTTCACAGATCTCTCCTGAGATGCAGCTTCATGATTCAGGGCCGTGTCCCCCTTAATGGGTCATGGGACTGGAGCACAACCCTGCAAAACAGTGTATGATGGAAGAACCTTGTTTTCATGTGAGTAACAAAAACTTCCCACTCAGTTTTTACACACACAAAAAATTAACTCTTATATATCACTTTTCTGCTTAGATTCGCTTTTAGATTATGCATTTGCATGCATAAATACAGTGACTGCATTTCAAGGCTCTGATCAGTTTCTGCTTAGCAGAGGTCTGTGAAAGAATTACTATACATCACCAGAACATACTATAGAACAGATACACTTTACCTTTAACAAAATATTTTAAGAAGATAGAGCTCTTTCTTTCACAAAGTTTTCTTTAATTGTATAAAGATTGTTTGTTGTAGACTATCATTAAAATTTCCTAAGCAGCAGTTAAACAGGAAAAATTAAAGTGAGTAGATGAATGTGAAATAAACTCTCGTGAGGTATTTCTGCTACGACTTTAAGAAAAGTATTTTTTGTAATTACACAGTGATTAACAACGGTATTTGTATTTTCTTATCTTAGTGTCATAAACATCCCCCTTTTTGAAGCTGGAATTAATATGAGCTTTGAAAAAGAATACTGATAGCTCTTTTGAATGTTGAACAATATTTTTTTTTAAGATTATGCAAATTAGTTTTAGTCTCATTAAATTATAATTTTTAAATCAACTCTAAAACCAAACTCTAAAAATTCTTAGCTAAAATTCTGATCAGTGGAGCATGAAGTTGGCAGGTAACACCTTCCTAAATATGTTGCTCATACTGCCACATTCTGCAAGTATTTTATTTGCATTTAATATTTTCAATCTCTTAATTGTTTAATATATCCTTCAATCATTTTCTTAATATATTTATGAACCAATTTACATATTCTCAATATTAAATACAGTTTTAACTTCTTTTAGGCAAATTAGACTATGCATAAAGAGGACATTTCGTCAGGCAGATACTGACGGGAACATAAGTAATTGGTTTTTAAGATAGTGTAGCTGTATTTAAGCGATAATTAACTACAAGTTGGATTCTTTAGTCATCTAATCACTGCTTGCAATCCTAGGCCCGCAATAACACTATTTTTTTCATACAGAGCAAAGTTTAAACTAAGATTCTTTTCTTATCATGTGATGTGTTAAACATGTGTGACAATTGACTATGTCAAAATGTGTGTCAAATTAGACAGCCACTAAAAAGATTTATTGTAAAACCATTTAAAATATCTTTTAAAGGAGCCAGGAGGGAACTGTGGAAATCCTTGATAAATCATAGTAATATTAAAGAATGTCAGAAGTAAGCTTGTGGGGATTTGAGCTTGGGTGTCTACTCACTTATTATCAAAAGACACAAAATTTCCTGCCACATCTGAAAGGGAGAGAAATTGCACTAGTCAATGCATGTATTAAAGGAAATAAGAAAGCAGCAGTCCCCAAAAGAGAAATAAATCTGAGAAGGAAGTAGCGAGATGAAGATAACACACTATTCCCAGTTGAATCTCACAATATTTGTTTTCCATTCATTTTTATTTACTGAGAATTGGGTTCCTTCATAAATATAAAAACAAAATTACAAATAAATGAAGAAAAAAAATAACCTTAGACACTTTTTAGATTGTTTACAACAATCTGTTTCAACTCAGTAGTAAATCAAAAGCTGCTTTGTTTAATGTCAACAGATTTCAGGTTCTGAACTTGTGCGTCAGCCTAGAATTTAACTGTGTACATATCGTTAATTGTAAATGTATTATTAAGTAGAAACACTAGGCAAAGCTTACTATGTTCACATTTCATTCTTCTTTGAAGATCTGTGTATTGTTTGTCAGGAGTTACTTTCCTTCTTTGGAACATTTCAGTGATGAGCGACCCTTTCAAAAAGAACACCAGTGCTTTGATTTATTTTGAAGGCATCCTCATTAAACTGTGTACTGCTATATTGAAATACATGATCACTCTAAAAGTGCTGACACAAATATTTTTTCATATTACTCTTTAAGTTGGTTGATTTTCTGTGAATGTTAAATCAAGGACATGAACATACACTTCTTCATCTGCATAGAGATGAAGATGCTTCATACATTCATTATTTCTTCCTTTGCTGTAGGTTTTATTTATATGGAGTTTTTGAAGAAAATATACTAAGACAGTGTTTAATAAAACTGCCAATTTTATAACTCCTACTACACTGTAATTTTTTAAAGTTCAATTATAGGAATAAACATATCTATTAATAAACATATCTATTAGTAATAACTGTACTAATAGACATTTCTATAAATAATTTAGCACAGTTGAATAAACTAATACTAACATTTATTTGTTTACATCTTTATATCCTTACTGTGACTAACTAATAGTTATAGTTGAGGAGTTATTCCAGTTTAGCACGCGTTTAAGGCATTTCTAATTTTCTAAGAAAGGTCTGGAACAAAGTTTTTAAGGCTTTTTCTCAAAACACATGAGTGCTTACTTTTTTCTGTAATAATGTGTTCTTGCTTTTCAGAAGGATTTGAACTTTATGAAGGACTCTCGGTGTTTTGAACATTGACTGTCAACAAATTTAGAGTGTGTTAAAAACACACAGACTGATTTTAATGCATTTTAACAGAGGTTTGTTGAGACAGTTTCTGTTAATATTTCTAAAGCCAGGTACTGTATGTACTTGTGGTTTGCATATCTGATTACACTTAGATCTGCTAGTATTTACTGAATAACATTTGTTTAACTGAAATACCACATCCTATGTGTGTGAAGGAGGCTGGATGAATATTCTCGTCAATCCAACTATTTCTGGGTATTTGCATATATGAGATTTGTTCGTGAAAAGTAGAAAGAAAAGGATGACTGTTTCCACAATGTCACATGGTTGGTTTTTGATTTTTTTTTGAAGTAAATCTACTTTAAACGTGCTTTTCTTCACCTATCACTACTGCTTGAAGCTCATTTAACATGCTGGGAGGTATATTAGCATAGGCCTCCGGATATCATCAATGCAGATAGTGTCAGAGAGCATTGATTTTTCTTATTGACTGGGATCATGCGTTAGTTACATATGCCCATTAACATCTTTAATTCTGCTGAAAGGAAAATAGCATCCTGCTCATCTGCTAAAGGTGGTTTAATCCTTTCCCAGCCACAATAATACAGAAGATTTCATAGCACAACTGGTGGCTATTTCCAGAACATGTACCTACAAATAAGACTAATCTTTCTTCCAGCTCTCTTCTACCATGAATGACTTGCCCAAATATTTTGAGAAATATATGAAACTCACAGTACAAACTGTCAAGTCTGTACCTTAGAATTCCTTAAATTATTTGAAGATTTTTATCCATTATTTTCGTTTCAAAAACCTAGAGTTTTACTTCTTGAATAATATAGTTTTGGAGAAAGAAACAATGTCTCCTTTAACAAACAGAAGGTCTCATAAGTTCTGCAGCTACAAACAGCAATAATTCCTGAACCAGCAACTGCATATAATTTGTTCCTCCATCCACATGGATCTTTTTAAATGCTAGATGAAGACTTCTGAGATTTAAATGCTAGTAAAGTGGAAATCTGTAGATAGCCAGAAGGAAAAAAAATCAAAAGGAGTGGCAAAGCAATTAAGGAGAAAAGGTAAATGAGAGAGGCTGTAAAAAATGAAAGGGAAAAGAGGCAGAGACAGAATTGGTGGTGACTCTGATAAGTGATAACTTTGAGAGGAAAGAAGAAAGGTAATAGATAGGAAAGACAGAAAGAGGCAGACAAGCAGGATTAAGGAGTACAGGATTCTCTTTGAACATAGTGAAGAACAAAAGCATCTGACTTCTCAAGTGGAATATCTTTCTTTAAGCACAGATAATAGTTGGGTAGTCCAAGACTACTTACTGATTTTTGGTAGAAGTTTATGATATTCATCCTGATCCCTAATCCTCTAGTGATGTGGGTTCTGCCTGCATGAGAGACTCTGCCTAGTATAACACTGCTACAGCTTTTCTATGTATTTAACAGATTTCAAGCTAATTTTTTTTTTTTTTTTGAATGAAGACAAAACTTTTTTTGAGTTTGAGTGAACCAGAATCAGATTACTTGATCGTCAGGTTTCAAGTTTGTCCTTCGAGTCAGATTCAATCTGGTAAAATGTCAAAAGTCTCGTTACAGAAATCTTCATAAAAATCAATAAATCACTGCAGAATGTCTTGACTTTGAAAAACAGTGTATTTTGACAGATTACATGTTGTCAAAAGTATTTTGACCATTTTAACTTGTCAGTTTAACATTTTCTGTGGGGTTGTGAAGCTCACTCCTCCCTTTAGACTGTAACATGCCAGATCTGTTGCCCATCATTTCAGAGCGTGATGAGAAACTGCTTCCTGTCACAGATTTTGTGGCAAATGCTAGATAATTTCACATGGCTGGTTTCTAGAAGGGATGTGTGGAAAGATCTTTTCAATTTTATTTAGTTTGTCAGGTGTGTTTTTATATATTTTCAACTGACTAGTGGATTTGGATTTGCTTGTGATTTACAAACATGTTCAGGTAGACATGAAACAAATCCAGGCTCCCTAAAGCCTGAAAAGCCATGGTACTTAACTTAGATAGGATCCAGAACCTTACAGAGTGAGTTCAAAATATACTTAGTTTTATGACTCAGACGGTAAAAGTTCAGAGTGGAAAGCCTGAGCAGCCAATCAAAAATACACCCAAACCCAACCTTCTTTATCTTTCTTACCCAGTACTATATGGAATACTTTTGCTCTTGCTCCAGTCATTGTGTACGTACATTTTTTGATGACTCCTTTGCGTAAAAAATATATACAGTTCTTGCAGGGTGGATGAGAAGTCAGGTTCCCCCTTCTTGACAGCTGAGTTAAGAAAACACTGAAGAGGTCGAGTAAATCAGGAATGCTTTTGCAGAGTAGAACATAATTAGCAGGAAATAGTGAAAATTGCCTATAACTACAGGACAAAACATTTTAAAGGATGATATGGGTTTCAATTCATTCAGGAAGAGGCTAAAATTGTACCTAGATTTTCCATACTGTAGATGATTGTTCAAATCATGGCTCCATCTTATGAAGACAGGGGAGAAGGAAGACGTATTGTACAAGAAAGAAAGAAACAGATTTCATGAAGAATGCTCTCAGTTCAAGTGAAGATTCTCAGAGGGAAAGGGTTGGAAAAAAATGTGTACCTTCTGAATCTTTGACTGTGTTTACACATGAGATGACTTAACTCTTAAAAACTTCCATGTCAGCAGATAACCAGAGCTCTAAAAGCCTGAAGTAAAGATTAAAAGCAAAAGCAAACCAACCTGACTGATGTATACTGTTTCAATGTCTCCAGTAAGAAATGACCTGTAAGTACCTGACTGTTCTGAACACAGATATCTAAATTTTAGTCTTCTGTAACCAGAGAAGGTCTTACATAACAGGTCTTTGTGACTGCATCCTGAAGAGAAAATGATGAGAAAATTTTGCAAGGCAATAAATATATTAAAAGGAAAAGAAATATTTGGAAAAAATTTGCCTTTAATAAAACACTAACATGAAAGATTTGAAGAGTTTTCATCTAGTAGTGCTCTTCTAGACCACTTCATTGAAATTCATAAGAATAAAATGTAGACCATAGATATCTTTGAACCTAAGATACAGAAATACTTTACCTTGCCTAAAATCTTTATGGAAATACGGGTAAAATGCATAGATTTCTATAGATGCATGTATATATGTGTGTGTGCACGCTTCTAATATTTTTAGTGAATTTAGTTTTTATTAAACTTTGCTGCTAATAATAACAGACTGAAATCATATGATACTTATAAGTATTGCAGAAGCTTTCTTGAATATCACCAACCTGTCTACTTTAACTGGCAAACAAGGAAACAAATGTTTTACACAGGGAGTTATGATGGGCAGCACAGTCTCTTTCAAAGTAACTCAGACAAGTCAGAACTTATATTGCAGGGCTAGTAATGGATTTCTGTGTTGAGTGTACTTTTCATATGAATTTACGTTTTCAATTCTTATGTCTAGTATTCAAATGTTGAAAAAATATTATAATATTCAATACAGTGTATAGATGATTTACTAAATTGCCTATGAATAATTATTTATAGCACATGTAACCCAAATATATTAAACGGACTATAACAACACTTGCCAATGCAATATACATACATGCACATTTATTTTTTCTACAGAATGCCAAAAACGTGTCCAGAAACCTAGGAGGCACAGACTATATTCTTCCTTCCTCCAGGCTTTTGTAATATAAATATAAAATTGAATTTATATATGCATAATTTTTAGGGGTAAAAAACTCATAATTTTAGCATTATTTATGTATACCCAGAAAAAAACTTCTGTAGCGTATTACAGCTTCTTCTTTGGCTTTGTGTATTGGCTTTATAGACATTTTCTTGATTCATTTTTCAAGAAGAAAAATGAATCCTCCGGGTTGGTTACATGAAAGATTACAGAGGATTAGAAAGCCACTGATGGAGTTTGTACAAGCCTAACAAAACATGTCAATTAATGTTGCAAACATTTAAGATCAATTGCTATTTAATAGTATGCAATAATCTTATTAAAATCGATTAAGAGTGCACTACAGTCTCTACATTACGGACATTAAACAAATACACAAGTACATGTGAATCATCAGCTGTGATAAGACACATAGAATAATATCATTCTCCTCACTTATAAACAAGTAGATCGGACTTCATTTCTATTAGTACTTCTCACATGAAGTTGCCCACAAGATGAGTCAGTTTACTTCAGGATAAAGGCAAACTCCAGTAGTAAACAGGCATGAAAGGCTCAGTTATCACTTTCTAAAATATATAAAAATAGAGACACTTCCCTTAAGACCTTCTATATTCCTTTGAATGCTTTATCACTAAAACGTGATGCTTCTAGAATAAAGAACAAACAGCCCTTTTACACACAAGATTGCTTACACAAATATTTTCAATATTAATTTTTAATACAAATGCACTAATATTTAAATAAATGAGACTATATTTGAGAAACATAAATTACACTTTGGTTGTAAAGTTTTATGAGATATAGAATTTATCAATGATTTATTTTAGATTATTTTCCTTTTTTTTCTAAATTGAAATTTATATCTCATAATCTTTTTTCAGAGGACAAAGATAAATGCTTAAAGGACGTAAGAGAATTGCTCTTGAATTGCTCAGTAAATAACGAAAAGTCCCAAACTGGGACTGACAAAGAACAAGGATTTCCTTAGACCCAGCACAATAGTACATTGTAGAAATTTCTGTTTGTCAGTGCTCTTTCTCCTTACCTAAAATTTCTGTAAGATTCTTCCCCCTGACTTTAACAGACTTTGACAGGTTAAGATCCAAAAGTAGAACGCATGAAGCCTTGATCTTTAGATGATGCCTTCTAACTGCAGAGGCGCTTTTGGAAAAGAACCCAGAAAGTCTTACATTTGGTTTTTTTGTGGTATTTTAAAATTTTACTTTATTTTCCTGGAGGTGAAAACAACATCCTTAATAAACATTATTTCAAAATACGAAATTTTTGCATCTAGATGCAGAAATTATAACTATATCTTCTCCAAATGCAAATAAACACTTTTTGCTGCTTTTATGGAATTGAGTAGTGTAAGATAAACCTAATGTCTTTGGGGCATCATTTTATATCAGGAGAAATGCATTTCCAAAGGCATTAGGTTTTAAAGAATTTCTCTTACTTCCCTTTCAAGGTCCATGTAGAAGTCTGTTGTATGAGAACATTAGTTTGTCCAACAGAAAAAAATGGCTTTGGTACATAAATTTATCTTTTTTTGCAGCCATCTTTGCCTTAGGAAGCCCCAAGGCCATGCAACTCAAACAGTATCTGAGAGCATCACTTCAGTTCCTTAAGTTTCAGCTGACAAGGTGCCCTTGGTGCAAAAAAGCTTAGGGCATCAGACTAACATACAATTTTAGAAAACTGTGTTTTTGAGAAGACAGAAAGAAGGGATTTCTTCAGAAAAACTCCGAGGCCATCATACGTGAACTCCCATATTAAGTCAGGTAATTATATCAAACTCCTCAGTTATAGCCAAAGAAATGTGCACTTCAGGATGCTAATCCATGTCAAATAAAAATACAACTAAATGAACAAACAAACAAGCAAGCAAACTTCCCCAAAGATGCCTTAGGGCACCAGCTTTGTTCAGCCAGATTTTTTGCTAGGGTACCCCAATGGCATGAATGAATAATATAATGCAGACAGACCTTATCCCAGGTAGACCACAAACACATGAAGTGAAA
>Ga0181612_102950_pt1 | contig 12241 bp, 8 predicted proteins | sample HoacroProtozoa21_FD_119630 | JGI IMG/M metagenome (GOLD analysis project Ga0181612, IMG submission 119630) | Hoatzin crop microbial communities from Cojedes, Venezuel. Combined Assembly of Gp0051906, Gp0051904, Gp0051908
GACTATTTGCTCTAATAAATTTCAGATGAATAACAGCACAAGTAACCACATGTAGATATTATTTAAACCCCAAACTTGTTTATCGGAGAGTGGTAATACTTTCTTCTTGACATAAGACCTTTCCATAATGCTTGTAGCCATGTGGACAGTTTATTTAAATTATTTGGTCAAAAATACTTCCCAGATAATAAAGAAATGTTATGAAATATATGGTCTTGAACACCATGACTTGTTTTAAAGTCTTCTTATCCATGCCACCCAACAGAATTAAGTACCTTACATTCATCCAGAGCACTTCCCATGCTTTGCTGTTACCGTTGCGTGTGTGGCAAGAACTGATCAACCCATGTGCTGCTTCTCCATTGCTGAAGTCTGCAAAGGACCTGTGCAGAACTCCAGCAAATGGGCCTGTTCTGACAATGTGGGTTATCTTATGGACCATTTTATAGCTTGTGCTTGTTCAATTTGTACCTTAATAAATACACTAATAGATGTATTTATCTAATAGGTGTAATATTTATTTAATTAATAGATGTACTATCCATGTAGTTCAGCTCTTGACTTCAGAAAGGTGAAAGGTGTCATGAAAAATAAATAACTAAAAAGAAGAAGAGGCCAAACACCTTCATTTCAGTGATGCCGTAGGAGGTTTATGCCTGCTGATGCATACCTTTTTCCTACAGCAACCCCAAATAAAGAATGGTATATATTCTTTTAAAAATTAAGAATGCTGTTTTATATTCTATTAAAATAGATGATTTTGGTATGACTTACAGTCCTGAGCTGCAGCCAAATCTCTTTCCTGAATATACTGAATTCCATTCTGCCCGCCGTTTTTCAGGGAGCATTTGAGATGTCGATTAAGCTAACTGTGCCACAAAAATCTTAATAATTTATAACAGCAATTAAATGTTACTTAAAAATACTATGTGTAAGACCTATTCAGGATGGCATTTAAAATGTAGTCAGCTTGCTTGCTTCTATGGTCAAATATAAGTGTACTTTGCAAGGAAAGGATAACAATGCTAGGGAAATTTGTACAGTAGCTATAAAACAAAGAGGTTTGGAAGATAGTAGCAGCTAATAAAGAATAGAACAGTAATATAAGAGAAAAACATGCAGGCATCAGCTTTAGAGATTCTCACCTCAGATATGCCAAGCAAACAACAACAAGATTATTCAAATTTACATGCATCTCTGTCGCTCAGAATATTTTAAAGTATTTAAAGCAATCTTCTCCTGTTTGAAAACAGAACAAAACAATGCGAATATGTTCCTGCATGTTCCAAACACTATTGTTTGAAATAATGTCTTCGAGGATACAGAAAAAATGGATTAGGCATCTCTTAATTAAAGCAAACTTTGAGTGAAATTATGTTTTGGCTCTGGGTTTTGTGATAGCAGGGCTGTGGGCCAGGGTAGAGGTTTGGGGGCTTAGTAGTTCTGACAGCTCTCTGGTAGCTACTGTAAGGTCTGATTCATTCTGCTTTGCTCGTAGTACTTCCATCACTTGATGTTAAAAAAAATAGTCCTATAATTGGCAGCATCAATTGTCTGTGGGCTGAGAGGGAGGAATTTTAAATACGTCTCTTCAGGCTGAAAGGATACTCAATGTTTATTCAATTTTAACAGGGATACACTTACAGAACCTTTTATTCTGATGTTGTGGAAGGTTCATCTTTTTTTATATGTACTTATTTTTGGGGATTCAGAATGCACTCAAGGTATGAGCTAAAAGCCCACAGCCTTGGTTGCCATCATGTATTCTGCTTTTGTGGGGTGCGGGAAGTTACTGGGAGGCTGGGATGAACACTCTCTAAATTGCTATAGACCTCCTTAATATTTGAATGTATACAGGTATGTCTCTTGATTTCCCAAAAGGTAGTAATTTCATTCAGATATAACCCCTAGACTCATCCAGTCTGGTGTCTTCAAGTCAGGGAGTGCAATGACACAGGGAAAAGCCTTTTGGTCTTTCAGAAAAGCCCCATTGATAATGCATGGTTGAGAGAAACAGCAATTATTGCAAAACATCTTCCTGGCTGCTCCTTGCCCTGCTGTGTGGCTGCAGCAGGAGTAGGAAAGAGGAGCTGGCATCTTTTCCCCTTCTCCCAACTGTCAAAATCCTCCTACATCCTTGTGTTTTCACCAGAACTTTCTACCACGTACTCACCCATCACTCGGCCTCTGCAGCATATGTCCTTCTGTGTATTATGGATTTTTCTTGGCTTGCTAAGTCTTTTCTTGTTTGAAGCAGAAGTACCAGCTTTTCTACTATTCTAGAACAATTTTGACAGCTGTAAAATTGTATTGACTGCAAGAATACAAAATATAATCCAACCTGAATCAGTGACAATCCCTGTGTGCATAAAGACAGAAAAAAATATTCCTGTTTAAATACCAAAATCTTTGGTAAAATAATGTGAAAGGACAGTCTGAGGCAAAAAAGTCAAGCAGTATAAAGTAAAAATCTTTTCAACCTTTACTCCTATAACTGTATATCTGTATTTCAGTTGACACACAGCAATGTATTTCTATGTAGCAGTGTTAACTCAAGAATTGGATGATTTAGTCAGAAAAGCAATAACTGATCTTTCATTTCTTTATTTCATTTTCTTCTTTTTATGCTGTGAATAAAGATAAATAAATGAGGAAAACTGAACAAAAAAGGTTTAAAATCAAGGTTGCGCATTTTATTAGAATTTTTTTTACTTTCTCAAGTTGTATGTATTTCTATATTTCTTCTAAACTCAGACTTACATCTAGAAAAAGCTGAATGAAGTGCATCTAGATATATCAGCTATGAAAAAGATTAGCAGTGATTAGGAAACTGTTCATATATAGAAGAATTTTAAGTCCTTTTTTGACGGGTTTAAAAGCTAGAGATCCTGTTTTCTTCTTTTCCCAGATTTTGCAGTTGGCTTTACATTGAAACTCTGTATTGAGCAAATAAGGAGGTAAACATAACAAAAGAATAAATATTCGAAATGATGAATGTTAGATTACTACATTCCCTTGTACACCCATGTGGACAGGGATGCTTACATTATGCTCATCAGCCCACTGCACCCAATAACCAGTAAGGAGTCCATCTTCTTATAATAGCTTATTGACTGAGCTGCAGCATCCTCATAATGGGAGGGGGCAGAAATGACCCAAAGGCAGATAAGTTGACAGAATGACTCATAAAATCTTCTCTTTGTTTCATAAGTCCTAGAAAATTATCCCTGTCTGAAAATGGTCCATGTTAGTTTAAGTCCATTATTTTCTCAGAATTTGAATCAAGCATAATTTGAATGGGTTGTTTGGTGGTAAATGCCAATCTTCCAGACTCAGTCTTGCCAGTTATTCTTCCATGAGTTGCACAAGTGCGTATGTTTTTAAGATACCCAATTTTGAAACATCAGCTTCAGTAAAACATTGGGTTAGCTAAATGCACCACACACACTTTAAGTTTTGAATTACTGCATGTTTAATGTGGTAGCTGTATAACTACTTTTTTCCACAATTTCCTAGTGAGATTTTGCCTGTAGATCTTGGATCATGGCAGTCAATGCTATGAAACTTAAAATTCATCATATTTCTTCAGAGTACAGAATTATTCCATTGTTTTACCTCAAACTTGAACACTTTAAAAGAGAAGGGTGCTGTTTACAGAAATGACATGAAAAAACATTCTTGATGAGAAGGTTCACATAGTGATAGTAAAGTTTTTCTTGCTGGCAAATTATCTAGAGAAGATTTCACTGTTTATCGGTTTGTGAGGGATTCCAAATTCAACCCGTCTGTTCTGGAGTTGTATTTTGCTGCCAATCATCCTGACACTTGTTATGTGCTACAAAATATCAGCCTGCAGATCACTTATGAGGTCTTCTCCTGTGAGAAGTGCCTCCAGTATTTGCTGTTCGGAGTCTATGATTAGCATGCTAAGTCATATGATAGTTTTCTGTGATTTAAATTTATACAAAAGCAAAAGATTGGACATGGTATCTCTTCCCTGGAAAAACATATATCAGTTCTTCTTCTTTGCTTGGAGAGGAATAAGATTATGCCTATTAACTACTAGATAGATTACTGAAAAAATATAATGGCAATAAACAGATTTGGGAAAGGCTCTTCTGTGAGCTCTGCTTTTATCTGTAGTACTACAGAGAATTACTGTGCAGGTGACAAAGGTTAATTCAGGATGAACAGAACTCTTAAGGTTTCTAATTTTTTGGTCTAGTTTTGCAGCTTTATTCACTAATTGTTTTTAATATTTTGTAGAAGACACAGTCATGGCTAAGGACTTTTTGTGTCAATACCAAGCAAAATGATGGTCCATACCCTTAAATTCTGACCGCGTGTCAGGAAACAGCCCTACCAGAGATGTAAGAAGAGGCAAGGCTGCAGAGTGTGACAGACAGTGTAGGCAGTATATTAACAATCTCACTGTTATCAAATTTTGTGATGGCTTCCAAACAAAGAAAAATTTCATGAAAGGACGTGAAGGAGAAAAATAATGTAGTTCTGCATGTGTTTACGAGGAAATCTTCCAAAATCTGAAAAGCAAAAGAAGAGAAAAGAAATAGATGTTTTTAAATGTAGTAAATAGATTGAAGCTTGGATCGTGAGCTAATCAGCGGCAGAATTCAGTGTTTGTGGCTGATGAGAGAGAAATGGTCTTGATATTTGAGGCTGGTATTTGAGTTAACAGTGAAAGAAAGGCGACATGTAGAATGGAGTGAAATGGATGCCCCTGAGCAACTCAGTGGAAACAGAGATCCTTGCAACCATGTTCTGAACACAGATAAAGAGCAAGATCACATGCATCCAGGTCAGAAAAAAGGATGATACTGCGATTGATACTTCAAATGACAGAGACCTTTATAGTTTTTATATGCATGTGCAGGTGTAAAGGCAAAAAATGTGTAAGATGTTATGCAATGAGAATCTGCAAGGATAAATCTGAGTACTTAGGTATTTGCAGGATGCTAGCTAATTTAACATCTTCAATAATGATTTCAAAGAACTAAATGGCATGTTAATGAAATTCATAGACAGTTGGAAGTTGACAGGAGATGCAAACGTATTTAGGAGAGAGAAGGTAACCAAAGACTGGAAGAAGTAGTTATTGAGAAAATAAGTAAATGCAAATGTAGTAAAGCAGGATTGTTTACAAGGTGCTGGGATATTAGAAAAAAAGGCCCAGAACCATTAAAAATTGAATATCTTTAGGTCGAGATATGTGACAAAAGTGTGGAAAAGATTCAAAAGTCTAATTTGAGAGTTTGCTACAGATTGTCAGTGTTAGATTATAAAAACTTTGGTGCAATATTGTTACTATTACAAGAATAAATGACCTTTGGGATATTTGAAGTTTCCTGATTAAAGAACAACTGCTGTAAATTATAGTAGGTTTTACATATTTTTACACAACATAAACAATCTACCAACAAAAGAATACTTGATACTGTACACTGGCAAGTCATTGTATAAGACCTGTTGCTTAAAAACGACCCTGCATGTGACTGTGGCTAAAATGGGTCGGTTTGGTCGATTATATAAAGAATACATTAAATCTATACACGGTTCTTAATTTTAGAAGAGACAATGTGAAGAATTATGTAGACTGTCTAGAAAAACTAAGTGGACTAAACAGTTCCAGAATTTACGAATCATGAATACAAAAGATACTTGAGCTAAGCAAAGATATTTCATAACGAGCAGTTCAGGTTCACAACAGATAAATAAATAGGTCGTTTTTTTAGAAAAGAAACAGAGTGTAAGCAGATAATTTTTTTTAAGTAGTCAATATGAAAGCTGCATATTAGAATTCAGCACACACTAGGAGTGTATTGCCAAATATCAAGCCAAGATACATCATACAAAAAGTAATCAAAAGAGGAAATCTTTAAACATGCAAAACTGAGAACAAAAAAAGGAAGAAAAGGGCTTACTATTCTAGGAACAGACAGAAGTTAAAAACGGCTTATTTGCCCCCAATTCTAAATGAAAATCTTGTCAAAACTTTCGGTTAAGGCAATGGTATGGAATATGGAGAAAATGATAAAAATAATACCATGGAAATGTGATTTACTGCTTTACAGGAGAAGGAAAAACAAAAAGCTTAAAAAGTTCTGTGTGATCTAGATGGAGGAGATTAGATATTCTTCATCCCAGGATTTTGAAAGAGCTGTATTTGAAACCGCAGGTCTATTCAGTCAGCCAATCCCTAGTCAATCTTTACCCGCTGATACCACATACACAGACAACAGTGGTAAAACCTGCATTTAAAATGTAGAGGGAGACATTATGTGGATTGGGGCAGTGGGTTCACCTGGCCTCAATAACATGCAAAGTTTTAGAACAAATTTCAACTGAAATTATAATGAAATGTATGAAGGCAATTAGAAATGGGACAAAACACATGTTTTTAACTGCAATTTTTCTTTGAGAAATAATTTTCTAGGCAAATGACATGCAGTAAAACCCATCTATTTGGATTTTAGTTAAATATTTGATACAGTGCCAAAGAGTAAATTAAAAATAGGATTACTACAAGAATTTTGATGTGCTGCAAGGAAATGACTGAAGGGGAGAAAACCATGTGTGATATTGAAGCAGATAAGATTCACTGCAGGGGAAGGAACTTATTGCAGGAAATTTTTAGCTTTAGTTTGTAAGGGTTCTCATTTAACATTTTCTGTAATGACTTTAGTCCAAAAGGTAGGAGGATGTCATTAGTGTTCATCAATGGTACATGCTTAGAAGGATTTTGTCAATTCAAAGAAAAACTGCCTTAGGAAAAGGGAAGCATTAAAAAAATTTGAAGACTAAGAACCGGAACATGGAATTAAATTCATTAGTGGAGTGGACAGTCATAGGTTTAAGGACTGTTATGAATTTGTGCAATGAACTGGAAGATACTCAGTAGGTGAAGAGGAAAAAGAGGGGTGTATTAGACGACTGAATCATCAAAATCATTCAGAAGTGAAAAAAGCAAACTCAGTTGAGGGGCTGGCTCTGAAAATGAAAAAATGCTATTGTTGTTGTGTAAGGAAATATTATGGCCGCCTCTGAAAAGCTTTGTAAAATTGAGGTTACTAAGTCTTAAGAAAAAATGAATTCACAGTGTAACTGGTAAATGAAAGCATCCCAAAAGAATGAAGCAGGGGAAAACATAACATAGAAGATACCAAGAAGCTGAAAAAAACTAAATCAGAGAGCAGATATGATTGTTTGCTATAAATCCACCACAAGGATAAATAAGGGAAAGGAGAAAATCCCAAGGGTAGAAAGTAGTTATACCAAGAGAATTAATTGGCTATAAACTGTCAGTTAATTTTTTGAAGCTGGAAATTAGAAGATTTCTGAACATGACAACCTGGTGTTTAAAGCTTTCCATCAGAAACAGAAAAATAAGAAACTAACTGCTGTAAAATAGTACATGTTTACTTCACAAAATAGATTACATGGAGTAACACTATATTAAACTCAGTGAGCCATAAATTCTTTTTCAGTACAATGTTCATTTCATAACCAAAGGGAAACATGATACACATATCTAAAAGATATTTCATTTTTCCTGTCCATGACTGTTTTTAGTGTGGTGCATAGTGATAACATTACTGTAAGAGTGCTGGAATATAATATCAAAAAGGATAAAATCACTTTCTTCCTGTTGGCTCTGAAACAGCTCTTTAAGAAAAGTAGTGGTAGCTTCATCTCTTGGGACTTTTAAAAACAGATTCAACATGCTACTGAAGAAAAATGCTGTAGGGAACAAACTGACAGTGAAAGAAAGAGGCTTAATAAGCAGTTTTTCCCCTCCCTGCTTCCTGGAGTGCCAGCCCTTCTGCTGTTCTTTGCTCTGCTGTGGCATCTCCAGGTCTGCGCACAGTGCTACTGCCCTTCTGAATGCAGAGATTAGCAAAACAGCTAGCACAAATGTTCAGCAGCTATTTTCAAATTTCAGTCATTTTCTATTTCACTTTTTTCTTTTAATTACAACAACCACTCACCCGTAAATTGTGCATACCCTTTGATTGTTAATGGGAGATTTAATTTTCTGGTTGAATATTCTGTTGAATATTCATTGTGATTGAATATTTGACTCAAAGAAAACAGCAGTTTCTGGAAACCAATAGTATATATTCAAGAACTCTTGAGAAAAATATAGAACTTCAGAAGGCTTGTCATTTTTCTTTTTTAACAGTGAAACCAAAAAATGGTGAAACTTGTCTGTGAAAAATAAGTACATTCAATTTTCTGTGACAAAATTTACTTGCAAATAAAAGCAAAGGCTCTTCTAAGAATTTTCCGAATGTAATCAGTGTTGCTTTGGGAGTAGAGCAGAAAAATCCCCAGGCTGTCACATCAGAAATATCTGCTTTTACTGTCACAGAGAAGACAGTTTTTAAATGACAAAATACGCCACAACTGTAGACTTCCAGAGTCACTGTCTTTTAGGTAAAGCTGAAGATCCCCCAGCTGCAACCTGCAAGCAGACCATTCAACATTCACAGAGTTTTCTAGACTTAACAGTGTTTCACTGGAAACCAAGCAGTCCATATGTACATTTTAGCTTTCAGATACATTTATACTGTGGGGAGCAATTCTTCACCGGGATGGAAAAGGAAGTAAATTGTAACCTAACGGTATTCCTTACTATCAGCCCCTTTTCCCAAACTCAAACAAAACCTTTATCCCACTGGCTCAAGATTTTGCAGTACATATTTTACACTTAAATAGATTAACCAAGTCAACAATTTATATTAGGATGATTCAATTCTCACTTTGAAGGTCCACTTTTGAAAGAGAAAGTGAATTCATTATGAACTTTTGTTAACACTGGTGGGAGGAAGGAGAAAGTTTCTCTTCCGGGGTCCAGCACTGTAATACTGAAATTGCCCAGTTTAATTCTCTAGATGTCTTTGTGAATGACTAATCTGGCATAAAACAAAGGCAAAACTTAACTCTTTTTGCTTAGAGTTAAGCAAACTCTAAAAAGCTCAAAAACTTCACTTTAACTCTTGCTGTTACTGCACCTGTTCTGAAGGAAGGCAATATTCCTTGCTATCTTGCAGAAAGTGTTACAGTTTTAAGAAAGCAGTTACTCTGGTCTTGTGTTTAAAGTCTGTACTTTTCTTCAGCAATGTGTAATATCACAATGCTGATTTTTATTTTCTTAATAGAGCACTGAGGATTTCAATGAGGTCAACAGGAAATAACAGATTTTCTATTATTTAAGGGCACCACTTTCAGTAAGACCCAGTTGCTAGGCAAAGTATTGTTAGGTGTACTATAAATTTAACAATAATATATTATTACATGTGTAAATGGCCTAGAAATACTCCATTTAATAAGTACATCTTGTTAGTTGACACACAATTATGTTAATGCAATAGAATTAGAGAGTAATTTAAATGTAATTATCATTTTAGGGCTTAAAAGATAAATCGTACAGAACGTGGAACTTGTTCACATAGAGTATGTCTGAAATACCATTTTACCTTTGAAATTCATTTTTTTCAAATGGAATAGAATGAGAGCAATTTGTATATCAAAATATAATCGTGCTTCTCGGTGCTTCAGTTCGGTTCCGAGTCCAGACTTGCACAGTTAAGACAGAAAATGTATCCACAGCTGAGGTTCAGAATAATCATATGTATATCATGGCCTCAGTTTTTCTATTTCACTAATGCATAACCTAATAACAAATAATAAATAATTTATCTGCTTTTGTAACCGTACATTAAATTTCTTATCAAACTTACTTCAGTGTCTATCTGTCTATCTATGTATATTCATGTATTTGATTTTTATAGAGATAACTTAAGATTAATTCACTGCCATCAATATTGTGGTAACACAAGCTCTGGAAAAAATAAAAAATAATAATTGTGCCTTATTTATTGATTTCACTAGAACCTCATCTTTTAATGTTTATATTTAGAAATTGGATTTTGTTATGGATTTAGTTATTATGAGATACATATTTATTTTTTACATTTCATGTCTTATTTTGTGTTTAAAACTCCTGTCTTCCCTTTTAGAATAGCTTAATAGTCTTTTTTTTCCACATGTATTTTTATCACATTCAGTGTAGCTAAATTTAAAGCACTGCAATCCTTAATGTTATTATTTTTTTGATGAATGAGTGCTTAAATTTTCAACCTTAGCACCATATGTTTATTAGTTCTTTTATCACAGAAATAGATAATTAATTATGGTCAGTCTTTAAAAATCACTTTTATTCACTTTGATCTTTTTACTAATAGTTCACTAGTGAACAGTTTTACTAATTGTTGCTGAAAGTGTCTAAAGTTACTTTCATGCTTGTTTTCCTTGAAGAATCCATTTATTTTCCAAAGTATTCTTGTTATTTGGAATACATTCTTTAATATTCTGCTTACATTTTTGCCTTAGTACCAACAGGCTATTACTCCTCCTTTCTGTGTTCATACATTCTTTTTCTTTTTCTTATGTTATCTTGAATCTCTTTATAGACTGCAATCATTATTTTTCTTTTTCTGGTTTATAAATTTAAGTTTTTCACCCTTAGCTCATTTTTCTTATTCTCCTCAATCAGTAAGATTTTTTTTTCTACTCCTCTTCATATTTGCTTATGTTCTTCTATGTTCTCCTTACACTGAAGAGCCAAGAATACAAGATTTACCGTGTAAGAGTGAACAAGGAAAAACAGACACTGTTGTGTTTACAAAGACACACCCTCCATCAGTGAGGACCTAAAAATTTTAGTTTTTTCTTGCAAGTCATTATGTAATTGCTTTCTATTAGAAATAAAATCCCGTGCGTGTCTGGGTTATAGACACATTCTCCTCTCATTTTCTGTCTCTGGTTGTTATGTGCCCCATTTCCTCGATTAGTGACTAATAACCATGAGGCTGTCATACAGCGAGATGAGGGCCGCCACCAAATCCACAGTTACTTTATCCTTCCTGCCATGTTTTTCACTAGAATTGGCTGAACTGCTGAAGTTTGTGCAGGACTCTAGGGTATTTACGCCCTGAACGCTCCCATAGGACCAGGTACTTCATGGGATTCAGGCATCTGGTTTGCAAATCTGAAAAGGACTGGGCTGAGAGAGAGGGATAGATTCGCTCACCTCTGCAAATATTATTATGGCACTCAGTATATATCACAGTAGAAATTCGATTGTCTGGGTAATTTTATTCAAGAAGGTGCAAGCACTGTCAGCCTTTCACTGCCACTTTTTTTGTATTGTGCTTTTGGACTTTGGGAAAAACCTAATCTAGTCTTGTAGATGCCTAGTATTAACTTCCACCACACATCAAAACTTTAGGTGTTTCTCTCAGGTGTCAGTATACTCAAAAAGTGACTAGCATCTCTAGCTGCCAGCATGACTTCCTAAATTCCTTACAGAGTAGGTGGCAACAGGCTTGTGCCTCTGAAGACCTACAGTGTTAGTATGGATGCTTTAGCCTGCCTAATGTGTTTTCTCTGGTTTAGTCATACACCTGACTTAGCCAGCTGCAGAAGGCAGCATGACTCACTTAAGGTACTTCTCTGCCACTTATGCATGCTGTTTATGAACCCAGTAAGAAGTGCTAGTCACTTCCTGGCTACCCTCCTTGCATTGCCAGCTTTTCTTTGCTGTACAACTTTAGCAGGAGAGAGAGAGTTCTTACGTTCAGAATATCCCCGAATGAGCCTGCTCCATGTTAGCATGCTTTTGGAGAACACCAAAAGCAATATGCAGGTTAGAGCGAATGTTCTGCTTTCTGGATCAACTGCTTAACCACTAAGCTGTTAAACAAGTGATAAGCTCCAAGTCCAACGTTTTAAATGGAATTTAAACAGAAATCATGTCAGTCTGCCTGATTCTGGATCACAATAGAGCCTTTGTTAAGAAATGTCATCTCCCTTGCCTTTTGAGGCAATTTGGAGCATGCACAGATGAGTAAACAGGGTAAGACAACCTGATTACTTTAACCACCTTCTGAATTAGTCTGCTGAGAAGCAGATTTGTTGGAACTTGGTTTGGGGACCACATTTGGTTTTATGCAAAAAATTGTAGCATTTGCTGACAAGGCAGCAAAGTGTCATCCTAAGCATTTTTCCTGGAAATTCCTCAGACATCTCTGAATCCACAGATTTTACTTTCACAGAATCACAGAATGTTAGGGGTTGGAAGGGACCTCTGTGGGTCATCCAGTCCACCCCCCCTGCCAAAGCAGGGTCACCGACAGCAGGCTGCACAAGAACTCGTCTAGGC
>Ga0181612_112803_pt1 | contig 12240 bp, 6 predicted proteins | sample HoacroProtozoa21_FD_119630 | JGI IMG/M metagenome (GOLD analysis project Ga0181612, IMG submission 119630) | Hoatzin crop microbial communities from Cojedes, Venezuel. Combined Assembly of Gp0051906, Gp0051904, Gp0051908
AAGGAAGAAATTCTTTACAATGAGGGTTGCGAAACACTGGAACGGGTTGCCCAGAGAGGCAGTGGAGGCCCGATCCCTGGAAACATTCAAGACCAGGTTGGACAGGGCTCTGAGCAACCTGATCTCGTTAGCGGTGTCCCTGCTCGCTGCGGGGGGGTTGGACTAGATGACCTCTAGGGGTCCCTTCCGACCCAAAACTTTCTATGATTCTATGATTAAATCTATTTATTTTACAATAACACTTAATGCAGATATCCTTTGATCAGAAAGATTGTCAAAGAACAACAAAATGGTTATTTGTAAGTGTTTACAAATAAAACAGTATTTTTTTTTCTTTGCTGAAAGCATGTGAGATTCTTGCAAGATGGTAGATAGGTATTTTTAACAACATTATAAATTCCCCTGTCCTTCACATTTTCGTGAAAAAGATTTTGTATGCCCTACTGCTTTCCACCAAAAGTCCTCTGCTTTGGAGACTTCCAGCTTCCCTGTTTTGGGGCACTTGAATCTCTTGCCAGTGAACAAGCATTCATTCACCCGGCAAGAAAGGACAAAACTGTGTTTCTTAATCTCCAGGGTAATTTGGGGGTCTGTTTTTTTTGTCACTCGCTGTATGTCCAGATACCCTCCAGCATCCAATTTTTGAAGTTAGACCAGGTTATGGAACCAGTTTCTAACAACATGACCTCATGGCTGACCTGTTCTGGGCAGGAGGTCGGATTAGAGACCTCCTGAAGGCTCTTGCAACCTGAGCTGTCCAAGTCTTACTTCAACTAGCAAAATAGATTAATAATGTACAAATAGCCTCCAAACTTTCACATAATAGCTTGTGCTGGCATAAGCAGTCCTCCTGTGCCAAAGGCAGTGTAATTACTATCACCTTTGCTACCATGGACAAGCTAGCAATGCACCAAATGGGTGTGCTTTTAGATACACACAGATAGTAAGTGTGGGCATTCCCGCGGTCTGAGGGAGACGTGATGAAAGCTCGGAAAAGGTCCATTTATGTCTGTCTCTGTGTACAATGTAGCACTGTAGTTTTCCACCCCATAAATGCTTGTATGGCCATTAAGTGTTACAATAGCCCAAGAAATTTTGCTGTTCTAGTAGCAGATTTTATCTGCTCTCCAACTTTCTAACACTGTGGATGAGATATTTCATTGCTCAGTTAAGGGCATCTTGCGTTCCCAACAAGTACATTTAGGTCAGATCTTCTGTTGCATCTCTCAGCAATTTTTTTTTTCTGTACTTTCCAGAGAGTATGAAACTCCACATAATTCTTTGCCTTTGTACACTTTTGTCATATTGATGGCTAGGCTCCTTCTGCAAACTCCACATGTATCCTGTAAATACCATTCATTCTTTGGATTGGACTCGTTCCTCAAAAATAGTAATCACTGGCCTTGAGTCGCCTTGCTTTTTGTGGTGATCCGTCAGATGTTGGCTGTGAGCAGGGAGCAATGCCTAAAACCAATGCAAGTAGTTCACTACGTTTTCTCTGCTCTGAGTAGCAACAAATGTTGCTGGATAAATTCTTCCTGTCCTGAAGTCTTTCCACAACTCTTTTTAAAAAATTTTGTTAATACGTGAGAAGTTTGAAATGTCTGTTTTGGCATCTGAACATAATGTTTCTGGGAGGAAAGATAATCCTCAAGATAAAACTTTCTGAAATTACTGTGTGCTTGCTCTGGTGTTATGTGCTTTTGATAAAACAGCATAATCAGGTGCAAAAATAAAACTAATGCTTTAGCAATCACATTGGAAAAGCTACCTATATATAAAGGTTGTTACATATAAGAGATTTTTATCAGCCCACTCAAGTACCTGTTTGACTAAATGTGCCATACTGGGTAAAGCAAATCTCCTTGGCCTGAATGAACTCTAAATCTTTGAATGAAGCAGGATCACACAGTCCGTTCATAGCCTCTACCTAAATAACTGGGCTAGTCATGAAAAACCTCTGTGTGGACTGGGGAGAAAGAAATCCTAGAACACTATGATAGCGGATTTGCTTGTCTCTGCTCCAATTTTAAGTCTGAAGCCATAGTAAGTCTACTCCTGAATACTGTATTCCTTCTATGTGAGTGACCTGACCTGCTCTCCTGGTGTTAGGAGAATGTTGAGAAGCCTGAGTTTCACCTGAGCTAACTTTCAGGTTATGCCCAGATTACATCCTGAAAGAGCCTGCATCCCATTCTCTTTTTTTTTCCTTTTTCTTTTTTAATTTCCCAGTCTCTCAAAAGACATGGTCATGACCAGAGTGTGGCAATTTTCCATGCAGAGGGAGCTGCAAATTACATATTTTGAGAAAGGTGGTGTAGTCCATTTTGCTCTCTCTGAGTCAGAAATACCATTTCTAAGAACAGTGAACTGTTAATTTTGGTGATGAAAGGTACTGGGGAAAATTGAGATCGGGAGGATCGCTGATGCTGGAATTTAGGTAGGGTACCTGTGTAATATGTCTATTTAGAGTTGTAAATAGGTGGAAATTTAAAACGTCTGAGTGAATGTCAGACGTTTTTGGTTGTAGCATTTCACAGTGTTTGTTCAGCATGGACCCCATTCCTCTTTGGGATGTTATTTGTCAGGTTTCTATTGAAGCTCAAGCTATATTACTAGAAGGAGCCTGTTGAAAATCTTCCTCCACTTGTGGGTTCGGTATGCTTCCACAAACACCAGAGTGTTTTGATGGGGCTAGGTTTTAATAAAGCCGTTTATTGATGAGGGTTGGCTCTATTCTCTGTTCCTGGAAGACCCCGATGACAATACTGTTCTGTGTGAAGAGAGTGTGTGAGCCTTGCCTTTAGCAGCTCATTTATTTTTTTTAATTAAACATTGAAAGTAGACACAGTTGCGTACTTCTGTCGTGGCAGGTGTTAGGTGAGCGTCAACTCCTTTCATACTACGTTGTTCTCCTGTGTTCTCAGAGTACAGTTTTCAGGACTGAGCATCTTCACAGTAGATAATACTGTTCTGTGCATTCAGCTTTCCATATCTGATTTGTTTGGAGGTTCCCCTTACTGCTGCTGAGGTATCTGTTACCATCTTACTACCACCTACTTAAAGACTACCAACAAATATTTCGGAAAGATATCCATCTGTCCTGCTCACATGGGCAGAATCTAGTGTTTGTTCTGTAACCTCCTAATTTTTTATTTTAAACAAGGATGGTAAATGAGAGTGGGGGGAAAAAAGCTGTCTCTCCTAAACTGGTAAAAGAGGGAGATGATGTATGGTGTATTTGAATACACAGCTTTCATTTGTCTTTCCTGTGAACAAGCAGAATAATGATATGTTATCACATAAACCTTTGAAACAGAAGCTATAGAAAAGTAAGACTAAGGAAGACACAGGCTTTTAGCTTCACTGTAGAAGTTTAATAAAAAAAAATCGATAGAAGACTGTTGATAAGTGTTATGAAAAATGCCTTGCAGATTAATTTCCTTGAGCTGAGAAGCTTTAAGTGAGTATATTAACAATTCCGTTTTCACACCTCCATGAATTATGCTCAAACGATGCCCAATTGTTGTTAAACAACATAAAAATTTGATATGTTGTCAGTCCCATTGCACAAAGCAGCACAGTCGTTTACTCCACCAGTTTCTGCTGCAAGCCCAGCACTAGGGAATGGAATAACACAAACAAGGTAATGAGTTTTAAACTAATTATGAGGTGACAACAGTATAATTGAACATAAGATAATGAGTGGAAAACTAAGGTTCATCGAATGGTTTTCTCAGCCTTAGAAATTACTTTTCTTAGACTTAAAAATTACTTCTCAGGTTTATTGATTTAGAGACCTCTGCCAACTGTTGAATAGTGGAGAAAACCATTTCTACACATAGCAATGACTTAACAGCTGACAAACAGTAATTTTGTGCAATTTTAAACCTCCCATAAATTTACAAGAATACACATCTGTGATTATTTTGGGTGTTTAGACTATTTCCACTTGGTTTTGTGATGTCTATATTTTTATAAGATAGAGGCTTTGGAAAATTGTTTCCTCATTGTTCATGTGGAACTTCCCTAACCTCTGCAGAGCCTTACCTTGAGAGGTGCTCCATGTGCCGGTGTGTTCCCTGCACTCCTGCTGTGTCGAGGAGCCCCTGGCTTAGCCCTGCTCACCTTTCCTTGGCTCACCCTGTGTCTCCAGCTTCCTGAGGGGCCAGAGCAGCTTTGAGGCCCTGCTGCCATGTCGGGGTCACTCCTCAAATCTGTCATAGAGTTGCCAGATAACTGAAAGAGAGACGAAAGTCCAGTTTCTGTTTTCTTTTTTCAGCTGCACTGAAGTCACTCTGAACACCAGCATAATTGTTAAGATTAGATAAATCTTGTGTTTTTAATGCGATTCAAATATTAGCAGTGTAGCTAGCAGGCACAGGTACAAAGGAATAAAATAAAATTATAACTGCAGGCTTGCTGTAAGAGTGGGATTTTTGTTTCTTGTTATCACTGTACTGCGAGGATGCTTGTACTCCTCTTGTGGTCTGTTTTCCAGTCCTCTAGAAAAACCCTTGCTCTGATGCAGCTTTCACCGAAGAGACCTAAACCTTTTACTGGCTAGTGCTAATTCATAACTTAAGCAAGATATTAGTTTTATCCTTACCTTTTAAAACATTGTGGGTTGCCCTTGCCTGGTTTTTGGATGCGCGAGGGTCTTTGGGCACAACGTGATGGAGCCATCTACTGCCTAGATGGTAACAGAGCTTATTTTTAACTATGGCCTGTACACTTTCAGCTCTAGACAAATCGTTGACCTGCCTGATCCTTTCTACCTGAAGTGTACGCTCGAAGCTGTTGTACAAGCAGCCTGACAGAAGGAATTGATGCGCTTAGATTCATGATTAAAATGTGACACGAAGGTACCTAGGCAGATTCCTGGGGGAGCCTGTGGGCAGGTAGATGCCTTGACTTTGAGAGAGACCATGGCACGAACGCCCAAGGCACACCTGTACGTGATGGATGTGCCTACAAAGAGAGCCTTAAGCAAGGGGCTGGTGGGAGGTGGACATCTGAGCAGGGCTGAGCGTGCCGGGGCCCTGCCGCACGCTGTCCCTCCTGTTGTGCCGGCTGCGTGCCGGCGGGCCGAATCGGCAGCGGGAGCTGAGAGAGCTGGGGACACGGGGGGCAGAGGGGGCTGCCGGCTGCAGGCAGCAGCGCCCAGCAAGGGGGAGCAGAGCAAGGGCTGGGGGGCCTGTGACCGCCAAGTCGTGTGTGTGCGGGAGGGCAGTCCATTGCACTGCAATTCAGCAGCTCAATGTTACGGAGTGTTTTCTCTCTCTGAAATTACTTCAGGCCTATATTTGGTTAAAAATAATAATACAGAGGTTTGTGTACTTGGTCTTCTTCCCCTCTCTCTAAAAATCCCAAGGCTTTTTTAGTTATACTGCTAAAAGGTTTTTAATAAGGTTGTTCGTAAATAAATACCATAATTCTAGTTTTTCTTAAATCTTATGTGTATTCCCAGACACAGATTTCTAGTGTCTTGATAAACTGCATTGTGTTATACTATCCAAAACTATCTGTAAGAAAACATTAGTTCATATTACATAATTTTAAAATTGTTTTTTATACGTGTTGAAGATAGAATTTTGTCAGATACAGGGCTTCCAGCTTTGTCAGAAAGTGGGACGGTAGTTTTGGGAAAGAGCATGTTTTTGTAAAAAGTTCTGAAGAATTTAAAGAGATGCCCAGCATGCTTCTGCACTGGGACTCTGACACTCCATAAATAACATCTCATTGAGCTACACATCTAAAAAGGCCACCAGAGGAGATCAAACTCGGTTGTTGGAGCTATGGATATATGTCATGGAGAATTTATTGTCCGGAGTGCGTCTCCAGTTTCTACTTTACATATTTATGATACCGTTAAGCATTGCCATTTTACTGCAGTTTTTTGTAACGTAAGAGAAAAAAGTAGCAGTTGTTAACAACAGAGGAGAGGTATAAATGAAATACTGCTCTTTGACATGAAGGTGTACTGGAGAAACAACCCATTGATTTGGATTTTATTTATGTACAAGTATTTTTACAGCTGCCTTCTGCATGCACATATGTTCCCATGCCTATTAATAAGAGACCAGTGCTTAAGGTTATGAAGCATAGAAAACATTGCTCCTCTCTTACCGATGGAATGACTGGACAGGCTCGTAGAGGAATGAGTCATACAGGCAGGGGCAGAGCTCGGGCACAAGTCCCAGTCCTGGGTCTGAACCAGTCTCCCCCATGACACCAGGTTTCTAATCAACGAAATGATGCAGAATGTTCCAGGGAATTAGTTGTTCTACAGCAAGACATTTTGTAATCAGTAATATTTAAATGCTTCAATTTTTTTTTGTTTCTGTAGGTGTTTTATCTGCTGCAGTGCTGACTGTTTAGCTTTGGCAAGATATTATTGATTAAAACTTTTTAGCGAATGTGTTCGCAGCTATGTCTGCATATTAGAGCAACTGCTTTGAAAATGTTTCCCTAAAGCCATCCTGATTTCAGGTCCCTCTTACCAAGCAATGCGGTTTCTCTTATTCAGTGGCTTATATAATCCCAGAAGGCGTCTGGAACATGTTTATGTTAAGTCAGCTATGAATGCAGATGTACAAAAAAGGCATGTTATTTACAAAGAACTGAGTACAGTATTTGCATCATCCTGATTTATGGGGGGTTTTTTATGACTTGCTTGGGTGTGAAATATAAATGTCCTTAATAATGAAAGCAATACCCAGTGAGATTTGTGTTCAACAGATAGATATTTAAAATGTTGGGGGTTTTTTCTCCTTTTAGATCCATTTCAGTTCCTCACCAAAAGTGAACTTGCAAAGGAACAGACAGCTGCTCAACCAGCTGTAGCCCGGAAACCCACTGTGATCCGAATCCCAGCTAAACCTGGGAAACGTAAGTCCTTCTCCCAAATTGCCTGAGAAATCTCTGTCAGAAAATCATTTTAACTGAGACTTGCTATTTACTAATTGAATTGCTGTTTACTAGCTATATGAGCTGCCAAAGGAATCCTGTGGTACAGTTAGACAAGACAGAGGAGCCAACCTAAAGACTGTGGTGGGAGGGAGAAATAGCTGAGAGTCACATTCCCCTCTCCCTGCCTCCCAGCTACCTTGTCTGGCTCTGTCCCTTACACTGAGTTTGGTGTTGCTCAAACCTTACGGAGCTAATGCTTATCAGGTGAAACGGTGTGTGTGGCTGGGGGGATCTAAAAGGCTGGCAGGTAAGAGCCTCAAGGGACACCCTTTCAGCAGAAGCAAGCTTGTTCGGTCAGCTGAACTGTATCACTGAGCTGTACCTTTGGTCAAATTGAATTCTGTTCTGACATCAGCTAAGGATGTTTTAATGCTGCTCCCGAGCTTCCTGGGAGCAGGTCCCCCATTTGTTTGTTAAAGGAACAACATTAGTGTATTAAACTTCGCCTCAAACACAACTCAGTTGGGCCTTGACCCTTGTTAGATTTGAAATGTGGCCATTTAAGCAATAGTGTTTTGGTAGCAGTTGGGGGAATAAAAAAGACATGCGAGAACTTGGATACAAAAACCTGGTGTGTTCAATTTTGTGTCAAGGTCTTGACCACAGTTTTCTGACGGTCACCGTATGCCTAATGCCTTCCACCTCTAATCCTTTACAGCTTTACAAATGACACTGGCAGTAGCTCAGAGTGGAAATTTATCAGAGCCACAAGGTCTTTGTGTTGATCTTTGTATACTGGAGTACGTACTTGCTTCTGTTTAGCCTTACATTTTATCCTCAAAGCTTAGGGAGAAATGTCACAAGAAAGCTCTTAAAAATTGCAAAATCGTGTTTTACTACACTGAGTAGGTGTAGAGCCAGTTTGTAGCAATTAGATGTCCAGGTGGCTTTTCTCCTGAGACTTTCTCTCATTATTTCTTGAGTTCCCTTCTTCCCCCCCTGCAACCACCCCAATGCTAAAATACCAGGTTTTCTTTTCCTCTGCATGTGTGAGAAATGCAGCAGGAATGATTAAAAATGCAGAGAAGACTGAAGATAAAGCTGTGAGGAAAAGTCTTTCTGTTAATACCTGATCATAAATAAAAGTTTTTTTCAGTTGGAAGAATATGTTTACGAACTACTGTAAAGAAGACATAATTCTTCTCCACAAAGGAAATTGTAATTTTCATTAAAAAAAAAAAAAAAAAAAAGACCTGAGAATTTTTTTTCTTCTTTTATCCTGAGCTGGATTATTTTTTGAACTTGTAGATAACCGATCCCTTGCTGCTCTCTAGTGGTAATTGAACTTTCCACAGGAGACTGGCAGGCATACTGTACTTAGCTGCAATTGTCAGGGGTGTGTGAAGGACTGTGTTACGGGAGGCTGTGGCTGGAAGATTAATGGGATGTGGAGGAACAGGAGCAGGTTCCAAGAAAGCAGAGTAGCCTTTTGTCAGATAGGAGCTGCTGCAGGAATGCAAGCTGTTAAAAGTTAAAAAATGAGAAAAGTACAACTGGGCCAAGGTGTAACATAGATACAGTAGGATTTACCTTGTAAGAGGGCCACATAGTCTCAGTACAAGGGGTCTTTCACCACTGTGGGTATGGAGGCCAATTAATTTTGTCAGGAACCAGCACAAACCAGAAAGAAAAACCCCAATAAACCCAAAAAAAACCCCACCCAGCACTACCAAAAAAGGGACAGAGCAGGATGCTTAAGAATTTGAACTCCAGTAAAGCACTGATTTACCATTAGCATTTTTGTCGAGCTGTGATTAGAAAGGAAGCATTAAACTTCCACTTCAGTTATTACACTTAGAAATCACTGAAAATAACACCTGCCTTCTAGTTCTTGGGGTTTTTTTTCTTCCTTTATTTCCTTTAATTTTGGTCTTATAAGGAGTAAAGGTGAGGAAATTAGTCTGTCTGTGCATATATCAAGATTTGAAGTGGTGTGAATAAATAAATCTCTCGTGCTTTTTGTATATCAGTAAGATATGATAAGAGAAGATTTCTCTTGCAATTACTGTCAGGTATTGTTTTTACTTTTCTTCCATTGTACTAACTTAGAAGTGTGATGAACTTCACTAGTTTTTTTTCCCTATGCTTGGTCATTGCCAACACAGTAACTGTGACCTGCTCCTAAGAATAAAGGATTTATCCTTAAACTGATCTGTTTTTAAACATCACACCAACGTTTTAGATCATAGCAATGCAACCGAGGTGTTAAAAACAAACAACACTTCTCCTTCCTATGTGTTGTTTCTTTGTTGAGAGTACTTTCATGAAATAAGCAACTGAAAGTTTTCATTTGGATAGAATCTCTCCTCTTTTTTGTCATCAGTCTATAAATGTCCAGGCTGTCTACACCGATTTTTACATAACTCCAAGACTGTCTGGAAGTCAGAAGAGCATAAGCGTCTGAAGTTCTTTGTATGAAATTTATTTTCTTGGTATACAAATACACTGTAAAATAGATGGCAAGCTTCCAATACATGAAGACAAAATGATTGGTAAATATGCTGGCAAAACCTGTCCAAGTGCTTCCCAGGTTTCAATGGCAGAGACGTTGAAAGCAAATATCATATAATTAGCAGATTTTTGTGTTCTTTATTGAGACTGAGGACATCATCACTCTTCGCTAGGAAGACCTGTATTGTTTCCTCTTCTGTGTGCTGAATTTGCTTAGCTCCTTGAAGACTACCAGGGAGCCTCCATCTCTGTTTTCTTTCTGTCACCCTGAATTTTGTAGCAGGCAATGGTTTCTTTTCTTGCCTTTACCTTTCTGGAGATTCTTCCATCCAAGTCTCCTGATCTTTCAGGGTTACTTGAAATAACCCTCAGCTGTTTTCCAGCCTGAAGGATATTCCAGGAGCTGACAGCTGAAAAAAGTGAGCCAGTTTAGCAATGTGGCTGAGAGATGGTGATGGTGTTTCAGGGTATCCAGTAATGAGTCTGACATTCCTAGGGGTAGAAACTCTTCTACTCATCTAATATTATATCAACAAGTATTGCAGCTGAAACCCTGAAACCCTAGAATAACTTGCTGGCGTCCTGAGAGTAAAGTGAAGATCCGTTATGCAGGATGGGAAGTGGTCCTGAAGTCAGCCTCAGAGTTGCAATGTTCTCTGCCTGGACCGTTTTTCTTCACTGGTCTTTAAGTGGTCCTGCCTATTGGCTGCTCTGGCTTTGAGGGCAGAAGTTGCGTTCACAAAAAAATGCCCCAAACCAAGGTGGATTCTCTTACCTATTGTTGGTCCATGTAAAGAAGCTATTAATTAGACATTCATTTGGAAACTTTTGGGTTTTTACAGCTTTAAATGAAATCCCGCATAGCCCTCCGCCACTTCCTGCTGAAAAGCCTATTGGGAACACCTCCAATGTCACAGTGGGAAAACCCAGCAGTGGTGACCTAGTAAAAAAAGTGGTAAGTTAGAACTGTTTTCCTGTATTGCGACGTTGTCTGCTTTGGTTAACAGATCTCTTGTGACTCTCAAGCATTTGTAAAGTAAGTTATTTGAAGGACCAAGTGATGAAAAGGACTACTCAAAATTATAAGGCTTTTTTCTTTTAATTGCATCTTCTAATTTAACTAGGTAATTTAGACTGCTGTCAGTTCTGAAAAGCACTTTGTTGATTTACTAAACTTTGATCACGTCTCTCTTCAATTTTCTGTATTTCGCAGCTGAATCAGGATATTCTGCAATATTGTTTCAAAAGCACTGCAGAGTGGTTCAAAGTCCCATGAGATTTCCATAGTGAAATATTGTCAAATCCTTTAGAAATGTATTTTTTTACCTTCATACACACAGTACTTCTTGGTGTCTGTCCTAATTTCCAGGCAGAGGAAACTTTCCTGTAGATGAATGAAGCTTGCTTTCTTCAGCTCTTTCCTCCTAGTTGTTTTCTACTGGTCCTGTCAGAGCCTGAGTAGAACCATCTGTTCTGGAAAGTAAGGCTCTGCTCCTTGCTCCTGAGCACATAGTAATGGTAGACATTGTAGGCGTGTATCCTGTATACCCTTTGACAAAGATTTATAAAAGGGAATTAAAATAAACTAGAAAATGACAGTAGAATTTCCAAATATTGAGTGCTGTGATGGCAAGAATGGCATAGAATCCTGTGGAAACCACAGGCAGTAAAAAGATCAAATCAAATCATAAGCCTTCATAGGATGGACAGCTGCCAACAAATGTCTTTGTGGCTACCTCTGCTAGTAGGATAAAGGTTTTTTTAAATGTCATGATTGAAGAGGCTGCTTGTAGAGTTCCCATCTTTTCTGGATAATGCGGAAAAAAAAAATTTCCAATACAAGATGTTAAATAGCATTTTATACAGTGCGACCCCAAAACTTTTACAGTGTCATCCAGGTTATTGTGACAGGCATGTGTAAGCTTCAGAGGACTTTTTTAAGAAGAAGACTGCATCAAATCCACTGAAACATTTAAATCTTATCTTTGGAAAGATAAGAACTTCTGTGCTTCTAAAACTAGTATTGTTTGTCAGTGGAAGTGATTAACCAGCAATAGTAAAAAATTGTTGACCATAAGCAGCAGTTGGCACAGACTTCTTCCTCTTCATGCAGAAGAGGAAAATTTTTCTTATGAGGATAATATCCCCTTCTGAAAGTGGCAGGTTGTTTTCTTTCTAATCGGGATCATTTAATCAGGATCATTTGTGGACTTAATCAGGGGTCAAAACTTTGTCACAAAATACATCTAGATATTTTCTAGATGGGGAACATCGCAGAAATTGTTTACCAGTTTCAAGCACACATATACCTAATTAAGTAACCAAGACTGTTCAGACCTATTTAAAATTACTGTTTCAAAAAGGATGCTTTTGAACCCAGATTCAGCAGTCTGATTCACCACGCTGTTCCACTAGCAGCTGTGCTTGTTCAGCAGAGCTGGCAGTAATCTCTGGCACTAGGATGAAAATGAACAGCAAGAGGCAGAATGGATGGGAATTTGTAAATCCATTACTGTGGTCCAAGCTCTTCAGACATAGCACGTGTTCCCCTCTGTTGACTCTCCTACAGGCTAGTAATCTCTGGCAGTGTCAGGATGAGCAGCTGGGAGGAGCGACGCCTTAATCTGCCAAAGCAAGATTCACCAGTGTTTATCTGTTAGATATCTAGGAAACATTATTTAACAGGCTGCCCAGGGAAGTGGTGGAATCACTATCCCTGGAAGTGTTCAAAAAACGTGTAGATGTGGCACTTCAGGACATGGTTTAGCAGCCATGGTGGTGCTGGGTTGACGGTTGGACTTGATGATCTTAGAGGTC
>Ga0181612_143793_pt1 | contig 12240 bp, 5 predicted proteins | sample HoacroProtozoa21_FD_119630 | JGI IMG/M metagenome (GOLD analysis project Ga0181612, IMG submission 119630) | Hoatzin crop microbial communities from Cojedes, Venezuel. Combined Assembly of Gp0051906, Gp0051904, Gp0051908
AAAAAAAAAAATCTTAATGCTTTCACCTGGTGAACTTCTGAAACACTGCAGTGCTGTTTTCAACATTAGAGGAGCTGCAATTTTGGCAAGGCCAATCCACACACCAATTAACCATTAAAATTTAAAACAAAACATGTCTTAAACAGTCAACACATTTTGGAGTAAGCTTGGGATAAACCCTAAACACAAAAAAGGCCAGAAACAGATCTCCAACAGTATCTGCAGTGTGAATACTAATTAATACTAATGAATATGTGAATTAACATACAGCCTATAAAATCAGTCTGAACATTTAAGAACTTTCTCTGTTCTTATCTAACCATTTGTCAGTATTGCCATCTTGGCTTGTTTTCTGCAGCCCTCAAACCTAAGTTTTCCTGGAGGTCTTCTGGACAGCAATTCTCAATCCAGCTCAGATGTGCACTAGAGCACCATGGGATATCATATATAAAAGTGCAATATAAAAGAGCTTTTCCCTTCTACTTGAACTGCTGACTGCATCTATAAGGTTAAAACTGAAACAGTGTAACTCTTACCTCATGAAACACAAACCACTTCAGCAAGTGACATTTAATAGCACTCTAAGAAAGTGAGGTAAATATACTGCCCTAAGGGTGAAACAGCATTTCACCTCTCCTACAAACCCTGCACAAGTAATGATGGCAGCCTTCAATGTTGCTAAGATAGTTACCATTAATGTGGGCTACTACTCTTGAGTCTGCTGGCAAGCACACAAAAATATCGCTTGGGTACAATCTCTCTTCTAATCCCTCACAAGGTCAAACTTCGCAAGTCTGTGGTAATTTCATTGAAAGACTTTAAATCCGAGGTGGACAGGTTCTCACTAGCACTGGAATTAAAGTCACGAATCATGTTACCACTACACTGACTATAAATGACAAGGCAGATTATCTGGCACTGCCAAGCAGGAAGAGTGAAGTAAGTTACCTGACCCCTCTTGCCACCCACACACAAAACTAGACTTCAGACTTTCTGAGGCATTTAAAGGTTTAAAAAATTGGTTATCACATTCCCAGTGTGCAAAGAGCTGCTATACTCAAATAATCATTATGCCATTGGTCTGGACTTAAGATTTACAAACACTTCCAGGAATGATGGTCTGACTCTGTTTTTGCAACAAATATATTCTTTAGTACGATGACTAATAAGATTATAATAATAATAAGCATCTGTAGAATCAGACATTCTAAAACTATCCATCCTGGCTGACAATTCATAATTCACAAGTTCTAGATCTGCAAATAAAAAAAAACTAACATAAAACAAACATGGAAAAATTCATGCACTGTTTCTGTTCAAATACAGAATCATTACGGAACTGTAGGAGAGAAATAGGTTTCAGAAAAAACAGCTGCCAAAATAATCTCATTTAACCTGCACACTGCAAGAGATATGTTCATAAACTGAAATGCATGTATATTCTAAGTTAATATCTATATCATTGATATTATTTTGCAATTCAATGCTATTTTTCCTCAAGACAGTGTTTCAAACTGCAGTGAATTATCATCGGTAGCTGACCCATGGATCACAACAGACACCTCGACTGCAGCTCACACCTCACATGTTCTCTCATCATGCCACCTAATATTACGCGCCTTTCACCAAGCCCCACTTACGCTTGGAGTCATAAACTTGATTGTGAACTATTAGCACAAAAGCTGCTTAGCTAGCTGCGATTTTTTTAACTGGCTTTGTATCAGAAATAAGTAATGAATACATTTCCAAGAAACAGATACGCCCATTGTTTTAGGAGGCTCTTAATTCAGATCAGATTCTTTTTCCTGCAAGATCCGCTCTAGTTTGTATCACAACTCACTGGGCTACATCAACTATACTACTAAACTATGACTTGAGGCACAATAAACAGTCTGTGAGACCACAATGCATTTAAGATGGCTTTTCATTAAGTTCTGCAAAGGCATGTGGCAGCTCACAGCAACTGTTGTTGGTGAACAGGCATTTAGGGCATGGAGTTTGGGAAACAAGGGAGCAGGAGAGAAAATCAGGAAGGCCAGCCCATCTACAGCTTGAGCAGTGGGTGGTGCTCAAGAAGGCTGTCCTGCTGCAGGGACACTAGGTACCCTCAAACCTCTACATATGTAAGTTCACAGGCTGGCAAGGACTGACTATATCACACTGCCCGGTGCGCCCAGCGTTCAGCTGCATGCCTCGCCCCACCACAGTCCTATGTGATCTCTAGGGCAAGATCACCTCTGCTGGTGAGCCTCTCCTAGAGTTCTCTCCTTCCGCTCTCAGCACAAGATAGTTATCAATCCTATGCAGCTCACCAAGTCAGGAAGATTGGCGATCCTGAATTAGCACATACAGCCACAGTCTGTGCCAAGTATCAGAGTCAAATACGTTGGTTTGAACAGCTCCTACAGGTCTATACGCAAATTTTCCTCACCTCTTCGTTTTCTGCCCCTTTATACCCTTCATCCATTTAGTGACCCAACGTTTCCAACCAATGTGCCAGAAAACTCCACCAGTCCACGACACAAACCCTCTAGCATTTCATTTAGGGTTATTCTTTAGAGGACATCCGTAACATACAAGCTGTAAATGAGCTCAGCACCGGGACCTCTGGTTACCCATGAAGCTATCCCTAGGCAAGGCCCCATGATAAATGTAAAAAATTCCAACTTACAACTAGCAGAAGCAGTCACACACAAAATGCAGGTGAATGTCTGCAGAAGGCAGTTTCTAGAACCACTCAAAGCCTTTCGAAGTGAGGTTCCACTCCTCGATGGCACAACAAACAGCAGTAGGGCACCGTGCCTGCTCCATCCAAGGTGACGGAGGCGGCAGCTAATTTCTTCTGACAGCTTCTTCCTGCCACTGCCAGAAGAGGCCTCTCCAGGAACGACACACTCAGGCCCTGATGCACTTCTGCATTTCACAACACATTGTCAACACCTATGTCCCAGTCAAATACTTGACTCCTCTTTTGCAGAACTTCTTCGGATTAAACACTGGGAATGACTAGCATCTCTTTTGCACTGGTACACACCTGTGCAAAAGTCAAAATTTTCCATTTTTCATAAAATGTTAAAACCTACATGATGTTTTTCACAGCTAAAAACACTCTAATTACACATCATACTACAACAGACTTTTAAAGTCACTCTCCCAGGAGATCAAAGCAATGACAGTACCCGATGGATCTTTACTCCTAACTCCTTGCTCTTCCCCCTAGTGCTACTGGTATGACTGATCAGCCCCTCTAACTATTATCATAGCTCGTTTTCTTTCGCCCTAGAGCTTTCTGGTTTGCAAATAAATAAATAAAAAGATAGTGAAAGTCTGATGAAAGGAAGACGTAAGCTCTTCAACAATTACTCATGCATAGTGCCAACAATGAGTCAAGAAATCTACAGGCTGAAGGATCCCAAAAGCACTACAAACATTCTTCCCCGAGGCCACACTTTACCATTGCTCCAACAGTTTGCCTGCTAATAAAATGAAACTAATAAAAAGAATAATAAAGAAGCTAATAAAAGATTAATTTGTAACTTGCGTTCATCTTGGGTTTATGACCTAAAGCTAGCTAAAGTACGCCTAGCTAACACAGATTTGGGTTAAGATTTTTATTTTAGTAGACTGTCCATCTCCAAGATAAAAAAGCAGTATAGTGAATGCTTCCATTTGGATATTGAAAATCCTAACAATTAAAATAATGGAACTGTAGAACAGTAAGTTCCAAATATACTAATGTTTTCATGAGTCATTCTCCCTAGAGATTGCCCTTTCTGCTCACAAAGAAGCTGAAGTGGTTTTCACCATTTACTAGAAGCAAACAGTTTTGTTTATTTTGGAAAGCAAATGCAATGTTACAGAGATCAATAAACTAATTTCTGAAGTGAAATGTCGTATCTGTTTATGGCTGATAATCATCATTTTCACAGGCACTGTGCCACAGATGTTTTCTACAGAATAATATATACTGAAATAACATTCCCTTACTCCTCTGTATATATATAGCATAGAACCAATCCATGCATGTAGCTTTAGAGCAATGAGAAGCCACATGCTATCAGAAAGTAATTATGATTTTGAGACACCACCATTCAGTATTTTAATTCCAATCTACTGCTTTTCCAATGCATCCTAAGTAAACAAACACTGATAAAAGAAAAATATGGACAGAGATCTGTTTAATTTACATTATAATCATTCTCAAATATTAAAATGCAAATGACTGAATCTACATACCATCCAAACTTCAGCATTGCAAAGGGACCAGCTTATGATATGCTTTGCACATTTCTTGTAAAACACCATCTACAGCACTAACTTTTCTGACAGAATATTATAGTGCTTCATCATCTTCAGTAAGGCAATACATTTGTCTGCTTCTAAGCAAGAGACTATGATAATCATTCCATCATAAAATCTTTTCTTTGTCAAGAATCATTTGAGCAAGCTCATGTTCAGTCCTAAATGGATTTTTTTTCTGTAGAAGGATTTTGCAAGCAGAGAGCTGTGAGCAACTCTTCATGCAGCTTCCAAAGGGAGGAAAAAAGGTGTCAAACCCACACATATCTACAGCCGAGCACTGCTTCCTTCTCAGCCTTACCACTGTAAGGATTTCCAAAGCATGTTTTAATTAAAAGCACCATTCTTCAGTTGACTTCTATAGGTCAGAGATGAGAGGAGGTGCAGACAAGCATACCAGAGGAGGGAAGAGTGAGCTTGCTCAAAAAGAAAAGAGGCTTGATGTGCATAAAAGAACCAAAACACCACTCACAAAGACTTGAAACTTTCACTAACCTGGCTTTATGGAAACAGTTATCATGCAGACGTTAAAAAAAATCCAGTCAACAACCCATTCAGAAATTTAAAGATATCTCCATGGCCATTCATTAATAAGGCAAGAAGAAACTTAACAGAATTGAAGAAGGGCCACCAAAGAGCTATGACAGCCATTCTTCCAGTTGTGGAGAAAAGTTACACATCTGCCCCACAATGATTTGCTAGAAGTGTTGACCTCAAACTTTCAGGCATTACTACAGGTGCACATTACACCTGAACTGCTGCTGCAGTTGCCACTGAAAGGGGCAGGTTTGGACTTTTTTTTCTCCACCACCTCTCCATGATGGCTCTGAGGCTCAGTTGACCTCATGGACAGCCACTCCACAGAGTTAAGCCAGAACAGACACAGAGCTGTAGACACATACAGAATTTTCTGCTGATTTAGCTCCCCAGACTGCCTTTTCAAAGGGCTGGATGATGGTTGTAATAGGCACCAGGAGCACTGCTTGAGGGGAAAGAGAGCAGGACAGTCCCTCAGAGGCAAGCAGTCATCAGGTTGGCTCACTTTTAAATACAAAGTCTCAGACTAAACCGGAGAAAGGTCAAGTTTTGGCCACAGCCATTTCAGCCATCCTCCTTCCAGGACGAAGGAGAAAGCAGGGCTTTACCGGCAGGGCTGCTGGAAGCAGAGTCCAGCTTCCCCTGCATCAGTGCTCACCCAATTTCTCACTGAGCTAGTCAGAGAGCTTAGTTCTTTTTTTGTAAGATGCTGTTTTTTTCTACTTCTGATGCCCAGGGTAGCACAGGACCAGAAACACAACAGAGCCTGCACAAAGGGTGGCAGCAGAAAGAAGGGAACTGGAATGCCATTTACTGCTGCAGGGAATCATCCAGCTGAAACATGAAACCACACCATCCCAATTTTTAGCAGCTCACTTGTGCAGCTCCAAACCAGAAGCTGGACAAGGGGGAGTCTACCTCCTAATTCTAGCACAGACCTAAGCTGAAAGTTACAATCTGAGCATAATTTAAGACAGAAGCTACTTCACAAGATAAAGGTTTCTGTTCCCTGCCACATTCCTGACACACACGGGTTATATGCCAATCCAGCAACCAACTCACATGTTGGAATTAAGAGCTCGTACCAAAACCTGCGTGCTTGCTTTTGGTAGTGCTTTTACAGCCACCATCATTAAACAGTCAAGAAAAAAGGGGCACAAAACAGAACAACTAACAAGTTTGTGACAATTTACGGATATAAAACTATCCTTGGAAGTTACCACAAAAATTATGCATTAGCCTACTTCTTCTTGGAAGTATTTTGTATCACTGAATTCCAATTCGACCAATGCTTTAATTAAAACTTATACAGCAATATTCGCTTAGAATAGTCTGAAAAACCCAGCAATCCTACCCAGACATAGAAGACTTCTTCTAATACAGTGTGTTTTGGCACTTTGTAGAGGTTGAGCAATCTGTAATTAAGTGAAATGAGACTTCTATGGGAATACCAAGAACATTAAGACTATCTTACAGGGTGGGAATTATTTGCCAAAGAACATTATCCTTTTACTGCTTTTTTATCATTAAGATGTAAAATTGAATCAAAAAGTGACTGACTTAGCTTGTGTTACATTCACTTTTTAGCTGCATAGCTCACCTTTGGGCCATTCATTAGGATGCAACAAAATTATTCATTAGTATACAACTTTTTTTTTTTTTGTCTAATCGCTGCTCTGCTTAATTTCCTTCTCCACTCCAGTCCCTAGCTGAAGCTTTAAAGACAGCAAGTCATACAGTAGCATTTTGAAGCAGGCAGTAGTTCTGAAAAAGAAAGGAAACCGGTGCTGATCTGGATCTAGTGCAGGAAGAAGGAATGCTCTCATATGAATATTATGCAGAAATAGTGACCCAGCTTCAGCTCTGAAAAACTTTCTCCTAATTCTGATGTTTTTCTATGAATCTCCTTTCCATAACATCTATTTAAGATTTTGAAAACATGTTCTCTCTCCAACATGAAAGACTAGTAGCTAAGAGTTGCTCCACTGGTATTCTCTGAAAGCTTTCTACTGATTGTCTGGTTATTCTGTTATTTTTCCACAGTTAACCTATAACCCACTTGCACAAGATAAACATATCCCTCACTGCATATTTTACACTTCTCATTCCACCTCCTTCTCAAGTACACAAGTCCTAAAAATCAACTACAAATATCTGCCTCTCATTCTTCCTGTGAAAAAGGTGAGTTTAAGCTGTAGAAGCAGCTGGGAGCAGACACTCAGGCTCCAACTTCCCAGATGCAGAAACACTCCTGTTCCCAGGAGAGACAGAGCTTGATTCTGTTCAAACTCCAGAAGCTTGGAGCATGAGCATCTATCTGCCTGTTTGTGACAACACTATGAGAGACACACAATTTGCAGTTATCACTTACTACAGCCCTCAAAGCATGGGGAGCTGGGGGTAGAGAGAGATCCAGCTCTGCTGCCAGTAGAAGAACAAATCACATCATGGCAGTCCTATAAATAGCAGAGCTATTTTAATAAAACCCAAAAATACACATTTTTGCAAAAGGACATCAAACATTTATATACCCTTCTGTCTCATGACAGACCTTCCCATGTAATTCCAGCCCCTAACCTCAACACAAAAGAAACAGTAAGGTGGCTAAAAGAGCAGTACACTATTTTATGTAAAATCAAAATATTGAAACAGCATGTTTCCACTTACATGCTAATAATTATTAGACTACCTTCTAATAATTATTACATTAGAGTACCTAGAGAAAGAAAAAAATTAACAAAGAAATGCAGCAGTTCTTGCTTCTCTTGCCTCCTACCAGGCAGCGGTTTTGAAGTAAGAAACTTTCAGCAAAAGAAAAAAGGAAGTTATAAAAACACATTTTCTTCTAGCTTTTGGAATCTCTGTGAAGCATCACGCCCTTGTAACAAATATCTAATCTCCAAAGTATAATCATTATAGCATTAAAGCTTTTGATCAGTTGCCTTTATAGAGAAAAGCAGAGAGAAGCTGTAAAACTTACTTGTAGGTGAAATCCAAGTTAGCACTATATGCAGTGCTAAAAGTCAGGGAAAATCTGCCTCTCACATAATACTCTAAGCCTGAGAAGACAGGAAGCAAAAAAGGAAAAAAGTATATTGGAAAAAAAAAGTAACAAATCTTGTCAAAAGAAAGGTTCCTAGGAACAGGAAGGAAAGTTCCTAGGAACTGTACTGCTGCAAGTACAGTACAGTTCTGGAGTAAGAAGTAGAGTCATCAGTGGTCTCATGTGAAGCACATAAATTCCCAACATTTTATTTTCTGGACCGTTAAGCTTGAAATACAGAAGATATAAATTCTTCATTTGCTCTGCGAATTACAACAGTAGAGAATTAAGAGTGCTTCACTAACAGATATGTGAAGTGAAAAGTGACCTAGTCTGATTTTAGATGTTGACTTGTAACACAGAACTAAGAAATACATTTTAGTTTTCTTCAGCATTTCTATTTTATACCAAATGGATCCAAGCTAATTAAAACATATGACTGGCTGTACCAACCAACATGCATCTGTACTCCAGCATCCTATGCCAAGTTTCTGTAACTGATTAGTCTTCCAAGAAAAAGTCGAGAACCCCCTTCCTGCTGTTTGAAACAATCTTTCCTTTGGTTCCTCAGTTAACTTATGCCCACCACCCCTTAGCCAAGGAAATTCTTTTATTTTCTTGTATGATGAGCCTAGGAACCAGAAGAAAGCCACAGCCTCTATGGAAGAGTACAAGAACAAGCCCAGAGAGATGCTCCCCATTCTAAGCCCTTCCTGTTTCTAAAAGTTGCATGTCAGATCTTCTGGGACACTGTCTTTGTATTTAATAGTCTCCCACTTAGTCAAGACTTTCTAATAACATCTTGCCCTTCAAATACCTTTCAAATCTATATACACTTTTGGCATCCAAAGCATCCCAGTTTTCATTCATCTCCTTTTATTCTGAACCTGTTTTTAGCTCATTTTCTTTGAGGCTCCCCTATATTAACAGCTAGCAAACACTTCCTATTCAGCCACTCCAGAGCACTTATTAACACTATACTTCCCCCAATTTGCCCTTTCCCTTCCCATAATCAGGAAAAAAGACTCCAATGTAGTCAAGTTTTGTCACAGAGTTCATTCTGTACAGACAAATAACAACAGTGATGAAAAGTACTTTCCCCCACTCCAGTGCTGCTGTTTGAGAAATGGAAGGGGACTGACAAAAGCATTCAAGGCAAGTACTGAACAGTTAGAGCAGCCTAAGTAATTTTCTTTTTGTTCCCTGCTCCCTTCCTAAGAATTCCCAAAATTCTGTTTGCTTTTTTTGGACTCATTGCTGGACATTTTCACTGTTGTAATACTAAGATTTTTCTCTTGACATACTAATTAATTCAGAGGCTATCAAAATACATAGACACTATTACTGCAGGAGCTCAACATGGAGAGGCAGTATGAAAAATTCTGAACATAAATTATTACTAAGTCCAACAGTTTTTACCTAACAAGGAAAAATGATCCCAACTTCACTCACACAAAGATCAGTTTCAACTCAATTACTGCCATGAGATTTTTGTATTAAAATAGACACCTCTACAGAATTATTTATCAGGAGCAGGGAAAAGGAGAAAAATAAATCCAATATTAAGAAATATTAGCAAATGAATAGAGTATAAGAATCAATTTTCCATTGCACAAGTCTCTGATATCATATATACTGAACAACAGTTCTATTACCTTGTCACAACACATTGTAGATGCTAAACATTTAAATGGGTTCAACAAGCGTCCAGAAAACCTATCGAGGAATAATTCATTGATGGCAATTGAGTATAAAAAGTTATCATCTCTGTCTAGCACAGGAAGTCCCTGAGCTGCAAATCAACAGCAACTGTAAGAGTGTTCTGACAAAGCAGAGTTGCACCCTTCTGAATAGCACTGGGCCATAGCTATGTAAAAACCATACTTAGTTGTCATGCATAAGAATTGAAAGAGTACTGAAACACTGAAGTTACTCATTGTCCTTCGAAAAGGGTTTTAATTATACCATAATTGCTTCCTGATAAGTCCACATCACTCAAAAAGATGAAAAAAAGGTTGGTTTTATTTTATTTCACACACTTCAGTGAATGTCAGTCTCCCCAAAATACCATCCATCTTTTCAAAGTCCAACTTTCAAAGACACTCAGGATCATGACTTTGACTGCAGTCAACATAAGAGTGATATTCTAAACATCTTGGGGCAGGGAAGAGTCCTTTCTGCTTGCAGTTACATGCATTTTTTTTAATACAGCAAACAATTAGCCATGAGGAAAGCAATCTTTTTCATTCTTGTAAAGATATCAAAAGAAGTGCTTAAAGGACTGAAGATAAGACCAGGACTTTTTTGTTTTCAGTGACTCCGTATTAACACCAAAAGCATACATAAAATAAATACAACTGATTTCTAACAGGGTTGTTTGCTCGTTTTTAATAGAACTCACTTTGAAAGTGTGTTCTAATTTAAACAGATTCATGTAATTTCTATTTGGAGGCAGCAGACACCCTCAACCCTTCATTTTACTGTTTTTAAAGTCCAAACGCTTTTTCACTTGTCCAAAAAATTTATCTGAGGACAAAAATTCTGACATCACTTCCAAAGAGAAGTAAAAATATAAATCTTCATATGATGACCTCTTTCAGATTTGTAAAGAAGCTGAAGACTGACCACTGCTAACAGCTATCTGAAGCTTCTATAATAAGAGCCATTAAATCTTATAAAATGAAATAAAATTAGTATCAGTTAACACTTTTAAATACTATTCAGGACATCACACAGGTGTTTCTTAAACTGTTGATCCAGTCAGTCAATTAACAACATATTGACAGCACCCAAAATGCATTTCATGAACTTCTCACAAATAGGACAATGTTTATTTATTAAGATTGCTCAATTGACTTAAGTCTGCTCCAGTTAGTGAGGAATGACAGCTTGCTGCTTTTACACATAAACCTCTAAACACCAAGCCACAAAAACAGCAGCCAGTCTATCATCCAGATCACACTGTTCATCACCTACACCACTTAAAATATAATAGCTACTTCTTCTTAGTTATTTACCTTAGAATTACCTTCCTTGTGATGCTTGGCACAGGATCGAAGCTGAGTTATCCAGTATTGTTTCTCCTTTGCATCAGCAGCTAGAACAGAAACAAGAAAATGCAGGGCATCACATATACCGATACTCTTTTTCTGCACAGGAGAAGGTGACAGGGCAGGAGGAGGAGGGAGAATTATTTATTCATTAGGACACACTATAAATTCTAATTTATGCTACTTAAATTAAGTATGTGTAACTTCTTCAGTACAACACATCTAAACCTCAACCTTAAATGCTGTGGCCAGTTGGAAGAGATAACAATGAAGAAGACTCATTGAGGACTTATCTCCTAAGAGTGTTATTAAAAGCAGAATTACTTCAAGATTGCTTTTTTTTTAAATTTTTGATCCACTTTTGTTTTACTTGTCCTTCACCAAGAGAGACAAGCCATACCGTAACACTTAGATCAATAAAACCTCTACACTCAGGCTGCCAATCAGCTATCAGACAAGCTACCAGTTCCCAAGATACTTAAGTACTTCTAATGCAGTTCAACTAAATCTCTCTTTAAACCTGCATTCACACGCAACTTCCAGACACAAGAATGAAAATCGTGATTTCCCCTCCACATCTTTAAAAATTATTGAAAAGATTTTCTGCAGTCTGTATCTGGTGACTTCTGTGTAATATTAATAACTATATTTAGGAGAGAGGTTTGGGTTTGTTTTTTCTTTATTTGTTTGTTTTTAAACAAACCACCGCTACAGCAATCTTAATTAAGAATACCAATACAGAGTGGATAATTCCAGTACATATTTTCCTCTTACCTCCTCTGCTATTAAGTACCTCAATGGTTATCAACTCAGCATAAAAATGATTTAGTTATTTGAATAAAATTCATAGATCTCATCAAATTAAAAGTAGCATATTGTAAGTATTTGATAATCTCAAGTGATTGGCAAAGCATGATAATGAAACCACAAGTGTTCAGGATTTCTAGCTGTGCATATTCCAAAGCGTTTTAACAGAAACTCCCATGGTTGTTCCTGTGTTTCAGTTCTACCTATAAAACAGCAACACACCGTACCATGGGGCAGTCCCGCATACTCTGTCCTGCTAGCCAACTGATAAACTGTGGTCAGAATAAAACTAACGTAATTTTAAACTTTTATTACACTGTATTACATGTCACTTTTTAATGTATCAGTTTATTTTCTGATATACTAGTTTGATAGGAAAGTATCCAGATCAAATCCACCACACTGAAAATACCTTAGCATCAGAATACTGTTAAAAAAAAAGGGGGGGGGGGGGGGAAAAATTAACTTTTTAACACCCTCCATTTTTTTTTTTACCCTTTTGGG
>Ga0181612_177131_pt1 | contig 12240 bp, 4 predicted proteins | sample HoacroProtozoa21_FD_119630 | JGI IMG/M metagenome (GOLD analysis project Ga0181612, IMG submission 119630) | Hoatzin crop microbial communities from Cojedes, Venezuel. Combined Assembly of Gp0051906, Gp0051904, Gp0051908
GATCTCTGAACTTTCCTGGTCTCCCCATAAGCCTGTATAAACTTCTTCCCCAGCATGCGGTGGGTTGCCAGGAGCTCTGCAGATGCAGTGCCTGCTGTGCAAAGGACCATGTGCCTTTGCTTTGTTCTGTGTGTGCTCATGCACCTCTTCATTGTTGCATGAGCAGAGAGGGGAAAGCATCAGTCCCTGGAAATTCTCCGCACGCCACTCCTGATGGGATAGACTATCATAGTCATTCTCGGTTGCCTTTAAACTTGAAGAATGTTTGTGTACTTGGTGTTTATTTTTTGTTGTTGTGGTGGTTTTTTGGTGTCGTGTTGAAAGGAAGCTGTTTTATTGCTGTTGCCCTTCTCTGAACCTTTTTGTGTTCTAATGTATCATTTTTGAGCAAAAGGACAGAACTGCACCCCTACATGAGGTCTGGGCCAACCTTAGGTTTATGCAGTGGAATATAGCCAACTGTCTAGCTGGCTCCTTCTTTTTCTCCTAAGAGGAGAAAAGTGTCAACCTTTAAAAACACCTGCACCACTTTGACTGTTACTGAGCTTTGGGATCTTACTGTTAGAGGGCCTGGAAAGGACGCTTCCCCTCTTCCAAGGGTTTAGCTGGCTGCAGTCCAGGGCAGCTCCCTGGCAGAAGCAATTTGAGGAAAGGCTGGAAGAAGCCTCATCTGTCTCATCGCTCCAGGGCAAACACAAGTTGGAGGGTATTCCTGTTTCTAAACACCTCAGCCTGTAATTTTGGACTGGCCAGACAGACCAGCTTGTGGGACCTGGGAAGGAGGAGGGGGTGGCTTCCTTCTGAGGCAGGCCTCGGAACTCGTTGTCAGGAAGTTTCTTATATATGTCTGCATATGTAGGAGACTCAAGCAGGTAGCAAATAAACATAATTGAGCATGGGGAATGCAATTATTAGGACCTTGTCAACATTTGGAATATTCACCAGCTTGGGAGTTAGAGGTTTCTTTCACTCCCTCTTTTTCCCATGTTTAAGGCCAGGTGGTTTGGGGTGAACTGGGCAGCAAATCTGAGGCAGAGGCTGGAAGCTGGCTCGATGAATGCAGTGCTGAAGGTGGTGGAGTGGGAGATTGATTCACTATGGAGTACTTTTAGAGGATGTGCGGCAGTTATAAACATAGTTTTGAATCATCACCAACAAATGCTGAAAAAAAAAAAAAGTGCCACAAGCCAAACTATTTTCCACTCCAAGTCGTATTTGCTTCACTTTCTTCCCTGTCTCTAATCCAAGCCATGACTAGTAATACTTTCCTCTCCCAAATAACTGTCACATAAATATCATTTTAAAGCTTGTTGAAGAGCAGTCACAGCTTGCCTATCCTGCCTGCCGTTGCCTTTGTGGAGGTTTACAGTTGTTGTCTTACCCCCAGTGCTCTTGGGTGGAAGCTCAGAGGTGAATCCTTTGTGGATGTGGAATTTGTGTTGCTTCTGCAGGTCGAGTAGTGAGGACCTGTGCTGCAGATCTGGTGGGCTGGGTTACAAACACTGGAGTGCATTGTCAGCAGTGGGTTTGTTGCATCTCACTGAAGGCCAGGCAACGAGGACTTGGGGGGACATTGCTCTGGTTCTGGCCTTGTCTGCCCCTTGGTTCCCGTAGCTGTGGAGTGAAATTGGTCTTGTGCACACAGATTTAGGAGGAAAAAAAAAACCCACCAAAAGCTTTCATATCAATAAACACAAAATAACATGGAAAAGGCTAGAGTTAAATTTACTCCTGTTCTGGAGACTGGGGATCTTCAGGCATCACAACACCCCTGGGGGGATGATACTAAAAAATAAATTAGTAACCTCATTTTGCAGCAATTACTAGCTTTGTCTTTGGGGAATTTTAGTCCAAGCCCTTCGCAGTAGTGTTACAATGCATAATTATATGACTTGAGGTGCAGTTAGATAGATGCAGATCATCTGGGTATGCTACCTCTCCATTTAATCAGTGATTTGTTTGCCATTTGGATACAGAAAATGCTTTGTTTAAAAATTAGTTGAATATACTTCCAGTAAGAGCATCAGTGGGCAATAATGAAACATAGCTGATTTGCTACTAGTCAATAGCATCCAACAGCTCCCTGGTGTAGTTCGTTTACTCTGAGCTTTATGCAATATACAGTCAGCTAATTCCACACAAAGTGCAAACCAGACATTATTCCTCGTGTTCTCTGTTTATTGTCTTTCCCATTAATCTTTAACTTCATAAGAAACATGTGAGCTGGCTCCTTTATTTGCTGAGTGTTCCCCTTAATCTGAATCCTATTTTTCACTTAGGGTTATTTCTTTGCCATTAACATTGTATGTTACTGACACACTGGTATTTTTCTGGAAACCTGCATAAGAATTTTGTAACAAGTTCACGGATTTTGGTCAGGGAACACAAATTATCCCCTTTGCAACCAGTAAGCTGATGTGTGATGATGTAAAGAAATTTGTCAGCAGATGAGGCTGTGTACGTGTGTGTGCGTGGGTGTCTGGGATAGACCGGTGGGCACCACACCCAGATGAGCAACCTGAATAAAAGCCCATTGAAAATGGTAAAAATTATTCTGCATTTCAGGCATTAAACAACATGTGCACTTGATCACCAATTTTTCATTATTCTTTTCTAGCCCTTACCTGAAGTCATATGCAAAGGCTGAATTTCTGCCTGCTGTTTGCATGGTGTCCAGCACACTGGGGTCCTAATGACTGACAAAGGTGGCGAGCTACTACAGCACAGTGAAGAATAAATACCAATTATTAGTTTGGCATGTGAAGAAAAGAGACAAGTTTCCTTTCTCTGTGTGGCAACCTATGATTTCTTTTCACCGGGAGCGGGAGAGACATGTGTGTCTGCCAGCACACTGCAAACACCGCCATTCTCAAAGTCCCGGCTGAGCCAACACTGCTCCCACACGGAGGCGGCCATTCTTTGCCATGTGTATGACAGCCTTTCAGGAGGGTTTGCCACCTAGTAATATAAACCCTCTGAACTCAAGTATCACAAAAAAAAAAAAAAACAACATACTTCCATGCTAGCTGTAAAAATCAAAATGAAAACTTGTAACACAAAACAAACCGCAGCAATCCCTGCACTCCTCTTGTGGTTCTGCGCCACGTATGTAACTTGGTGGGGGAATTTCTATCACGGAGGAGCATCCTGTCCCTGACCGATCATAGCCTGCTCCCTCTGGGCTGTCTGCCTCTGGTTCTGCAGGGATTCAGAGCGTTTGTTTTGATGAACAGACTCCGCAACTGGACGCGGGTGATCTGTGGTAACAACACTACTCTGAATTTGTCTGTGGAGGACTGCACCAGCCAGTGAAGCATGCAACCTCTCTTTCTGTGGGATGAGTTTAAAACAAAACAACCTCCTCCTGTTGTATCCCTGGGGTTTAAAGTAGATCTAGCTGCTTTCCTCATGCCAGAACTTCTTGGTGGTTTGAACATCAACTTGGGGCATGGAGATAACACCGCTGTGCCTTGCCACTGCCTTTGGAGACATCATGTAATGCTCTTTTCAATAGCACTCAAGATTCAGATCTTAAAGGTAGCTAGGCAGGTTAAGCACTGATGTCTCATTGTTCTCTACAAGTGCTTCTACAGCTCAGCTGTTGAAATCTTCCTAAATGCCTGCTTCTCAGTGGCTAAAGTAATAAATCTCTTTTCAGAGACCTCAATTGTTCCATTCCTCACCTGTGCTCTACCCTACTTGGGTAATACTTTGGTTTCTCACATGCAGACTGTCAAGAAATGTTCATTAACGTGGTGCTTACATAGTGTGGGAATGGGGGATAAACCAGTTTTTCAGATGAGATCCAAGAGGAAACCTTTAGCTGTCATAATACACTGAAAGATTCTTGCTGCTGAGGGAGGGCTTCTTTTCTCTACTGCTTCCAACATCATCTGTGCTCCCTGAAGTTTGCAGGTGATGTGCGTGAGCCATGGTCTGAAAAGGAGAAGCAAAGGACATCAAGAAGCTGCAGCAGACAGACATTACCTGTCCCTGACATGGCAGGGCGGAGCGGCCTTTCAGGTCTTGAAGAGATGGCAAACAGGGGGTAACAAGGGCAACGGGTAGGAGGAGATGAGTGAGGATTAAATGAAAGCTTGGGGCGCAGTTGTGCTGCAGGTCAGTAGTGGCTTGGCAGCACATGCTGGGGAGAGGGAGTTTCATCGCAGTCTCTCCCGGCATGCTGCAGAAAGTTTTGCTTTGCTTTTTTGTGTATCAGATTACTGTAGCAGAAATGATACCAAGGATGGACCACATCACCTGCCACGTTCATAGCCTTGGAGGTTCAGCAGTGTCCTCGCTCTGCTCCACCCTGCTGCGCCTGTGGAAGCAGCTGCCATTCACTGTCTGCTTTATCAGACAGCTGCCACACGGCCCCAGCCGGCAGAGGTGCAGCTCAGGGGATTTCTAGGGGTTCTGGTTGCCACGGGAAGTATGTCTGTCTTCTAGATGTCAGATAGCAAATTGTACTGCAATGAGAAAATTGATAGAAATCAACTTTTTTTTCCCCCTTTTGGGACTTTTTTTGCCTTTGCAGTCTCACTTTCTCATTAAAATGTTGTATCTCCAGTACAGCTCTGGGTGAATCTCCACCCATCCTGTCCGCAGTCCTCCTCCATATACATATCTTGTGAGCACTTTCTTAGCACTTGCAGCTATTGAATAACAAGTATGCAACAAGCACGACACCATCTCTGTCTGTGTATTTATGTCCCTGCCACTGAACAGACAGCAGTTCCCACAAGCAGAGCCATGGTTGTGAAACAGAGGTGCTAATTGTGCTGATGTCAGATAGCAGGCTGGACTTCTATGTTTCCCATCTGTTTTCAACCAGCAATTTAATGTTACTGCAGTGCACTGAGGAGATAATGCTGAGTGTGGTGCTAAATGTATTCATATGCATTTTTAAATCTTGTTCTTATTAGCTGATTCTAGCTGTTTCTTTGCCTATGACATGTTAACAATATGCATTTCTTCTGTGTCTTTTAAACAAAATCCCATTTTGCTAGTAGAATAACATTTCTGCTGCTAACTTTTCCTTTTTCAGATTGGCAAAGTGGAAACAACAGGTAATGATTTTGCTTTTTTAATGCAGTCCTTTGCAGTTGCCTACAGATTAGCTAAAATCTAATTTCCTAAACACGTCTATATTTCAAAGTTCAACTAGTACTAAGATGCAAAGCGTCTTGTAAGAGCTACTGAGAAATAGGTTATTTCACTGACTTAGTTTTTGTGTAGCACTGAAATGGGGATTTCTTTAAGCGTGCACATCATTTATCTTTTTAAATGCTATGATGCTAGAGGATATGAAATTGCATGTCTCAGCCTTTCAGGATTCAGCTGTGTTATGCTAACTTCTAAAGTATTTAAGGAAGACACAAAAATAAGGAACATATTTTTAAAAAACCCCACGAAACAAACCCAAACAAAAAACCCCCAACTCCTCAGGGACAAGGCATGAACTTAATGTAGACTTTTTGGGTATCATCTGTTTTGTGACTCATGACTTACACCAATAGTACAATGTCAAATATTGATGCGTGGTGGGGGACAGAGGCAAATGTATGAGGCATTTCAAATGAAAAAGCAGTTCAGGCTTTTCCATGTCATTAGTATGCAGGCTTTTTTGTTTTTTTTTAAAGTTGCAGATAAATCTAGCAGTTCAGGATTCAGTGTGCTTTTAGGCAAGATTTTTGTGTCAATTCATTGCATTCTGGAGTGACAGGAAGAGAGAGACTCCAGTCTGGGGATCCAAACATGCAGTAGTGTAATCAATAGAAAAAAAAAAAAATAATCCTTCCTGCTCTCTAATTTTTCCTTCCCAACACAGTTCTGAGAAAGATCAGATATTTGGCGTTGCACTTTTAGAGAAGGGCGAGTGAGAGGGGTTACTGCTTTAACTGTGTTTTAACACCTCCAGACCTCCCTAAATGACTTCTCTGGAAATGCAGTGCCAACTACCCAAAGCCTATTGACTTGTGTTCCCCTTCCTAACATGTTCTTGTCAGTCTGTTTTACCCACATGAAAGCTAGAATAGGCTTAAGGTGAAGATCTGTGGCCCCTGCCGCCACAAGGAAAGACGGGCTCTCCTGAGAAAATCTGCTTTTCCTGCTGCCTCCATGCCAGCGGCACGCTCGGAGCTGTGCTCACCAGCGTGTCTCCTCGCAGACTAGAAAGGGCAGTGCACGTCATCCTGACGGCAGAAACGCTAGTGTGGCCCAGGAGCGATGGGCCTGGTGACACCTGCTTGAGCAAAATGAATCGCAATTTTCGTTCCCTTCTGGTAATTTTTAATGTGGTCAAAAAAAAAAAAAACAAGCTGGCACAGCCCTCTTCTTTCTTCATGGTTTCTTTTTTGTGTGTCTAAAGAGTAACATGGCCAGTATGCTGGTGAAAGGAGTCATTTCCTGCAAAAAGAAAAGCAATGTTTAATTTTGAAAAAGCTTTTCAATAAGAAAAGAAATTGTTGATCAGAAAAACACATCAAAGGCACAAGGCTTTTTGAGCAATCCTAAAGTGCAAAGCTTCCACAGGTTTGAGACATCTTTCCTAATGCTCTGCATGGTAAAATTAAGAAAGGTGGGGAGGCATTGCTCTGGTACGCTTTTCAAGCTCCATAATTGCAAGTAAATTGCAGCTATATTGCAGTTACAGAGGTTTTTCACTTGTTTTTAATGCATTAGCTGTATTCTTAAGGAATACTAACTATTGCCACTTTATTTAGCTTGCAAATGTAACTGCATTTTTGGGCTTCTTACTAGAGCTGTTTGTTTTTGTTAGACTTTGTTGGGGAAATTTTTTGTGAAACTTTTATGATTTTTTTTTTTTACTCCCAAGTTAAGGTGTATTAAGTTTCAGTCAGATATATCAATCAAAGTGTTCATCACTGCTTGTATGATTTCATATATAATTGAAGAACTGCTGTATACGAACTATGCTGTATCCACGCTGTAACCGCTGCCGTAGTGGCAGTTGGTAACACGGTATTAATGACAGGACTCAAAACACAATTGCTTTGTAATTGCAGTCACTGTGCTCTACAGGTCTGCTGATTCTTCTGTGGCATAGCTCATGGTTAGGAGTGGCCTAGGACTGAAAAGGAGGGTTGGTGGGGGCTTTTTTTCATTTCCTTCTATGAAGATGATTCACCTTTTTCCCTCCTTTTTCAGGTTTGAACCTTCCAAAGTCTCACGACAGCCAGCAAAAGAGAAAATTGAAGCAAGGTATGCCTGCGTCTCTATTTTGCAGGGAAAGGCTTTATTTTTAGGCAGCCAAGCAGAAAAAAAAAACCCAGGAGACACTGCCTAACAAGTCTGTGGAGGCTGGCAGTGAGTTCTGCAAGGTTGAAAGCGAACTTGGTGTAACTGTTGGCACTTATTCCACGTAGGAATAGTAAGGTCATTTTTGTGGGCTTCCTGATGTTTGCTTGCTCTGTGGTTGCGAGCTGATAGAAGGCAACGCTTCAACTTCCTGAATCCTCTAAATAAAGCATCCTTTCTATATAGATGTTTTTAAAGAAAGGCACATTGTACTTCTGCTTGGGTCGAGTTTTTGTATTTGGCTCATTGGATGAACAACTTTGGTCATTGAACAGTTGGAAACTTATTTCAAAAGGCTTGAATGTATTGCAAGGAAAAATATCTTCACTTGAATGGCTTGGAGCTGCTCTCAGAAGTTTATTTACATAGCTGTTGTATTGTGCCACAGTTTGAAGTGCATCCAGGCTTCCTCTTTAATCTAAACTCCTTTTACTTATATAACTAATTCACAAATAACTTCAGTTTTCATTATTTCTAAGTTTTTCTTTCAAGAGGTTATTATAGCAAACCAGTGATTATTCAAATGCTTGAATTAATACATATAATAGCTCTTGTAAATTCAGTTGGCGTGAACAGCAAGTCAGCCAGTCCCCCTCCACGCATACACGCCATAATGCGAACGAGTGTGCCTGGATAGTAAGGATGCAAAGCTCACACCCTAGTGCCCTAGTGAACCTCCCAAAAGTTCACTTGTGAGAGCTGTTCCTTTTCGGGGTCACCTCTGATATTGAGAAAAATGTGTTTCCCTCCAGTAGAAAGCCCTTTAAAAAACTAGGTGTTAGGAATTGAGCTGGAATTTCCTGTTCCTACTAAGCCAGGTTGAATAAAGCAGGTAGGCCAGCACTCAATGTTCCATATTCTGGTTTTCTCATTTTCAGTCAAATTATGACGCTTATTTTGCATGATATGCTACCCTCCTGTTCTACTGGGTTACTAAATCAGGTTTATCTCTGTCTTTTATTCCCCCCCCCCCCGGGGTATTCTGTTTTGTTTTGTTTTAAAACAGATGCTCAGTATTTTGTATGGCACCAATACTAACATATTGTTTAAAATAACATCAGTAAAGAGTTAACTCCCACGACAAGAAAAAAGGCAAAGTGAGTCCCCGCAGCTATCTATCTATCAAGAAATCATCTAGTACTCTGATGTTTGCTATAGGCAAAATAAAACAAAGCACTACCAGCAATAAATCAGTTCTTGTGTGCAGGTATTGTCAAAATAAGCTGTTCTGGTGCTCTCTGATCCAACTTCTAGGCCAAATAACGCTGTCTTTTGTACATCCAAGTGTTTTGAAATGCCACTGTGCTCAAGGAAGAGCTAAGGCTCATCAGATGTCTTTAAAAGTCAGGCCTCCTTCCAGTATGCTGTTAATTGTGTGTTGCTTGAGATAAGCATATTAAAAATATTCCAGCTATCAATCGGCTTTAAAAACAGAGTTGGATTTTAAATATCAAAATGTCTGGAATAGTCTGATCTTTTTTTTTCTCCACCCTCACCCCCCTGATGTGAAACAAAGCCAAGGCTTTGGGTCCGAGCTTTCATACACTTGCATGCTAAAGCTCTGGGGTGCCTGCCTGGATTTTGGCCTGGTCCCATCCGTATCTATTGTATTAAAACAGTTAAAGGCATTCTTCTCTTCCCCCTTTTCCCCTGCAGCTGGAAAGCACTATTCTCTGCCTTCATGAAAACAAACATCAATGCTGCCTGTTGTATAAGCCTCTAATTGGCCCAGTTTGCTTTCGCTGAAGTGGCCTATATATCTGCAACTTCATCCAAGAGGTAGGTTGTGTAGGTGTGGGGTTAAAGTCTTTCCAATCAGACAATTTGCAACTCCATAAAAACCCCTCAACTTCTGTCAGGAGTCTCCCCTGTTTCAACAAGATGAGCAGGAATTTCGGACATCTTCCTACAACGTGAGGGGTGGAAAAAGAGCAAGAATACGATGATGTCGGCCTATTCGCTCAGTGAGTTTTTTGAGTCTGAGGTCATTCTAATACTGTGTATTTTCACATCTAAAGCAGATGCTCAGTGCTGCAGTGGGGTGTTTCTGTTGACCTCTCTGCAGATCAACTGCTTCTCTTCTCTGCCTCAGCACCAGAATGACCGTCAAAACCTAGGATGTAGAGATCATGGTAAAATTGCCCTGTATTAAAATACTGCCAAATACTTTTATAGAGAGTTCTAATTTTAGCACATGACTGCAAACATCACTGGAAATATTTTCTTCTCTGAAAGTAATAGACTAGAAATGCAAGTTGAGTAAGAAAGACTTCTTCACTTCTACAATGTACAGAGTAATCTCTGTGCTGGGGCATTCTGTCAGCACTTGCTGATGATTTCTGCATCTGGGTCCTGTTTCACAGTGAAGCCTGCATTCCCAGCTGTGGAACAAAAGATCACCAGAGATAACTGATGGAAAACATATTCCAGTTATTGACTAAGCAGCCTCACCTTCACCCTGCAGCTAATTGCAAGGTTAAAAACTGTAGTAAAAAATATCCATATTTACCAACCAGTTTGCTTTATTTCTGCTCCAGATAAATAAAGCAATATTCTGTTATCTCTTACTATGCCTTATTTTTTTTGTAGACTACTTAAGACAAAATTGCTTTCATTTTAATTAAACATTTCCAGATACTACTTTCATGAAATTAGCTCTGACAGGCACAATAATTTTTTTTAATAGAAGAGGGTTAATGCTTGTTAAAAATGCTAAAGGAGCATTCTTCACTACAGAAGTTTTTCTCTCTGCAAAGGGGGGATCAGCAAGGGTTCCTCAGATCTGTGTTCCCAGGGTGCTCTTTGTACCAATTTAAGACATGGCCTACAAAAGAGGGTAAGTGCCTCCTTACTTTCAGCGTGCAAATAACTTTGAGGTTGTTGGACTGTTTCAATGAGACTGGTTTAAAATGAAGTGTTTGCTTAAATACTTGACTGCCTTTGGTATCTGACCTTCACTTTTTTCCCAAAAACGCTGATTTCATGTGACTCGTTTCTGGTTAATAGCCCTCACTGCTCGGAACTGGATTGAGGTTTCCAGTTCATGTCATATATCTCACCAGGGAGCTGTGGGGCGGTAACACTGTACAGCGGCTGCCACATTCCAGTCCGAGCCAAGACGAACAAGCCTAGAAATGAAGAATACAGCCTGCACCTTGATTTACTGTGTGGGAGAGGCAAAGATGGTTGTGAGTGTACGACTCCTATCAGTTCAAGCTTTGCCACAGCAAGCAAATGCTAAATACTTTCTGAAGTGACCTGAATCCACCTTCTCGTAGCGCTAAAACACACGGGCCCCTTTCAGTTGCCCACATACAAGCAGAGCTGTCGAGGACGTAGCAGTCCCGCTTCCCTGCTGATAACCCACGGGGGCATTTCGCGTTGCAAAGCATGCTTCTAATGGCCCCAGTAACCAATGTTTAGGCAAAAGAGTTGAACCTTCCTGGCTGGGAATGGTCCCAAGTGGGGATTTGCTCCCAGGCATACGAGGACAGGCACACTTGCCCCTCGGCCAAATTCCAAAGTCCATCCTCGGGAAAACTCCCACTGACTGAAGGCAGGCCAGGATTTCATTTACTGCTCGGAAATGCGAAACCTCCCCTCCTAAAGCATCTTAATTAGGCCATTAAAGCCTGGTATATAATGGCTGAGATAAGCAGGGTTAGAAGGGCAAAGGATATTGTCACTGCCTCGTAAAGCCTTTGCTGCTCAGCTTTGGGTTTGGACTGTCCAGTAGTGCATTGCCACGAACTGCAAGGCCTGGGCCCTCTGCGCGGCAGCGGCTGTGAGGGACCCCGGGTCAGCATGTGGGCAGGGAGCCGTCGTTTCTCTCCGCGCCTTCGATGCCTTGTGCTGCTCTGACTTCCAGTTTCTAACCCCGGCATGTTTTAATTCAGTCCAACTTTGGGATTTGATCTGTGTCTTTAGGGCAGTTGGAGACAGCTCATCTTTGGTTTCGCTGTGCAGGGGCTGGCTCCGCAGCACGGGCTCTGGCACGCGTTCTCCTCGCATTTTTTTTCCAGGAGTGTTTGAACAATTGCGCTTGCTCCGGGAGACTGAACCGAAAGAATTCGGTAACGTGTCACATCCAGGGCCTGCATACACCTGCAGCATGCAAACGTAGCACTCCGGCCTTGTCTTTGCACCCTGGTGGGTACGAAAGGGGGAAATCCAAAATATTCACCATAAAAGAGCCAAAGAGGAAACTCTAGAATGGCACAACAGTTCTTTCTGTCCATCTAGGTGGTAAAGCCTTAGAGACTCAGCATTTCTGACGTCAAGAATTTATTCTCAGAAGCGGTGAGGTAAGGCTGGAAGCTGTAGATCTGGGGAATTCAATACAAGTGTGAAGCCCTCAGCTTATTTCTCGCTTCCAGCAGCCTGCGCATCCCTGCAGTTAGATTTGTATTATCATCATTTGAGGGTTAGCATCCCATCAGGCTCTTACTGGGTGAGTTGTTTCTTTTTTTTCTTTAACCCAAACAATCTGTTGGGAAAAAAAATACCCTGGGTAACCAGTACCACCACTGAGTTTGCCCGTAATTAGGAGAGGTGCCTCGGGGAGGTAAAATTTACCAGAAAAAAATACCAGGAAAAAGTAGAAAAACTTTGCTTCCTAAACACGCCGGTAGAAGTTACCTTTTGGTTTAAGGAAGGCACGGTGTTTGTAAGGATCCCACGCTGGCGAGAGCTGTTCCCTTGGAGCTGAGGGATGCACGGTCTGGGGCAGCTTCTAGCGTGCTGGGGGGGACCCCTGGCAGCACCCCCCCAGTCCGAGGAGCCCTGGCAGCTCCCCTTCCCCCACCCCGCGCTCCCCCAGCCCGGTGAGCGCGGGGCGGGGCTGCCCCGCCCGTCCCCTGCTCCTCTAGCCCGCTGGGGGAGGTTTAAGGGGCTGGCGGTTAGGCGCGGCGCGGCCGTGAC
>Ga0181612_176876_pt1 | contig 12239 bp, 6 predicted proteins | sample HoacroProtozoa21_FD_119630 | JGI IMG/M metagenome (GOLD analysis project Ga0181612, IMG submission 119630) | Hoatzin crop microbial communities from Cojedes, Venezuel. Combined Assembly of Gp0051906, Gp0051904, Gp0051908
AAAAAAAAACAAAAAACACTGAGAAACTCACCTACTAACAGCTTCCTCCAGCATTCTGAAAAGTTTATACTATGCTGTGTAAGGCACAGCTGACTTAAAAATACATAATAGAAAAAAATACATTCAGTGGTCTGATGACAAAATTTTCTGCATTTCACATTCATAGCAAAATGAATATATTCACTAATATATTCATTTAACTCAAAAATCAGAAACACAGACACCAGATCTGACGATTACAGAGTAGATTTGTTGCTCACCAACATAATCAGATTTCAAGAGCAACATCAATTTCTTAAAACATACGATTTTACCACATATTAGAAATAAAATGTTGTTTTCAAAATTTTCCCACTAAGTTTCTGAATCAAGTGCTAAAGCGAAAACCCCACCTGTTCACGCAAAGGACTTTTATTCTTCAGAACATATTGTCTCATTCTATTTAGTTATGCTAAACAGAACAGTGCTTCACAACTTAGATGGGAAACAGGTTTGTAATTCACATGCACCAAGCTCCTAAAACAAACAAAAAACCCAGACAGACAGATCCGGCCACTAGATGGGCCTTAAGGCAGCGATTTTGTGCAGCCTGGGCAGCTACCACTAGATGGTAGCTACACATCATCAGTTGATTGCAATATGCAGGTAAGCTCAGTAAAAAATTTATTATACATCAGTTGAATAAAATGAAATTTAAAAAGCTAACGTCACTGTTTTATACTTAAAACAAAGGCAGCCCTCTCCTGACCCTCCCAACACCTTTCTACCAACGCTGTACCTAGCAGTGATGGGAGGAGGTGGCAGAGCTCCTCTGGAACAAGCCAATTCCATGCTCCTCTTAGTAGACCACAGCACCTGACACTGGTCTGCATTTTAACTGAGTGAGGGAACTTATTCTAGGCTGTGATTTGCCCCTCTGCTTGCAGCATTTAAACATATCCCACCCTAAAAAAACCCCCAAAGATAGCCATACCATAAATTTTATTTTAATTCCTGCTCTCTTAAATCTACATACATCAACTTCACAGAGACTGTCACCTCCTTACTGGAGGGACAGGAATACGTCACCCACAATTTACGATCTATCCTTATTAAGTTAAGCTCATTTTTCATTTAGTACTCCAATTTTCCTACAAAAAACTACTGAAAATTAATATTACACGTCTGTAAATGCTAAATATCTTACAGTGTCTAAGCTCTCATTGCATGCATTTCATTCATAGGTGAGCAAAGTTGGCAGTAACATAGTCTCGGAATAATCAAGAAAATTTACAATTTACAGAGTATTTTTGTCAAATGTGTAAAAGCAGTGCTCTGTGTAGTCAGTCTCAGCTAAACAGCTATTTGCAGACAAAGTTGCCAGTTTATTCAAGTAAACATCTGCATTCTGAAGGTGGACACAAGGTTCCAGGCATGCAGTTTTGGCCAACTGCACATGAGTATCATTGAAGCCTTTCTGAAGCCTTTGATTGCAGTTCAGCTTCTGCATAGCAGCATTTTTACTACTGCTGTGCTCCTACCTGCAAGCTAGCAAGTCTGTTTTCAGCTGTGATTTTAAGGACTGGAAACATATTAAGAGCCAACAATCCACTTGACCTCCAAATGCAGTGCTAACGAAGGCCTGAACTGGGATTTAAAAACAAGAACCGGTTCATACAATACAAAACCTAAATAGGTTAAATACAAAAAGTTGTAGCACATAGGGAAGGGGAAAAAAAGGGGAAAAAAAATTAAGTAATAACCCTTTTTGCCCCAAAGAATATATACGCCTTCTACAGCCTAGCTACAGAAAGAGGTCAGACTACAAAACTTATTTTGTTACCCTATATACATATTGATATATTTGCTGTGTGAGGCAGGCACGTATATTTTTATCCCAATATGCAAACACCACACTGTCCTAGTACACCGAACAGCAACATGAAAAAACCTTCTGTGAAAGTTCTGTAACCTGCATCTGTAACAGTTAAATAAAGAGACTGCGAAAGACACTGAAGAAAAACGAATCGAGATGAGATCTAGGTTGAAAGACATCAAGGAGATTTCAGAAGATAATCAATCAGCTTTCAATCATGATGAATGCTAAAAAGAAGTGCTATATCCCCAACACCAAGCCTTCACCCAGGTTGCCAAACTTTTATTTCAGAAAGGGAATATATCCTCAGAAGTTAGAGATTTGTAACTGGCAAAACAGAAGCACCTTCCTTCTAGAGGTAATTTATAGTTGCTAAATCTAACTTTGCTCAGTGCAGTACGTAAGTTACAAGATAAGACATGCACAGTGCACCCACACAGTACCTGAAGCAGTGCTACAGAAGTGCTGACTGTAGTCAGACATTACCTGAAGACAGTACATTTTTATACGCTAATGGTTAGCTCAATCTGAAAATAGGCTTTGCTGGATTTGTTCCAAAAATCCACCCACAGCTATTTAATTCACTACGCTAACATCAGCAACTTTCACATGGCACATCATCTCTCTCAAATTTCTTCTACTTCAAAATCGATTGCCAGATTTCTGCGATCCAGCCTTTAATTAAGTGGGTAGCCCAACTAGAAGATGATAGAATTTCCCAATTCACAGGTAACAGCACAACCTTGCTATGCCTCAAAATATTTACTATGATTTTGCTTTGTCCCCTTATCTGTGACAGATGCCACAGAAAAAGCGTGCAACATATTTGCTACATCTTGAACAGGAAGTGCTTATATCTGTGTACAGGTAAAAAAAAATACATTCATTACAGTACAATAATGCAGTTTAACACAGCTATCTGTTATATTGCATAGAAAAAAGGTACAATTAAGAGATACCTCAGTAGGTCTGGGATACAAGATAACTTACTGAAAAATGCCAACATGAAGATGCCATCATTGCCCACTCTAAGCTGATCTGCATCACTGAAATCATCTCGTGGTGGATACTCTTCTTCCTGGATTTACAGGTTAGTGATAATTTAGTGAAAAGTTTATTTTAGAATAACTATCTCTATGATTAAAGTATTAAGTTTCTAAAGTTAGAAGAAAAATTACATTTCTGCAACACGTCCGCATCAAGGAAGTTTAAAAGAAAAATAATTCATAGCTATAAAACAAGTCTTATTTGTTGCTTATATGGACAGAGCCCAAATGTAACTCAAAAGTTTCTGCAGAAGATATGTATGTAGTGCCTATTCATCTTAAACAAACCTAGAAATTATTTCAGATGAGTACTTTGACAACCAAAACCAACAGAAATCTCTCTTCTTACTGTAACTATCTTGATATGCAAACTATTTTTTTTTAAATCATTACATAGCATGTTTTATATTTTTCCTGCCAGAAAAGACTTTTAATGCTTCCCAAAATGTATAGCTTTAGAATCAGGTTAGTACCTTAAAATAAACTGCTGATGTAACAGCAGCACACTAACCGATTTGATATATGATAACCTACAGCACAACACCATCAAAGCAAAGACCACCCATGGGGACGCTAGAGGGCACGAGCCCATCAAAAGTGTTTAAAAGCCTACCAAACTCAAAACAGCAGAGTCCTTGAAGTCAAACAAAATTAAACAGAGATGTCAGTCAAAACAATCCAAAGATTTTTGCCCATCGTGTCAAAATACTAGATCTCAAGATGCTGAAAGTATGAGTTCGCTTTGTTTCTCAGTGCCTGATATTCAGCAGAACTCGGCAGATCTTACCTACGCAGTTCTGTGCGCAAGTAAAACACTGCTGCAACGGCAGACTGGGAAACAAAGTTTTTATGATGACAGCATTTACTAAAGAGAGCCTGATGAAAACTGTAAAACCAGTTAAACACACCATTTGTATACTTAAATCAATAACATCAAAACAACGCAGCATGATACAAGTTAATAATGCTGTCAGTAGCAGTAGTAACATGGTCTAGACATAAGCACGAGTAACATTCTTTTCCTGTTTTTTTCTCCAGTTAATCATAATGTATTAGAACTGACATAAGAAATGACCTATTAAAAAACATAGGAAATCAGGGGAGATTAGTTCAAGTGAGATTTACTTAGCTGTTTCACCCACAGCAAACACTTACTACTGAAATAATGTACTTCTGATTTAAACATACTATTCAGCCACTGTACCAAATGTTATTTTGTGCAATAAGTTCGTAACTAGAAGGAAATTAAAGTCAATGAGCTCTGTCGTGATTGACACATTTACCCTTGTCAACACAGCAAAACAATTTACCAGGGTATAGCGAATATGGTTAAAAATGTGCTAGAACAAACTGTACCAACTCAAGGCAGCCAGCACTACTCTTCATAACACAGCCATGACATTCCAATTGTGCTAGTTCATTTCAGATTAATTAAGCAGGACTCTATCAGATAAATTACTAAAAGCACTGCTATTTAATAAGGCAATACTAAGGAAAGCACAAAAAGCTAGCTGAACAACAATATTAAGGGGCTGTAATTCAACTCTACATAATTTGACATCCCTAAATAGTCATCTTAAGTGACTATTGAAAGCATTAATTTATTTAGCTCCACTCTGCGGCAGCTACAAGACTGATGAGGGGGAAGGGAACGAAGGGCTGAAAATGCATTTAACAAAGAGCTACATGTGAATGTGCTTATCTCTGAAAAGTATGCCACAGAAGTTCCTTTTCCAAGCCAGGACAACGAAAAATATTTTCAATTTTAATTTCAGAATGTCTATAAAACCTCATATAAAATAATTTTTGGACTTTTTTTAAACTGTCTGCTAACTACTCCATACTAGCATTTCCAAACCAATTGGTGAATGACACTCTATGCAAAGTATTGCTTCAGAAAAAGAAAATTTCGCTCAACTAAAATAACAAGTTCAGCAGGTTTCTCTATATGCACAGGCTCCTCTAAGGCTTGCACGTGTGAGAAAGACACAGGTCAATATATAACCCAGAGACACAAGAGCAGACATTTGCAAGTAGGCACTGTTGCAATAAGTGCGAACAAGTTGCAATTTATCACACTCCATGTCAAAAAGGAATTATATTAAACCAAGTTCTATTTACTGTCTCCAAAAATTGGCATATGAAAACTACCAGAACCTTTAGGAAAAGGAATAGTTTTCTGTGTTATCATTTTCACATGATGTAATTGCATAGAAAGACTTCTAGTAGATACTTTTTTATCAATGAGAATAATAATTTATTTATACATATATATGTTTTCTTTTTAATGAGATGAATGTCATATAACAACACACACAAACCCATAAAATATATAGTACCATTTTAGCATCTCATTCATTTTTTTATAAGTTTAGCCATGTTCAGGATCATAGACAGTACTTCTTGTTTGCTAAATATGTCGAGATGTGCGTTAACAGAAAACTTACTGTTTCTATGACCAGAGAAAGTCTAAACAGCAAAATATATCATCAACATAAACGGCATGTCACAGAGTAATTTCCCTAAGCAAGAGAACATCAAACAGTACACAGCATCTATTGAAGTCGAAACTATTAACTCCTCTGAAACTCCTCTGCCAATATTCTGCAAAAGAGCATTGTTGTTCCCTCCCCCTCCCCCCCAATGCTTTTTAACTTCTTTCAGACTGAAACCTAGCATGGCACACAGCAAGGCAACCACCTTTAATCAAGTAACTAACTACAGTTTTCAGGAACCCTTTGGGTAACTAAACTCATATAACTCTTCTCAGTGCAGTGGATTTATAGAGGAAAAACTTTTGTTGAAAGGGTCAAACTACTTAATAAACCCCGTAAATGATACCTGCAGCATATAAAACAATATGGAGAAGTTAATGGTGGGGGAAAAAAAGCACAAAAAAACCCAGAAGCATTTGTTTGCCAGCAGGAAAATTCATAGTTAAAGTCTAAACTAGAGAGAACTATACCATACCTCTGGACGACTGAGGAATAATTCATCAAACAGACTCCTAGACTCCCTAAACTGGGCGTGCTAAGCATGTAAAAACAGAAAAACGTAAGACAAATGCAACTGAAAAGCATTAAGTAAAAGCCATTCATTGCAACATACAAACATGTCATTTAACTGTTAGCAATATTTTTGTCCATTTAGATTAATCTTTCAAAGCCAACCTTGAGAATTTGAAAGAGAAAACATCAAAAGCCAGGGTAACTAACGCTCTCACTACTGACGACACAGCGCTGTTTCAGTTTCTTTGATACACTGAGCTACCGGGAGCATTTGAAGGAAGGAAGTGTTTCTGTACAATGTATTCTTCTAAGACAAACCAAAGGACTACAAAAACTAGTACTGAAAATTTCAGTAAATGTTAAGTTTAGACTGTTTGTACAATCTGTGGATGCAGGGTCTACGATGAAGTCTTTAATATGACCACAGTAATGTTTTTTGTAAGATCGCTACATGATTCAGGGTGAAAAAATATAAAAGCTGTTTATTAAGTATACTGTCTTTTTACATCATTTTCCTCTCTTTTTCTCAAGGATTAGATTTGTAGCCTTCTTTACTGCATACTTTGGACTACACAAACCAGCTTCGTGTATTACGGCACAGTAACATAAGGACATTTAACTTTTTCCAACTGTTCACATTATTGTAGTGAAGAAGAACATGGCCTCATTTTACAAGGAATAAACTAGAGGCACAGATCATAGCAGAGTTCACATAAGAACACTAATTTTATAAGACTGAAAATGAAACCTGAAAAAAACCTACGTTATATTGTTTATGTATGTTTTATAAAGTGTGTAATTCACAAGTCAGATACAGTCTTAAGCTGTCACTGCTTGTGATCTCCAAGACAGCGAAAGTGAGAAAACAATTAACTACATACCAGCAGTCAACAGTTTAAGTGACTTAACTGTTCTTCCATGGGTATTCAGAGCTAAGGATCAAAATCCTTCCCCTCAAGACGGCAAACCACCACTCCAACCATAACATGATCTTTTTTTTTTCTTATTCCAGTCATCTGCCAGATTAAGACAGTCTTATTACACTGTCTTCATCCACCCCAGTGTAAGTCCATCAGAGGTAATAAACAAGGCAGGGATTTTGTGGCAGTATCACGTGGCAAGGTAACTAAAATGCCACTAATTAACACTGTGTAGGCACATAATTTTAGCATCATCTACCAAACTGGAACCCCTTACTTCTCCCCAAATCTCAACTCTGCGACCTTAATGCTGTTTCTCTAACATTGCTTGTGCGTGTGTATGTAAACGTGTGTGCTTTAAAAAAAGAAAAAAGCCAAAGAAACAGAAGCAAACTGCACGTAGATTCTATCAAACTTGAGATTTGTAGCAGTCAGCAGGACTATGGCTTTTAGGTACACTGAGAAGACTTCTGATACTAACTCAATACTGTCAGAAGTCTACCACATTCCAGCCAGACTCTGCTTTGGGGCAACAATGGTGTATTCCCACTGATTTTTTTGTAAGTGCAGTTCTTGTGGTGTCAGCACCTAGCTCTAGAACATCAAGTTCTACTGCATGTTTTGGAAAAGCAGACTACATAAAAGTTTAATTCTCACTTTTTCACCATATCCTATTCTCCTGCCTCTGAACTCCAGATTCCTTCTCCCTCCCCACTCCTCTTTTCTCACACACGAGCTTCAGCTCCTTTCCCAGAACCACACCATCCCACCCGAGTTCCTTTCTCCACCAATCCCAGTTTATCCTCTTCCCTCCTGTTTCTTATTCCCTGTATTCTGTATTCCCTCCACAACATTGCTTTCTACTTACCCTTGCCTTTCCTCATCTAGACTCAGACCCATCCCCTCTGATCCCTACCTGTGTTCACTTTGAGCCAGTTACCTCCTTGCCCAAGCAAAACCAGACTTTTACAACATGTAACTCTCAGAGGCTGAGTCACTGTCCTCCTTCCCTCCACCTACCACTGATGCCACTGCAGTTTAATCAAGTGGTTTTCCTCATTTATTCTAACCAAAGGCCGAGAATAATAAAACTACTTCAGGGCACATCAGTAATTCCTATTTCTCAGTTCCAGTGTTTTCACCAAAAGCTGTCAAGAGCAGTCATGAGGTGTATCTACTTTTAGTCCCGTAGTCCTACTCCAATACAGAACATTTGAGAATGTTCTCTGGCAGCAGCACACCTGCAGTCCCATCTGCTTCAGAGCTATGAGCAGTCTACACTTGTTCATGGAAGACAATCTCCACACATTTACCAAATTTGAAGCTGTATGTATCAACTGCCAAAATTAATTTTTCAAAAACTTGGAATTTGGCCAAAACCAGGCAGATTTTCTGAGGAAGGGCAAAAGATGCTTCTGACGGTGACCTGAACATGTAAGAAAGAGTTCTCTAAAGTAAAAAAAACTTAAAATAACAGGGCAAAAAACAGAGTGTTTGTTTTTTTTTTTTGCTGAACTTCAATTGGCTGAACCCCAGCCTGCGGTTTTCCCTGTGAAAACTGAGATCAAGGAAGATTACTTCTATGTCTGAAACCTTCACCCCGTAGGGTTCTACACATACAAAGGTAAAAGCAACAAGAATCTTGCCAGGGAGTTGCACATGTCCTGTCTGAAGTGTCACAGCACTGGCAATAGTACCCTAAAAGTTCAGGTTTGGGTTGCTAATGCTCCAAGTAAGTTTAAAGGTCTATAATTTCAGATTCAGGGTTTCATTCAGGCCAATATTTCAGCAAAATTTTTACTTATACAGCAAGCAGTAAGGACAGACTACGTAGAACCCATGCTCCTGTTAAAGCAGTGAAAAGGTTACAACTGGAGATCATCACCTCACAGCAGACGCTCGGCAGGCAGCCATGCCAGCGTTCCTGCTTCCCTGCTGCATCTGGCAAAACACATCTGTGTAACACCTTCACTGGCGATGTCACACAAATCCACTTCAACTTCAGTTGCACAGACCTTAAAGTGAGTGTTGTGCACCACGATTACTGTGCAGCAGCGAAGCAAGGAACAGCCTCCTGCTAGGTGAGCGGAACTTTTTTTTCAGGTCACAAGTACGCTGCAGTCGCTAAGATTTCAAACCCATCTGAAATGCAACGACATTTCATCTCTAGGTTGGAGATTTTCAGTGAAACCACTGGAAGCCTAATTTGAATAAAGTGTATTACGGGCAATACTACCAAACAGCATAATTTCCACAGTCCAAAAACTGTGGGGAAAAAAAAAAGGGAAGAATTGTGCTTACAAAACTAACATTTAACACTAACTGCAGATATTGATTTTCTATTCTGAAGACGGTATTCTTTAAAATGTTAATCCTTACAAAACTATGAGCACTGAATATACACCTATTACTTAATTAATTGTTTACCATAACTCATGGTGTAGGGTTTTTTTGTTTGTTTTAAGTACTTGGAACATTTGTTTGAGCTTCAGTATTAAACTTTTCATGAAGCAAACAACAGGGACCTTTCCTTTTAAAAGATCTACTTTATTTGGGGTTACGTCCCTTCCATACTGTCGGAATTCTTTTTTCTCTCTCTAGAAGTCTACTTGGTTTTGTTTTTTTTGGTGGGTTTTTTGTTGGTTTGGTTTTTGGGTTTTTTTTTTTTCCCCACCATCTGAAACACTAAATATCAGCAACAACTCTAGAAAGTAACATTAGTACTGGATGCCTAATTAAAAGATGACAAAATACTGGATAAACTATTAAAACAGAGCAAAATTTAGCTTTTAAACTGTTTAGACAGCAGCTATGCCTCAGAAGAGTGCATATGATACACTTTTCATAGTATTTTACAACTAAATTACACTACTTACACAAAACTAAGCATCCAAAATATTTAAATCACTAGCCCACCACTACCCTAATAAATAGGCCATATTATGGGCCCAGTTATTATAAATAATTATATTAGCCTAACACATTTCACAAAATTTAAGTAAAGCAGAACTGTATCACTTACTCTTTGGGCAACTTCTGCTGCAGCAGCTGCCATTGCTGCAGCTTTGGCCTTCTCTGCTTCATCGTAAGTAGGAAGCGAGGTAGCTACGCTGTATGGAGGTGGTACAGGATAAAATTCATTGTGTGTTTCTGTTCAAAATAAAGAGGTTACGCATTTTTAAGCCAGAAAGATGTCAATATTAGATTTTACATGCACCTAACTACTGCACTTTAAACAGAGTCTGAAATTGACGATCTTTGTATTTCAAGTTCTTGTAAGTTTAAAAAACCTTTTATTTTTATAAAATAAAATAGTGAACAGTTTGACTGTGCTTTTAGCTGCTATTCAAGGCAGAAACATTAACCTAGATGCTGCAAGGATCCAATAAATCTATGAACAAAAAAATTGTATTTGCTGAGTTGTATCCCTAGGTATTCCAACTAATGGCTTGCTACCAAATTATGTAAGAGACATGCACAGAAACATCCTAAAAAAACCCTTTTAATTATCAACATCAATTTAATTACTTACGTCCAGTAATAATAATGGTGTATTTTTACTAGCATGGCCTTGTTGCTACCTGCAGTTGTTCTCTGAAAATCAGTTTTTCCAAGATTTCAATTTCACCACATTCGTTTAACAATGTTCCTTCTATCAAAATAGACCACAGACTTCATTCTTCTATATTGAAATACTAAAGCATCATTTATATGCTTATGTGGTAAAGACTTGTCAGCACAGGTCACATGGTAGAAAGATTTGTCAAGCACACTAACACAAAGATGTTACATATAGGGATAATTCTTCATAGCTATGTATTATACTTGTAAACACTGTCTCAAAGAACAAGGACAGAAAATTGCTCCTTTAATTAACATTAAAAAAATTGGGTTGGAGACTATTTCTAAAATATTTATTCAGCACACGGGAGACACAAATCCAAGCAACTCTGCTTGAACACGGACTTCGATGCTGCCTGCTGTTAAGTCTCCCATACCCTGAAGAAAAGTCACAACCTCATAAGAAAGGGAGCAGTGAATAAATGGAGAAAAAGACCTTGTGGAGAATGAACAACAGAGAAGTTTTATCAAGAGCCTTTAAAGCAAAATGAATCTTTTCATGGCAGTATTTTCACCTAACAACAGCATACACTTCAGAATTTTGAATTTTGACAAACTGGTGCTTTGTTTGCTTGTTTTTTTAAATAAAAAGGCAATGAGAATTGCTAATGAGTTTTAATAATGGATCACTACTCAAAGATGTGGATTACCTGTGGAACTGAATGACATCCAGACTTAAAACCTGTTACACAACTTAATGAACATCCACTTAGTCTAGTAATTTGGAAAAATCAGCATAACTTAGAAGTGTGCTTCTGAGCAAACCAGAAAAAGGGCTGTGCATGAAAGCATAGATTTTCATTGCAATTGTGTGCATAGAAAAAAAAAAGCAACAAAAGACACACATCGCAGCATCGTACCACTTTGAACCAAGCGCTGATTCACACACACTCCTCCCCGACAAGCTGTTATGTGAGAAAAATACCTGAGGTTGCAGCTGCTTCTACAGCTAGGCTGCAGTAAGGTGGGGGGGAAGTATCTGCTTCAGACGCAGCTGCTGTCTGCGGAGCCTGTGTAGTCTCTGGAGACATGGAAGGCTGCTCAGCTGCTGAAGACTCTGGGGGGTCATCCTCATTGTGAAGCTTAGAATAAAAACACACAAATTTCAGACGCATTTAGGGAATACTTTCCATGACAACCCAGCACTTGCAGAAACATCTTCAAAAAGAGAGAAGATTACTTTTCAACAAAACCAAAAATTATTTACAAAACAGCATGTGACTACTTTAAGTAGTCCAGTTAAACCTTTTTAAGCAAACAGCTAAAGATAATCTTAACTGCCTCCCCCACCACACCATCACCCTGCCGAAATGGATTCCTTCTCAGTGATGTTCACAGAGCCTTAGAAATACGGTTTTTTAAATGTTTACTATATGGGAAAATGCTGATGATAATTTCTATTCTATGACTACTTGAACACCACTACATTCTTTTTTCCTTAAATATATTCATTAAATGTATTAATCAATTTGAAAATACAACAGATGAGAAACACTATTTTGTGTTGTATTAATCTAGAGAAAGTAAAAAATAAGACAAAATTCTACTTCTATAACTGGGATTTTTATACTCTTGCATCTTGTCAGAGAGCTTCTCCACTCAAATTCTGCGACTTTTCAAAGCATTCTGCTTTTCTTTACAGATTGAAATTAATCTTTTCCCTATAAAACTAAGTTGCTGGTTTGTTTGGTTTTCTTTAAATGCAGTTTTAAAGTTAGATGTCCATCTAAGCATAGACAGAAATGAGAATTTGGATAAGCAAAAATGTTGATCAAAACCGTGGAGTTCG
>Ga0181612_178811_pt1 | contig 12239 bp, 7 predicted proteins | sample HoacroProtozoa21_FD_119630 | JGI IMG/M metagenome (GOLD analysis project Ga0181612, IMG submission 119630) | Hoatzin crop microbial communities from Cojedes, Venezuel. Combined Assembly of Gp0051906, Gp0051904, Gp0051908
CTATGAGGATTGTGAGGCACTGAAACAGGCTGCCCACAGTAGCTGTGGATGTCCCCTCCTTGGAAGTGTTCAAGGCCAGGTTGGATGGGGCTTTGAGCAACCTGGTCTAGTGGAAGGTGTCCCTGCCCATGACACAGGGGTTGGAACTAGATGATCTATAAGGTGCCTTCCAACCCAAACAATTCTGTGATTCTATGGTTGCTGACAGCAATGCAATGCAATGCATTAGATGCCATACATTTGTTGATGACTTGTTTCTTGAGTAATGCTTTCCAACAAATTAATTCAGTGCCTTTCTCTATTTGTGCCTCTCTCTCTGTTAGGACTTTTAGGTTGATCTCCAGATTGACTGCTTTCTGGCCTGCCAACTCAGCTGTAGATGGAGGAAGAGCTCAGAGCTTGGCGTCTTCTTATTATTTTAGTACTTGAAATGGCGCATAAATGTCGTGATTGTAGATGATTGTAACAATTAACAAGACAGTAGCAGCATCTCTCGGAAAGAACAGGGAATAAGAGGGAAAAGATTTCTGGCCCTATGTACATACAAGAAAATACAGACTTGTGTGTTCATGCATTTGCAGATACAGAGGGTGGTAAATCCTGAGCTCAGGTTAGGTTTCCAATATTCTAAAAAGTAGTGTGTGTTTGGGGTTTTTTGCATTAAGATACATTCAGACTGCTTTCAGTATGTGGCTCAGAAGCTTTTCTTTTTAGCATTTCTGTGTGCACATAAAGAAAAATATTTTCCTGCAATTATGTATTTCTAGCTGTGTTTTTTATAGTCCTATCATCCTTGTAATATTTCTGTGATGAATTACGCTAGCGGCATTTTTGTGTATTTCAAAATATGTTTCAGAGATGTAAGAATGCAAGTGACATTATTTGCAGATGTCACCTCTGACAGTTTTAGAATTTTTACGTGTTTCTTCAGTGGCTCTAGTAATAACTGTGATCTTCAGTGTTATTATACCCAATAGTTGATTGTATGTAGCCATAATTTCCTCAGTGAAAGTCCATAGCAGTATGACAGTAAAGCTGTGTATATCCTAAATGGATAAACAAAGAGTGTTTTATAAGAGGAACACAGATATACTTTGGGTTTCCCAATACAGGCAGGGATATTCAACAGAGAAGAGTAGAATGTAAGCAGTATTTTCCATTTTGTGCTACTTAAACAAGGGAGAAAAAAAGAGTTTTATTCTTCTTCTTCTCTGAATCTTGTGGATATTCCTATAAGTTCCACTGATGTTAGTGATTTATTGACACTTCAAAGATATATGACATACCTACTTTTCATCTGCTGTTGCAATTCATCTGCTTACTGATATTGCAACCCAGAAGACCCATATAAAATCAAATATATGCAAGTGAATTCTTAGAAGAAGGGATGTGACTGAAAGAGCATGGTCCAATTGACTCAGCGTGCTCCTCAGCTGTCTGCAGGGTTGATGCAAACCTCCGTCGCAAACCTTTGCTGGTTCCCAGCAAGCTGAAGGGATACCTCGCGTGGCCTGCAAACACGGTGAGTCCGAATGCCTTGGTTATACCCTGGTCTGGGGTGGGGGGGTGGAGGGAAGTCATGTCTCTCCTCTGGGTCCCCCCTCTGCCAGCCTGCGGTCACCTCTCACAGAGCCCAGCCACAGCAGGAAATGAATGGCTGTGGTTAAACGCCCTTTGCTCCCAACTTGTCTTGGATGGTTGCAATCAGGCTGGGTGGAGGAGGTTCTGGAGACCGAACGAAGCAGGATGAGCAAAAAAATCTCACGTGAATAGTAAGGGGAAAGGAGAGAGGGAGGAAAGGAGGGGGTAAGGAGGATTATTTCCAGGCTATCTGTTAATCCGCAGTGATTTGGTGTTTGTAATTTGTCTCCTATCAAAATTATTGCTTGAAAAAAGAAAGATGCAAACTTTGTGTTGGTGTGAGCAGTTACCCCTCTTGCTAGAGCACGCAGCTTTCCCCAGCTTGGATCACAACGCTGTGAGCATCTTGTCCCGCACCTGCAACTCACGTAGGTGGGGGTCCTTCTTCAACCACCTGAAGTGCCCCCCTTCCTTTTGTTTTCTTCCTGGATACCTGGTGCCAATATTTAATTTCTGACCAGCCTCTGTGTCGAGTGAGCCTCACGGAGGCTGAGTGCAGGAAGCCTGAGCCAGCGCTAAATCGGGACATAACTCTCGGCCACTTGAGAGGTCGGAGTGGTGGAGCTGACTCATACCCCGCAGCCATCAGGCTCCTGGGGGCTGGAGATACTGTGGAGCCAATGTACTTGATTTTAAAGTGGGAGAGAGCTGCAAGATCCTCTCTTCACACAGCATTTCCTTCTTGAAGTGGTATTACTGTTGGCTCTAAAGAAAGCAAGTTCTCATACTAAAGATTACACTAAAACCCACCATGTATTATTTATAGAGTAGCTCCCAGGGAATATTTCCTAATTTGAAGGAAAAGCTTGTGGATTTTTGATGGCCAAAAGATTTTCTGCTCATTTGCCCACTCATTTTCTGCTCATATTTGACTACTGTGAAATGATTTCCTGTTATTAGCATAAAAAAGATCTTTTGTGCTATTGCTCCTTCTGCCTTAAAGATGTGAAAATACAGATGTAAGGTGTGTCGTGAAGGAAAGCAAATGCATCCATTAAGGTCTTTACTAATAGCCTGTGTTGTTCAGAATTGTCCCCTATGAAGAAATGTAATAATGTCCTTTATATATTATTTATGTGAAAAAGTTATTACGTTTCATGTGTGACAACTGATCAGTAGCTGGTAGGCTTGGGTCATTTCTCACGAGCTGTATGTGCTGCATAAGGTCTGTGAAAGGACAGGAGCATACTTTTAAGTTGTGTGGACAGTATATCAAAGAATCTCCCCATGCTATCAATTAATCTCATAAAATGTTAATGTAATCCCTTCACAAATATGTAAATGCAGTGCCACTACTGGTCTGGCAAATAATAAACAATAGTTATCTTATCCTGGGCTTTTCCTTCATGTAATTCTCAACAATAATTTAGTCCTTGTCTTCCACTCTGAAGGATTTAAATGGAATGACCTTAATTCTGGTTTTGTTTGCTCTCTATCTGCTAAGCAGCTGCAGTGAAGACGAAGACAAACAGTAGATTAACAGTGGTACCTTTTATAAGGCTGATTAGTTCATAAAATATGCTCAGTGGAAACAAAAAAGCATGAAATGAGGTCTGAGAGAGAGGCTTTTACTCTTTTCATTGAAGCTGCTACATTTCTTTCAGTAACCCACAGATACTGACTTTTCAATGAAATATTTTCTAGGAAGGCGGTTGTTTTTGCCAGCACAGCCTGTATAATATTTCAGAAGTGCAAGGTACGTACTTCTAAAATCATTTTATCTCATTTATTTTTCTGGTTCAGATGAGAACTTTGCAGTGGATGAATTAAAAGTATTTACTGATATTGCATATCATCCATTTTTTTGGTGATTGTATACATAATCAGCTGTTAAAACCAACACTAGAGTTGATGTGGGCGATAGATGTAATGAGTGCAGCTGGTATTCCTGCAATTTATAAGCACTTTGCAGAAATATGTTTTTAATATGTCCAAAGTGTGCAAGAGACAAGTGACTCGAGACAACGGCTTGACAACATGGTTTATGGCATGGCTTAACAGCACCTCACAACACCCTGCAAATTTTAGGACTCGATTTGGGAAATAGCTTATCCATCAGTCAGCAAGGCAAAATGTACTTACCGGAGCTGATGTTAGTTAAAGCCACTGTGTGATAAAAGGGAAAAATAGTGTCTCGATCAGGATTTCTGTTACTTCACCTATCTCCCCCAAAAGGTTACCCCTTCCGCACACATGGTCTGCTCCGTTTGCTCGTTACCGAAATGGAGGGGAGAGCAAGCTTGCTGATTTAGCCAGCTTGCTAAATCACCCACATCCCCTTCCTGAAGCACCTAGGCATTCCTTAGATGTCTCCTATCAAAATCCTGACCCAGCCTGACCCTGCTTATCAACCGCTTGTTGTTCTTTCAAAGAGTTGAAAGGATTACAGCAGATTAGCTAACATAGCTCCCTTCCCTATATTGTTCTGTGTGACAGCTGGTTCTAGAATAAAAATAAAATAGCAATTTTAAAGTGAGTTTTAAGAGTGGAAATACTTCTAATTTGCTGAATCTCATGTTTTGGTACAGCTGAATTAATTTGTGCACTTTTTAATCTGTGTCTATCAGCAGCTAGCTATTTTTCTCCCCTTTATTTTCTGCATCTGGTTTAGTTGTAATGAAATTCACCTAATGTCTAGTAGAATTCCATCCTGTGAGAAGACATTTTCCCATCTGATGTGAAATATATGTTTGTGTTCAATATAAAATATGCATAAATACATTTTTCATCCAGTTCTTATGTCTGTTTTGATTTTAAAATACGTAGCTGTTCATCTACCTAGCATCATCAAGAATAGCTACAAGGTATTTGGGCTTTCAAAAAATGGATTCCCAGGAAGAACTTCAGATCGGAATTGTAACTGAAATCACTTAAGAGTGATCCACACTCAATTTCTTTTTTTGGGGGGAAAAAAAGGAGGTAAAATAAAACTGAGACAGAAGGGAAGAAAGTAGCTCCTGAAAAATTGGGACAAAGGCATCATCAGAGTGAAATTCTAAGGGAAAGCCAAGCTTCTGAGCAACTCACAAACCCAAATTACTCAGTTTGCAATAATGTCAAGTTTAAAAGAGGAAAGTCAGTTTGGACAGTAACTTCAAAGCCTGTGTCTCCGATGAAAACTGAAGAACTAAGGTCCTGGACTTGCCTGTAGACAAAACCACAACAATATGGCAGCAGCTTCCTTTTTGAAAACTAATTATTCCTTTAGTTCTTATCTCACACTCGTTTTTGACTCAGTGGGCCTCATTGTCGTTAGTCTCGGTTTAGCATGGGTGTTAATGATCCTGAAAAGTTTCGTGTGGTTTTTGGGCATCAGTAACTTTCTTGAGATCAGGTTGGAAAACAGGAACCACTCACGCACGAAAGCCAATGGCAAGTGTTGAGCCTTGTTGAAATGTGCATCCGAGGGGGTGGCTTTGAGGTGAGTAGGCTCTGACAGCCACTAGCCCTCCTGCCTGCAGAGCACCATTGGCTGGGCACCTCCTGGGCTCAACTGTGCCTGTTCCTGTGGGCTTGCTGTCCCGGTGGGCTGCAGCTCTGGCCTCATGGGAGACCCTGGGCCAGTGAGGACATACCCACAGAGCCAGAGTTTAGTCCTGCATCTCTTCATGTTGCATAAATGGTTGCAATAAACTCTTGTTCTTTTGTTCTTGCCAAATTCCATCCTCAGTTTTTTTCATTAAGAAGTCTCTTTTGAACTTTATTTTCATCTCTCTAGTCAAAGAGAGTTCCACTTTCTCTGAAGACCTGGCAGGCAGTCTTCATCCTCATCATCTTCAGCCCCACTGGTCACTGTGTTATGTTTGCAGGGCACAGAGCCATGTAGGACTATGGGCTCAGGGAGCTGTGTGTTTTCTGCTTGTATTAGATTTTGGAAATTTTGGAAGTGGGGTGATTCTTATTTAGAAGTTGAACTGTGGGTTTGAGGGATGAAATGTTGTCAGTAAGGTCTGAAATTACCTTTTGGGCTTGAGCAATTGCACGGGAGCCAACTATTCGCCATCTACCTGGGTGGATGTGAAGAGCTACCCATCACTTTTCATGCACTTCAAGTTAAAAAGATGTGAGAGAACCCTGGTCTGAAAACTGCGTAGCCTCAGCAACTGCGTCACTGTGGCTTGACCTAATAAGCCCTGCTGAGGTGCAGAAACACAGAAGCTTTAGCGGTTCTGTCATTTTCCTTGATGGCCGTCTGGAGCAAGTCCCTTTCCTCTCTGTCAATTGTGACTGTTAGGTATGCAGAACAAACTCTAATTTTCTTTTTGTTGCCAAGTTATTAATTGATGTTCAGGAGAGGATGGGAGGAAAGAACCTTTGTCTGGCTCTGAAAAGCACCAGATGTGCTTTTTTGAATTGAGGAGAGGAATTAATTAAAATGAAGTAATAATATTAATCTGTCGACTGCGGTTAAGGTTGACTGTAACAGGAGGGGGAGCTCTCAGCGCATCAGGCAGGGGAAAGGGGTCTGGTGGGGAGCTCGCCTCTCTCAAACCAGAGAGGGGCTGGGACCCCCCTGCGCTGCGGCGTGGGGGTGGGGGAGGGTGCCTTGTCACCCCCTTCACCGAAATACCTGTGTGACTCGGCTGGGCTGCTGCCACACTCAACCCGAAGGCAGAAGCAGGAATGAATATTCAGTGATGAATGCTGGTGGAAATGCTGATGGGAGGAATGAAGTACAAATTAAGAAGCATTGGGATTCTTCTTTAAGTGTGTCTGTTTTGATTGCTATTTCTGTAGATTTTTGCTATGTATTATATTGTTTAAAAGAGCAAAAGAAAAACAGAATACATGTTTACTGTGTACTAAGCTGTAAGTACCTTTTTCAGACATCAGTAATCATCCTTTCCAGCTGAGAAGGCAATACACTTGCAATAGAGCTCTCCAAAAAACAGCAATTGTCCTATTTTAATGTTTCTGAAGCTATCCCTTATGGAAAAGCTCTCCTGAATTTAATAAGGGTAAAATGAACAGGGCTGTACAGTAATTTCATAGAATTAAAAGAGAATTAGGAATCTAGCAGGAATTATACCTCTGCCGTAGATGAGGCTGGCATTAGCTGATGCAAGGCTGCGTGCGGACCTGCCTCTGCCGTGTGAGTAAATAATCTGTGTGCATGTATGTGAGCGTGATAAATCCTGATTTACTCCCCAGACCCAGAGGTGTTTGCGTGCAAATTCTCTGCTGGCGCTGCTGGCCACGAGTCCGGAGCACCTCACAGCAGAGGACTGTGGAAAGGCAGGATGGCTGCTGCGGCCAGAGCCTGCTCCTGCCAGCACTTGCAAAACGCGGGGCCAGTGGAGTCCAAGGTGAACTCTCAGTAAGAGAGTCGCTGTACTTCAATGTTCCTTGGCAAATTGTATGAAGACTACCAATTTCTCCGGCTTTTAAAAGTAATTTCTGAGAAAATGAGAAATTTCTGAGAAAACTTGAAATGACAAGGGATTTGGGGATATAATACCCATGGGAAGTCATCATGGCACAGATGCGCAAGTAATTTCATTATTTTGAAATCCTCACTCTTAAGCTTTAAAAGCAAATGATAGGACAATCTTTTTTCCCCAAAGGACAAACCATTTTTCTGTTACACATAATAGTTATTAAAAAGTTTCATATTCATGACAAATTTTTATTTTTTCCATCTTCACCTAAATTATTTTGGCCTTAGTCAAAGAGGTACTCCTTGGATTGCGTGTCTGTATTGGTTCCCCTGCAAGGAAATCAGCATCTCCTACTTTTTCCTTCTAGATTCCCAATCTGACACACAGAGGTGCTGAGCACCTGAGAAGCAAAAACTTCTTTTGGGTGCTAAATGTGTGCCACCAGCAGTTGCCAGTGCAGGAGGCACACAGAGTAGGGGATGGTCCCAGCCCTGCTGGGCTCATTAAAGCATCCAGACAAAAAATTCCTACTAAATAAGGAGGGAAAGGGAAAATGTCATTCTTATTTTACAGATGTGAATTGGGGAAATTTATGCCAACAGGTATTACAACCCCATTTAAGCCACCCTGTGCAGTTCTTGAGCTGCCCGTGCCAGCAGTTGAAATCTCGCCTGGCTCCATGTGTGTGGGGTGCTGGGCAGCTGAAAGCCACAGCACGTGAACCTCAGTGGCTCCACTAAAGATGGTGAGCGCATCCACAGCTGTTTGAGTGCAGGTTCTGGCCCTGCCAGCTTTACAAGTAAGCTGGGTTACCTGCAATACTCTTTTTTGTTTGCTTTCTTTAAGACTCCTGAGTTTTATTGATAAATTAGTGCTGTTTTGCCTGCAAATCCATGGAACTTTGGTGACATCCAGTGACAGGTTCTGCTGAAAGGTATTTTTTCCCCCTGGAATGACAGGAGAGAAACACTGGTATCCTGCTGGTTTCGCCTAATAGGATCAGCAGATGAATTTGAACACAGGCTAAAAGTCAGAGACACTCGAACCATATACTACTGATTGTTTTAAGGCAGTTGGGATTTACAGTAGGTTTACCTTCAATGTTTGACATGTAAATTGCTATTTGAAAAGGTGTTAATTTATCACAATTTAAAGCCAATATCTTATTTGGCAATCCATTTCAGTAAGTTAAGGCTCCTTGAAGAACTTTCTCCGGGCTTCTCCCCTAATTTTCTTGAGATGTCTCTTAAAGAAATTGTCTGAATGTCAGAGTCAAACTTGTGAATAGTGCCTGATGTCTTAATATTTTTTCAGATAGTTTAATTAATATTGGAGTAAAACCTCATTTCTTGGGGGAAAATAAAGGAAAATCAGTGATTACATACTCTGAAAGTGATATACAAAGTAATAAAGTAACTGGTAGCTTACTTATAAAGGCAGACATTCGCAAATTAATTTTTAAAAAACAAATTATTGCATTCATCTCCTAAAGTGTAGTGTTTTAGGCTAAATAGTATCCGGGGTTAAATGACGTTGGAAGCTAGAGAGAAATCAACGAATAGTTCAAAACTATATTCAGGCTAAATTGCCAAATGGTTAGCACTGTATAGTAACATTCAAATCACGGCAATTGTTCTTGTAATAAATAAAATTTCTTTAGCATTTCCTTAGATTATTCAGTTAATCGCCAGCGCTCTTTTACCTCTTTATAATAATGCGTGCTTTCTTTAAAAAAAAAAAAAAAAAAAAAAAAAACTTGGTTTTTTTTTTGGCCGGGGCCTTTTTGCTCCTTTTTTTTGTGAGTTTTTCAATACTCGGCAATGATGCCGAGCAAAAAAGGTCCATCCACTTCACTTGTGATGCCTCGTGCATTACCTAAAGCACAACAGAACAATGCCAGACAACAGAGCCTTTCTCCCCGCTAACAATGCAGTCACCATGACAACCAGCAGAAGAACGTTTGGCCAGAAAAAGCTGGGAGCTTGGCGGACCAGCCTAATCAAAAAATGGAATAACATGACAACAATTACACTGATGAGTGAGAGGGAAGCTACAGATGCATTCAGACACCTATGGCACTGCCGGCTGGATGCATTCAGCATTTTCTTTTTTTTGGTTGTTTAGTGTCTTGTGTTTTTTAAGAGCAGGTAAATAGACAAGATCGAATTGTGTAACAGAATGTCAGTGCTCTAGTTAAATTGAAAATTCCTTTTCTTTTGCTGTGCTACTTCAAGCACACTGAAGAGGCTTTAGGAGAGATGAGGTTTTGAAGTGAAATATGTAATAGATACAATATGAGTGTCACAAGCCAACTTTATTTAGCTTTAAAAATGTAAACTCAGATTTTCAAATACACGGATGCAAATAAATATGACTGGACTGTGCAATGAATAACCAATCTCACCTTTCACTATAATTTCAGAACACTGAACACGTGTCAAGCATTGATTAGAAGTGATGGTCCGTTGTTTTTTAAGCCAACCCCTTCTGCATATTAGCATCCACTATAAAATTTATCATGGCATTTTGTGCACATCTCTCTTCCAGCTCCAGGGAAACTTGAACTGCAACTGTCCGTGTGCCACAAATCAAGCAACAGTCATAACAACGTACTTCTCTGAAACATCCCAAATTTAGCATCGCACTAATAGCCTCCTATTATAAGCTCCCAATTGTATGTTAGAAGTTCTGGTATTATCTTTATAAGATAGGGGGAAGGGAATTTTCATTGCTATAAGTGAAAAAAATGTGTCTGTGATTTCTACTATTGAGAATAATTTATACATTTGAGGGAAGGGGATGGAGGAGAGAAGCTGCTAGTTTTAAATGCTGAGGTATTTGAGGATAGCCAGGAGGTGTTTCAGTGATTTGAAAACAGCAGTGGGCACAAAACCTTGGCCATTTATTTCTTTGTGTTTATCTAACAATGGCATGCTAGAGTCCTGCGGCCAGTCCTTTCTGTAATATCCCCCGCCTTAGCCAAAACTGTCTCTATAACCCCTCCTGCCCTCCTTCATGCCCTTGCTGGCTCCTAAGTAAAACCTGCAGCCAGCTTCAGATATCACATGGAATTATTGATTACTTAAATGCATCATTAAGACCACTATCTGAAAAAATGCTCAAGCAAATCCTTGCCCTTTCTTAAAGCACTTTGAACTCTACTAAAGGAGCCTTCAGCCACTGCAAAGAGAAAGCTGAAGGATTCTCCTAGTAGGAGCAATCTTTGCCTGGCAAGGCCATTCGCACTCATTGCTGAGCCTCCACCACGTAGGATGGGGGGGGAGTGTTGGGCACCAGGAATGGGCCATACACAGTTCAACAAGATGAGGGTGGAACACAAGCAAGCAGCAAAGGCAAGCGGTGGTCATCACACACTGGCATCATCTCCATAAGTGCACAGAAGTTAGCAGTATAAAAGATTTTAGGCTACTAACTTCTACCTCTGCTCTGCCACTCTCCCACTAAATTCTGCTCTCCCACCTGCCCACCAGATTCCTAGTGCCACCTTCACATCTCAGTTCAGTAGTCAGCTAGAGATAGCTCCACAGAGATCTTTAACCCCAGATGCTACTTGTTTTGTACATGTACAAAACCTGTTCCCTCTTGCTGTCTGAGATGTCTGCATTTCACTCAGACACTGCTGATGATCACCTCCTTTGTGCAGCCGTCTAAAACCCACCATCCCCACTGAAAATGCCTTAAGGCTAGTTGAGTTTAGGCTTTTTGGAATTGAAGTTCCCAGACCAGTAATGAGCTCATCTCTCAACATAAAAGTGCTAGCCCTCATCATGCTCATCTTGGAGTTGGAGATATTGGTGCTATCCGGAGGGACAAAGGCAAATTAGGAGGTGAGCGATAGCATAGGTAGAATAGGTCTGGGTGATAACGGTAAAGCTTAACAGAAACCTTAGGAATAAGATAGAAAGGAGGGAAACTGGAGAGACTAAGAGAATAGGGACAGTGTTGAAGACAAGTTCATTCTCCATGCCTAGGCTGGAGAATGGGGACAGAGAACAGATTAATCCAGAGGAGGCTAGAACAAGGCTGGAGTCATAATCATGGTTGTACAGCAAGGTACCATGCTTGCCCTGGCACCCTGTTGCCCTTGGATCTGTCCCCTCCTTTACACCAGGTCTCTCTTTGCTACACCTGGCCTTCTGCTTGCCCTGATGAGTGCTAGATATCAGAAGAGCCATTTTTTTCCCTCTCTTATTCTTTCTTTTTTTCTTCCTACAGAAGACCACGCCCCCTTGATCTACTTCTGGCTCTCCACCCCATTAAATACCCTCAGGCATCAATGAAGGGAAGAACAGAATGAAGATATGTCATAGGAAAGTGGGCCTTCTTTCTGCTAGAATTGGAGCAGCAAAGCCTCCACCTGCCTGTGAGTGAGTGCCCTGTGAGATAACTTGAACAGGCTGGTATACCCAGGCTATTTTCTTTAAAAATCTGCCTCTGTAAGAGAACTGTGAAGGTAGAGGCAGATGTCTGCTCAGGAGCTGGGGAAATTCTGGACAAGAAGGCCACAAGGCATGTTGGGTGGTTACAACAACTCGGGAGAATAAGACAACATGTGTTGGTATGTCAAATCAAAAGAGGAGAGATCTTGCAAATGTAAGAATTGAAGGCATGCAGAAGGAGAAAACCACAAGGAAATGGGACTTAAGGTCTCCTTGCAGATCGCTGAGAAAGCATAGAATCAATCAGGAGCTGATTGATGGAGGTGGCTCCAGACGCACCGCTGCTCTCGCAGTGCCAGGGATTAACACTGTGCTAGGTCTGCTCTGCTGCTGGAGCCAGCCCTCCCTCACTGGTCTCGCCTCCTCCTTCCCTGGCTGTCCTGGTGAAGAAGGGAGCAGGTAGACAGCAGGCTGTGCAGGTGTGCCGCGCTGGTTTGACACGCCACTTAATGCCAAAAAAGGTCTTTATTAGCTCTGCAGGACATGACTGGTACTTTGGACTTGTCGTATCTTTAAAGCAAAGATTAAATACAATCATTTGAAAGGCTAATTCTGGAGGGATTCTGTCAATAACTTACAACCAGCCCAAAAGCCCTTTGAAGAACCCAGTTTCACTTTTCTGTTATCCAGTTCTTTATTCACCTTTCAGTTCTCAGACTATTCCTCCATTTATCCTAGTAAAATAACAATTTCTTATACTCAACCACATCAAAGGCTTTTGTAAAGGCTTAGGCCTACCACATCTATTTCATACAGAAGA
>Ga0181612_182280_pt1 | contig 12239 bp, 7 predicted proteins | sample HoacroProtozoa21_FD_119630 | JGI IMG/M metagenome (GOLD analysis project Ga0181612, IMG submission 119630) | Hoatzin crop microbial communities from Cojedes, Venezuel. Combined Assembly of Gp0051906, Gp0051904, Gp0051908
AGTGCCAGACAGGTTTTTGCGTCATTTGTGATAGGTAATAACGAAAATCTATTTCTGACTAAGCTCTAAATAATTACTGCCAGAATGCCATCATGGTGCTGATGAGTGTTTATCGAACAGAAGAAAAACAGCATGTTGATTCTTGAACCACAGAAAGCCATAACTGTCATTTAAAATCTGGCATGTTGTTTAAAATACTAAATTTATTATCTTTCAGCATCTTTATAATTATACATCTAAACTATCACTCTGAATACATTTGCAAGTGTAAAGAAAGACGTTCTTTTTTTCTGATGAGAGATTAGACTACTGGTTGTTCCATTTTTAAGATCTTCCTAAACCTAAATATCAAGGCCCAAGCGAAAAACGAAATAAAAAATCCTGCCTGCAGACAATGTAAAGCCCATTCTGTTTCGAAGCTATTCATTCCTGCTATAGTAATCCAAAAAAGTTACAATTATGAAATTGCAACACTTAGCTGGAACATGTCTTCTGCTCACACAGTAGCAAATATTCCTGCTCCTCCTCTCACAATAAAATGACCATATCAAATAATTTTTTTCGCAAAAATAAAGAAGTGCTGGGGAAAAAAACCCACAGAATATTAAAACTTCTCAGCTTCAGAGATAATAAACTGTTATCAAGGACTGTGACAGGATACAAATTTTCAGAAATATTGAAGGGAGGGGAAAAAGTTCCAGCTTTGACATTAACAAAATGATAACAGCCATTGGCTCTTGATCACTAACTCCCACCCCAGAATTATGACAGTGAGATAATCAGGCTTTCACTGACTTGTATGGGGAAGGATCTGACTTGGATCAGACTCTGCTCTTTGGCCTGGCTGTTATTATATGGAGCTATTCGCTGGAAGAGTTTTGACAAAGATAATAACCCCCTAAGTGAGGTTTTCAAGAGCAGAGACTGTATGCCAGACAGGTAAATCACAGGCAAGTCCTGCAGAATTAGCTCTGCACTCCTGTGATGTTTGAATGTAAGCAGAGCTCTTGAAAATCCAGAGCTTTGAAAGCTTGGGAGACTGAAGGATCTATCTAGTACTGATCTCAACGTGAAATATTCTGCCAGTAGGGGAAAAAGAAATCAGATACTGCTCCTACTCTAAGAAGTGTGTTGTGGCTTCATGCTTTAAAATAGTATTACAAGCGTGGAAGATATTATCAAAACTTGAAAGTTCGTAAGATCATTTTCACATCATTTCTTCCAGTTGCAACTAGGAACCTAGAAGCACTGGTGAGAAGACCTGCAGATCTTATTTCAGATTTTCTTCTTGATGTGATTTCTGACTGTATACAGACAACCCAGTGGCTGGGTGCTAACAGTTAAAAGGAGTTAGGTCCCTCTTGTTATTTCAAATAATTTAGACACTGGAACATAAAATCAAAAATTCATCTTTTTTAAAAGCTACCTCAATGCAGCAACACTTTAGTGATGCTATGTTAATTAATAATAACATTAATCTCTTGATTCAGTGATTCTTGAACAAGGTAGTTCAAGGAACAGGACTGATTTTGTCCCCTGAACTTTCCTGTTGCTACATGTGCCCTAAGTTCTGGCAAGCAGCTAGCCTTCCTGTAGCCAGCACCTGGGTGCACATTATTGCACGCCCTCCCCAGCACAAGGCAGCAGCAGAGAAGCACTGTCTGTTCGTAGCCTTGGCTGGGTGCGCCTGCTCCGTCGGTCCGTGCTCACATGCTGACGGCCGGCCTTCCATTTCATTGCAAGGACAAGTTATTACTTAGATAACACTCTTGTTTTCTGGAGTAATAGTGTATTGGTTTTTAGTTGTCTATCACCCTAAAGATCAACAAGGCTCAGTTTTCTGTAATTGCAGGCCTTGGAGTGTATGGGCAGCTGAGGCAGCTTTCATATCATGGATGTGTGGTGTATTATTTATCAATAACATCAGGCGTCAGGATTACACAAGGAACTCTAGTTATGAGAAACGGGACAAGAATGTGGCCGGGTACTCTTAGCATGTGTCTGCAGACATCCATATGTGCTGGGCTGGGTGTTGGCGTGAAATGCATTCTCCTATGTACTAACAAATGCTGCAGCATTTTAGGCACAAACCTACAAAACAACCCGTGTGGGTGGAGCCCTTGGCAAAGCCCTCTGAATTCTGGAAGCCTTTGTTTGCCAGCACAGGAGGGAAAAGTGCAGCTCCTGGAGAAATTACATTGACGCGCATTTGTAAGAACCCCCAGCCTTACTGCTATTGATTCTGGATTTTGTGATACCTGCTCTAGGGGCTCAGATGCATTCATCACTGACACTCAAACTTCAGAAACAATCTAGCTATATGCTACGGAACATCTTCAGCGTTGTTTGTGTGTTCCCTGTAAAACCGATGCAATTTTGGCACATAGGAAGAAGAGAAAACACCCTAATGCTTCACTTAAAAAGAAATTCTTTCAAAGTTCTGGTGCATATGATGTGTTTTATAGAAAGGGAATTGAGCTGAAATAGTACTATAGTGACATGCTTGATCGCTAAGGAGAGGAGATGTAATGATTTTGGACAGCAACTGTCAGGGTTAAGAAAGTTATTTGTTCCATTGGTTTATGGCACAGACTAGTAGTATTTTATTGTCAAACAGAATTAGTTTTGTATCAAAAAGAGTGATTACTTGGGTTCACTGTGTTTTGAGATTAAACTTGATGATTTGATGTCCATTATTGATTTAGGCTTTACATTCAGAGAAGTACTGGTTTATATTTTACTTAAGGGGATTTGATCACAGTAGATGTAATCTTCAATGGTTTCTGAAAATAAATTAGCAAAGTTGCTATGCCGCTTACTGTAACTGAAGAAGAAAAGTGAAGGGGGCTAGAAAAAGACCTTCTTAACAAGACTAGTGCAAAAAGATCTAGAGAACAGGGCAAAAAATGCTGCTTACCTTCTCCAATGTGTAAGGGATATGCTAACACCTGAGCATGGCATGCATAAAAGCGGGAGCCCCACAGAAGATACTCTGTCAAGGGCACATTGCAGCTCCAGACTGAGATGATACATGTTTGACAAAGGGATGCCAAAAACATACTGTTCATCGTCTCCTCTAATTTATCCTGAAATTACACCAAAAGAGGGGGGGAGGTAGCCAAGGTGCTTTCCAACATTAGAACAGGGTCAATGAACCACAAAATGTGGGCGGCCTCTGTAGGAGGCAAATGTGCAAAGTGTGTAATATGTGTCGCTAAAAATAGCCCCTTTCGGAACATCTTAGATCAGACAGGCTGTTAGAACAGGCCATGAGGAACCAACCAAGCAGTGCTGTCTGATGTGTGTCCTGCTCTGCTGCTGCTAGGAAATCTGTCACCAAGAGAAGACAGATGGTTTGTGACCAGCCAGGGCTCTGCTCCCTTGGGCAGTGGTGCACCTCTACAGAGGGAGGGGAGAAAGCATTTCATGGAAGCCTCTGTCAAAAGTAGGCCATATCAGCTTGAGAGCTTTGCATGCAGCATTCCCCAGGGGATGGACGGTACGGGATACCATCTCTTTTACCTTCACCGTGAGCAGTTGTGGGAGGAGAAGCAAGTCCTGCTAGCTTTATTTAGAGCTGTCGTATTCAGGCTATCATGATTCCAATCTCCTCTGGCTTTCAAAATACTGTCTGTCATTAGAGTTCTCCTGAGATACAGATGTCTCAGTAGATGCTGAACTAGCACTGCACCCTTAAAAGAATCGTGGGGCTATTTGGCTAGCACTGAGTCATGCTACCTTTACTGTCTTCCTCTTTCCACCCTACCATACGCTTGTACATTGCCTCTGTGACAGTTTTCAAACACACTAGAACAGGGAACTAAAATGAACATCTTTAAAGATATTTAGACTTACCCAGCACCTGTGTGCACAGGATTTTCACCTGCATGCTTACATAGCCTTGACCTGGCCAGAATCATGGTGGAGCTGACCTAAAAAACGCCTCTGCGTGAAGGCAAGTCTGACACAGTGTGGGATGTACTGAGCTCCAGCTCAGCACTGCATTTAGTCCCCAACTCCCATGAGGTTTCCGGTCTCCATACCTGTCTATACATTGCCTACTACTACTAGATGTTAATTCAGGAAACAAATCTTAAATTGTGTTATATTCCTTACCAAGAATTCAGTGCACAAAACGCTCTCTGTAACTAAGCACTTGTTGCACAAATTTTAACAGGTACCAAGACGAATAGCAGTTGTTGTTGGCCAAGGCTCATGTAATGATGTTTTCCCATCTCTAGTTTGGGTTACACTGCACAGAGGGAAGAACTCAGAGTATTTGGTTCACTAGGGACACAGCAGAGCATACTTCTGCCAATCTGCAGTATCCCCAAGTTTCAGGTGTTTACTGTCTCATTATGTTCTGTATTTCAGTTAGTGCCCTTTGCCCTTTGTCCTTTCACTGAACAACATGGAGAATAGTCTGGCTCCACCTTCTTTATCGCCTCCCATCAGATACTTGCAAACATTGTTAAGATTGCCCCCGCCAGACTGAGACTTCTCCAGGCTAAACAGTGCAGCTCAGCCTCGTGTCACGTGCCAGACGCTGCAGTCCCTCAGTCATCTTCGTGGCCATTCACTGGACCTGCACTGGGATATCTGTCTTATAGTAGGGTATCCAGGACTGAAACCAGCACTCTGGATGGGGTCTTGCCGGTGCTGACTAGCTTTTCCAGGATTTGGAAAGACATCTCCAGTCCAAAGGAGAAAGAACAGAGAAGGGGGAAGCAGATGCATGGTTTTGAAACTAATTGGATGCATTCATTGAGATGGGAGTTAAAAAAAAAAGTTGTTGCCCAAGGCATTATTTTTATTATTTTTTTTTTACTAATTTAGGGTTTGTTTATCATTTTACTTTCTCTGTTCAGTGACCTGGTTCATATTTAATGGATCACTAAGTTATGACAACAATAGAAATGACAGAGCATGTGTTTTCTAATTTAGGTGTATGGACAAGTGCCCTTTTTGGCAGGAAAGAGAACAAAGCTAACATTGCTGAATAGCAAAATAGTTGAACCAAATGCTTCGCAGTATAGGAGGCTGTGAGTGACAGGTGTATGTCATTGTGGCTCTGATGAGCTTTTCTTGCTGCAATGCTTAATCAAAAAACCTGAAAATGTGACTAAGTCATGCTGCCTGACTGGTAGGTCAAGGTCATCAATCATTTATGATGCTTTGGAGAATGTCACCAAGTGGCACCTCAGAGCACAAGCCCTGTTATCTTTCAGGACGATTTAGCCTCCTGCCTGCTTGAAAGGTTTGTTACAGGTATTTGGATACTGTAAGAGATGTCAAATTGGATGTAGACACTAAAGAATATTTGAAAATCTTGGTAGCTTTTGACTGGGGCCTCATTCCCAGCCCGGACTGGATGCATTCGTCACCACTGCTCAGGGAGGCAAGGCTTTGGCATCGGCTGTGGTTCTCCCTGCCTCTGCACGCTTCGTCCCCCTTCAGTAGCAGAAGGGTGGCCCATTACTGCCGCCTTTCTCTGGTCTGCTGCAGACTAGGAAGACAACTGCAACATTTTTTGTTTGTGAGATTTTTTTTTTTCCCCTGACTACAAAGCCAAACAAGTCTCACAGTAAAGACAAGCCAGGTTGAGTATATAAATGCAGTGTTAAAAGAGATTAAACCAGGCAGAAATAGATCCAGTAAAAAACATATAGTTTTAAGTAATTAGGAAATCTGGCACGCTTCTAACACATTTGCCCCATTCATGAAAAAAAGAAAAAAGCTGTGAGTCTATTCTTCTGTTTTCTCATTTTGCACTGTGCAGATAATTGCATGATGTCTCATTTAGAGAGCACGTGACGCTGTTACTGAGAAAATGTCAACTATTCCCAACTTCTTTACTGATGTGGCTACCTCAGTATTTCTAGCCTCTGGGTTTTGTTTCCTGGCAGGAAAAAAAAAATGCTTGTGTAGTGCTACATGTTGTCACCTTTCATGAAAGCGATTTCCAAGAAAGATGGTAGAAATCTTTTTTTTTTTTTAATCCATGAAAATTGCCAGTCCTTTAACTGCAGAAACACCTCATACATATGTAATCTGCAGATATAATGCATTTAAACATGAGTCACACTAGCCTTCTCAACATGACCCATCCTCTGGCTTGAATTTTTAATATGAGGAGTGTTGCTTGCTAGAGGCTAGCTCAGGTCTTGGGGAGAGGTGGACAACTTCTGTTGTAGAAGAGCCCTGTATCCTTGTGAAGAAAACCTGCCTGTGAACAAAAGCAGCAGGTGATTAATTTTAAGAATGAGTCCAAATTAACGGCCAGATTGAATTGCTCCAAGAGCTTGTATGAAGTAGTTTCAAAATGCTCATATTTAAAAATGGCAGAAAATGAAGGCAAAAGGCAGCCCCATGCACTGGTATGTCTCTAGGTAGGGATAATCTGTCAGCTTCTGGCAAGTCACGGGAATGAGCTGACTTACAAACTGTATTAGATTGACAAAAACATACTTCCATTATTTGAACTGCTGGAACACACAGTGCTGACTCAGATCACCAGCATTTCCTCTTAAAATGCTGCACATCCTCATGCTGTAGACCCTCATGACCAAGAGGAGCGTTAACAAAGTAAGCCATAGTAAAAAAATGTGGAACAGTAAAAGAACGGCTGTACATACAGCAAAATCCTTGCTTTGATCCTTGTTTGCCTTCAGAAATACTATGTCAAGTGTTCCTATTTAAAGGAAGCTTAGTTTAAAGCAGAAGCAGTTGTCTCAGGAATGCCACAGTGGCTCCTGGGTGTATAATAAATTCGTTAAGAAAAGGGCTGGCTGGTTTACACTTTGTTACTGATGTGCAAAATCCTCACCAGCACAAGAGGCTTCTTTGTTTACTGTCAGGTTTTTTCTCCTCCTGTGCCACCACTGTCCAGATCCGCACCCGTGTGCAGGCAATCCCTCAAGGACGCCCATCGCTGCGCCGCTTCAGACAGGGTCCAGGAGGCAGAGGGGTCACATGGCTCAGCATGGTGGGCATCAGCACCTTCCAGTTTGCAAAGTAATTGGGAATCCCAAAATGGCTCGTTACGTCCCTATTGTGACTGGGTATCCTGCCAACTTGTCTTTTTCAGTATGCTTTCTGCTGGCTATGTCAACAGAAAGAAATGCGTCAAATAAGACGAACTCTTTCCAAAGTAGGGAATGCCCTCAGAAACGCTGGCTTTTAGAAACCTTACCTAGAGGAAGGCAGCTTCTGTGGGGCAGCAAATTAGATTGCTTTAGTTATGTGCTCAGCCGCTTCTGGCACAAACCCTAAAAGCCTGAAATCTTTTGCTAGTCTGTAGTATGGTGATGCATGCTTTGGTGCTTTTAAACCATTCGCTAAGTTAGACTGATGCATGAGAGGTGGCTCAAAGCCTGAAAAGGACTGAACAAGCCTCTTCTGCACTGGGCCAGATCTGAGAGTCAGCAGAGGCTCCATACACGGTACTTACGAACATGCCAAAGGACCCGATTTTATGCATTTATTTCCAGTAATCACATAGCCATGTACCTAAACAAGTGTATATACCTCCATGCTTTTACATTATGGAGCAGTGTTAGAAAAGTAACTGCATTTGCTGTATTGAACCACAGCGTGTACTTATCTGGCACAGGCTGAAAACCTTTTCTGCACGTTGGTCTGACAGAGATGTTACTGCACAAACCCGTGCTGCAGGTTTTGTTGACGTTTGCTGAATCATCTCATTGTGGTTATGGACTTCAATAGGATGTCAGATTTAGATGGCCGTTAATGTGAGCCAACATAGCAATGCTCAGGTGAGATTTTTCTCACCGAAGCCTGACTTTCTGAGAGCTTGGTGTGAGCAATGTTTTCAAAACATCCCTTCAGTAACTTGCTGTGCAACAGAGCTGGACTCTGTAGCAGCTGCTGCCATTTTTGTGCCGCCCACAGGGACCTTCAGGACACCGAAATAACATCAGCAAAGACACTCACTGTCAAAGACTGAGAAACAAAGAGCCACACCATGTGTGTATGTGTGTGTGCCGTGTCTGCGTGTTCTGCATCACCACGGTATGGGGCACGTACTAGCTAACTAATGGCCTCAAGTTACATCAGGAGAGGTTCAGGCTGGGTACTAGGAAAATCTTCTTCATGGAAAGAGTGGTCAGGCATTGGAACAGGCTGCCCAGGGATGTGGTGGAGTCACCATCCCTGGAGGTGTTCAGAAAACACATAGACATGGCACTTCAGGACATGGTTTAGCAGGCATGGTGGTGTTGAACTAATGCCAACCCAACATGGTGATTTTGCGCAGCTGGGTGGCAGATCCCAGCAAGGTGAGGACAAGCAGTCAAGGCCATGCAGATGGCAATGTGTGAGGAAGATGGTCTGTCACTCTATGGATCCTGGCTAGACAGGCCACGTGCTGCTGTCTCCTCTCTTCTTGGGCGCCAGTCCCACACACGGCCCATCGCTCCCCCGAGCCATCAGTCAGGCCACGGGCTCTGCTGCGGCCGGCATACAACGGGTGCTACGGGTATTTTCAACACTGTGGTACCTGGGCAAGGTCTGATTTCTCCCAGCCCCTGTCGAGCCCTTTTCCTCTCCTGCTCGGAAGGTTATGGGGCACAGAGAGCGCAGCACCGCTGGGGTTCCTTCCCTGTGCTACTGGCAGATTGAGGTCAGGTGGGGGGTCGGCAGCAGTACCGACGTGTCTTTACTCTTCAGTGAAAAACAGCTGAAAAGGGCCTTTTGTGCTTACAGTAGAGCAGGTGGGGATCCCAGCTCACCCATTCTATTCAATAACTGAATGCAATGGAATTAACATCCTCTGGCTTTGGAGAAAGCTCTTAATTTTGCTTTTTGTATCCTGCTGCATGGCAATCTCTTAAGTCCTTGCTGAACTCCTCCAGAAAAAGAGATTCTGTAACCTGTCTTTGTAAATCAGGCTTTTGGAGGTGAAAAAGTGATTTAGACCCCAAAACATTTTCATTTAAGTTGGCCAATTTAGTGCTATCAGCTAGATATGCACAATGATGCCATATGCATGCACACTATGTGCATATGTAGCATAGTATAAGTGGTATAAATATGTCTTATGTACTGTACCTGGGATTAAAAGAGATACCTATACCCACTTTATACACACCAAAGGGAAACATTAACTATGATTAGATAACAAGTTCCATTCTATAGTTTTATTTCCTTGCACTGGCCAGGTGACTTTCGTTCATTTGCCTGCCTGTCTGGGTTTCAGCTCTGACCATTCACTGTATACCAGAATTAAACTGAACTGTGAAAATGAAACACACTCTTAATCCATCTATTGGCAATAAAATGAAGTACCTTGTCAAAATTAATTTTCCGTGGAAGGAGGAATATTTTACCCCAAGCGAAAGGTTGATTTATAGCCTGCAGTATAGTAAGTGGCATCTGTTTATATATATTACAATTTCTTAAAATATTTTAATAATTTGCTAATTCATAATGAACAATAATGCCACCTTGTGCTATTTCAGAGAGGCTAAGCTTTCATTATGGGTTTTTTGGGTTTCTTTTTTTTTATTCTTTTTAAAGAACATGTAGTCAAAGCACCTTTCATGACAGGTGATGTTTTCTGTGATGAGAGGGAATCACTGCAAAGATTATAGACCATGAACTTCAACTGAAGAACAGATTCCAGTTCTTACGTGGGGTCTGACATTAATCCACACACTAGACTTGGGCCCAGACTGTGTATTTGATCCGCTGTCTTGATCGGTATTGGGTGCACAGTGTATGGATCCCTTCTCAAGAAGAATTGGTATGCATTTTAATGGACTTTTTTCCGTTTTAATCTAGCAGTTTCCAAAAAAGCAAAACCTAAACTCATGCAAAAATCCTTTCTACTAAGTGCGAGTTTCACTTTCTGAAGAAAGTACGTACAGACACTATAAATTCCACTGGCACGTGTTCTCGGAAAAAAGGAAGTCTAGAACAATAAGCAGCAGAACCTTTTACGAGCGTGAAGTATTGGGGTGCATGTGTGTTCCCCGTGCCACTGCCTAGGGCCAGACTTTGGCCAGCACAACAGCCATGGGCTTTGGTTTGGGGAGCAGCGGTACCCAGAATACCGGGCAATCCTGATCATATTTAAAGTCATCATGATTCCAGTGGGACCAAGACGATATCCTACTCACAGCATACTGTAACTCCTGCTCATGCACTATTTGAGCACAGCAAATAACCAGTAGGTAAGATTTCAGTGTAAACATATTGTAAAATGGCATTATTCATTGTAATGAATGCACAGATTAGAAATAAAGTATAGATAGACCTAGCTGAAAATGAATGCTTTGTCAGAGTCATAGATTTCAGTGAGATCAGAATTTTGTTCATATGGCTGACGATTTTTTTGTTTTTAAATCCTACTGATTAAAAAAATATCCTACAGATATTACTATGGCATAGGAGGGTGTATTCTGCTCTGCGTACCACAGTTTTAAATCAAAGGATTAAAAATATCCATTGTTCATTTCCACTAAATCTTGAGCTCCTTACTTGTTTTTTATATCATCAGATCCCATTGATTTTTAAATAGACTAACCCAAGGTTATCAGAAGGAACCACACAAGTCTTTGTCTGCATTGTTTTATAAATCCTTATGCTGATACATATGTTTTTGGAAGCAAGTAACACTACGACACACTTTAAGAGTCTCAGAACAGGTCTCAAACCATCATCCACATCACTTTAATTTCTTAAATAAGCTGCCTCTTTCAATAAGAAAGCTCAATTTTATTCCCTCAGTAACCAAACTTTTGCAGACACTGGCCACATGAATCACTGGAATAGAAAAAAAAGAAATATAAAGTTGTGCTATAAGGACTATATTGGGAGGGTACAGAATTAATAGCTAATTTTGCACCCTGCCTCCATTTGCACCAGAGAAAAATCTCTTAAGCTTCATGAATACTCCCTAACGCAATGCGCCACAGTGCCATAAACTCCCGAACTCCCAACACCATCACTCGCCCTGTTTGGTACCAGCTGGAGGTGCTGCGGACTGGAAACAGCAGGGTCCTGCTTTGTGTGATAGGAGCTCAGGCTCCAGAGCTGGCCGGGGATTGTCTGCCTCTGGTCCTGGCTCAGTCCAGCCCCTAACGAGACCAGTGGGAGTTTCAGCTGAGAAGGCCTTCAGCATTTTGCCTGTTTAATTTGTGACCAATATCACTGTGCAGGCCCTTTGCCTGCCAAATCCCGAGGGCTCACTTTTTTAGAAGGAAAAAAAAGTTGTATTTGTCAGGCTATTTTTTTCCCAAATGAATGCAGGTAATTCTTTTGGTTACATAGCACACATCCATTGGTAGTTAAAATTTACACCTATGATAGTTGTTTTCAACAATTGAGAGAGAGACAGTGTATCTGTGTGTGTGTGCACATGTGCGTTTGTAAAATACAATCGTAAAGACTATTTTTCTGTAGAAGTTCCTAGTCTGATACCTTTAGTTACACTGAATAGAGCACTGCAGTGCAGATAGATCCACTGGCGTCTCCGTAGTAAGATGCTGCTGAGGGGAAGAGTGTTGTAGTAATGGTCAAACTGTAACTGCCAGTGCAAAAAAAAAAGTGTCATTTACGAAAAATGTTTCTTATTTTACTGTTCAGAATACGAAGTGATGACCAACTGGGATTTGTGCCCAAAGCACATTTAAGTTTAGGTTCTCTGCAGCACTTCATAAATCACTGTTTTCAATCCATTCATCCAATTGACTTTATATAAAAACACGTTTCAATACATTAGCAGTGACAATAGAGATCATTAAACCGTTCAGGTGACGTTAAACAGCTCCCGCTGGTACGAAGGCAGCCCCCACCCCTGCAGCGGGTCTGTACAGCCGGAGTTCGGAAGCGGTCGAGCAGCGGGGCCACGGCAGCACCTCCCGAGCGCTGGTGCCCAGTGCCGCGCTGTCTGTGGGAGCCTTCAGGAGAGCCTGTTTCTGGGTCTGCCACCAGCTCCCAGGCCTTGAGCAAGAGCTGAAGACTGAGGCTCAATCTCCTGTTTTGGCATAAGCAAGCTACTTTCCTAGCTCTTGTGAGGAGGTCGGGGGGGTGGGGGTGGTCACAATAATTTTGAGACTCTCTGATTCGAAGGGGAACATAAGGAAATTCACAACACTGAAGAAAAATCTGACCGGTGATGACTCACACTGGAGCGCTAAAGGGACAGGTACTTTGCAAGCCAGCGGTCACTTGACCGCTTCATCTGTTCTTTACATTTGGTGCTGGGAAAGGACGGC
>Ga0181612_127922_pt1 | contig 12238 bp, 5 predicted proteins | sample HoacroProtozoa21_FD_119630 | JGI IMG/M metagenome (GOLD analysis project Ga0181612, IMG submission 119630) | Hoatzin crop microbial communities from Cojedes, Venezuel. Combined Assembly of Gp0051906, Gp0051904, Gp0051908
AATACAGTTTCATGCAAGCCTAGTCAGTTCAACCCAGAAACACAGAAAAGAAAGGAGAAAAGAATGAAATGCTACTAGTTGTACTTGGCACAGACAATCCAGACATCTTCTGGTCTTGCACAGAGCAAATTCACAGATGTGTAGATGGAGAAAGGAAACAGGTATGTATTGGAACTAACTTACAGTGCATTTGAAAAGACAAAGCTTAGAGAAGGCATATTCAACAGAAATTACATTCTTTCAGGCCAGGGAAAACTTCTTCCCCTCCTTTCCATTTGGCAAGTGAGTCACTGGGCTGAGATCACAGGTGGGACAAGTTGAGGAAAGTCACTTCAGCAGTTCAGCAATGAAGAAGGGAGCTTAGAAAATGATGTTCAATATTTTAGAACCTCCAAAGAGTCCATTGTGGGGCAGGCAGATCACAGATCGAGCAGGCTGGCAAACAGAAACTGGCAAAGCGGTAGAGGGGTCTGGGATCCAGAGAAGTTGCTGAATTAGGTTGGTGCCTGATCATTTCTTCACAGCCCTGTTGACCACACGGAAAGTAAGGCTAGAAAACAAGCCTGAATGGCCCCACTGGCTAGCCATCCCGATGGCAGCCCTCCAACAGGTGGAGTGGATTATGGAAGGAAGAATGATCTGGTTTGTACAAGTTATTGCTGGATAGTTCCCAGATGTGTTAATAAAGCTGCAGGCTATTCGATCAGCATCTCTGGGTCTGTCCTGGCTGCTCCTCTACTTCCACCCTAATCTTGAAAAACTGAGACTGTTAGGTAAGCCAGTGATTGGCTTACTTAAGAAGTCTCACTTAGACCTGTGAAACAGAGAAAATTTTGTTTGGAAAAAACATAAAATTTCTGGGAAAACCAGGAACTAATGGGATTAAGCTGATTGATTGGCAAAATGGAATGACAAATACTTGACACAGTTCCATATGTAAAATATCACTGGCTTCCAGAGCTCAGAAATCCGAAAGAACGAACTGGCTTTTTTACGTGGGACTACAAACAGAAGTCCAAAAATAATTTTGTGCAAAACTGCAAGTTTACATGGGTCTGATACAAAAACACGTTTCTTTCCAGTACCAGCAAAATGGCAACAGAGCTTACCGAGCTATGGCTTTCTGTTCTACCCAGCAAGCTTCCATTCTTTCCATCCTTGGGAATCTGTGACTGAGCTACAAGAAAAAAGGCCTTTCCAGGTATGGTCCCTGTCAGCTGTTAACTTTCCCTCTGCCAACTGAAATGAGGCTGCTAGTCCTGGCATTTCAGCAAGACTGTGACAAGCAGGAGTGAGGAAAACTGGCTTAGTGCATATTTTTCCTAAGCACTGAAAAGAGACATTCAGGCACAGAGAAGAATCTGCAGACATCATGAGATTAAGGTGTTCCTGATGATTTTGCTGCATTTTCTAAAACATTGCTTTTGTTCGAAAAACAGTGAAGTTTATAGCCCCCTTTAATGCCTTCACTATGTCAACCAACTGACTCTGTGGCCAAACAGACTGAAATAACAGCTTTATTCATTTAATAGGGTGTTAGCTTTGAAGTTTAATTATCAGGGATAGGAACTCTCCACATTCAAGGAAATGCGGACTGAAGTATGAAATCCAGTTGGCTGCAGATCATTTCTACTCCATGTCAGTGCAAGGAGGATTTTCAATTGCGTGCCTGGCAGAAGTGAAATCTGATCTGTAGACTCTCCTTTGTTGCCTCTTACAATCCCATCATTCGATCCAATCCGTACAGCCTCTCACTCATTTTCGTCCAAGTCCTGACAAATTATACTTCTCTTTCCCCAAAGTGGCTCCTGGGAAAGATGAACTTGATTGGACAGGATTTTTCGTCTCTACTGCTGTCTGTACTACCCTTTGGAGCATCCAGCATTGCAGCTTTGGCACAGACATCAACAACCACATCAAAAATCCTGAGACTTTGGGAACCATCCCAACTGCCTGAGAACACTCCCAGAAGACAGAGGGACCTTTCCCTGCTGCTTAGCACATTGGGCACTCATCTCACCTCCATTACACTAGGTGTAACACACTCTCCTCCTAGTGCAACAACAATTGTCTCTTGTGTTGCAATGATGTGAATTGGGTTGACCAATCCAAGTGGCAGATCTGGCCCATGCAGTTCATCCATCCTGATGCTTTTTTTCCCGTGGCCTCAAAGGAGATCAGGAACAGTTGTTAGGACAGCACACAGAGCACAAGCCATTTGGAAACCTCTTAAACTTCTAGCACGTGGTCAGCTATTTGGAGCTAAGAGTGGCCACAGCCACATCAGACACAAAGACAGTCCCCAGGCTGGCATTCAGCCCCTGCCTGAGAAAGTTGAGACACCATGAATTTTAATGATCCCAGGGAGGTAAGAAAAGAATGACACAAGCCACTTGTCTGCAGCAAGACAGATCTGCTTGGGAAGAGACTGTCTTCTCAGGATTCGGGGCTCTGTGAACATTAAGCCTCAAGGTTTATAAACAGGATTCCAAACCTTCTCTGAAAACGTCACTGCACCTCATCCAAACAATTCAAATCTGGTGACAATCAGACCAGTCTTTTCCAAATTCAGCAATGGCCCTTCCTCATAGTGCCCATTTTCATCTTATAGCCTTAAATGTCAGACGGTTTTCTTAGACCCTGGTTGTCAAGCAATGCTTAAAATGTTATATTTGTTACAGTATACAAAAATTTCTCTTTCACTCATCTCCAATACCTAAAAAAAGACTAAGGATTTCATTGAAACATTCCAAAACTGAGATGCGCACCGTAAAAATTGTTCACTCCTGTGCCAACAAAATTAATCAGCACAACTCCTCACACTAATTATTTCAAATCTCAAGGGGTTTTATTAAAGTCATTCTATATAGCTGAAAAACCACAGCTATTTTGACTCAGCTATCAATTATATCATAGTAAGTATCTTATTGCATTATTTTAGGACTACAATAGATGAACATATTATAGCGGTATGAAAATACAAGATCATCGAACTCAACAGCTTCACAGTGACTCTACCCAGGAATTTTAAGATGTTAATCTCAGGACTGATTGAACAAGAATATGCAATGAACTGTGCATACAGCTTTCATGGTAAACATCTCTGCAGTTTCTCTCCCAGCACTAAAAGGCCAGGTACAAAAACAAACATTTCTTTCAAAAAAAAAAATCTCACTTCTGACAGATAAATCCCCTTAAGCTATAAAAAGGCAAATAGGATGCAATAATTAGGATGAGTTATCCAATATGCAAATCAGTTGCTGTGGATTGCTCTGGAGCTGCTGAAGGTTATTCAGCAGGTTTATCCAGAGACAGTGGATTCCTTTAAAAAAAAAAAAAAATCATGGGAAAAAAGCACAATGGAATGAATAGGCCCTGCCCTTTCACAGAACATCCAGCTGACATGTAGCTTCCTAAAAAAATGTAAATGATTTAAAGAAAGGCTAAGCAGAAATGTACATCAAGTGCCATTATTTTATCACCCACTTTAATCACAGGCTGCTGTTCAGAATGGCTTGGGATGTTGGTTGTTACAGAAGAGATTTCTGTACCATTATTAGTACCTCTGAACAAATGTGGTGAGAGGGGAAAAAAAAAAGACGGCGGGGGGAGAGAGAGTGAGAGCGAGAAGGAAAATGTAGCAGCGGTTAAAGCATAGTTTAATAACTCCAATCTCAGTCACTTTTTTCATATGTATTGTATGTGCAAGTCCATAGTACAGCATAATGTGTCATAATTTGGCCTCCAATTCTGACAGCACTGCTTGACTTGGGCATTAAATCATTGCCCCGAGGAATTCACATTCTGGCAATTCCTGATGGTAGGACTGTCATCTCCTCCCACACATGACCTATCATTTTTGACATGATTGAATCAAAATTAGTCAGTACATTTAGATGTAAATTAGAGACATCCAAGAATAATAATGAGCACAAAAATATAGCTCTGTGTAATTGACACGGCAACAGCTTAGTACAGTCTTCCACAGTGTCCTCGAAATTATTAATATCATGATAACAGAAGTACTGTATCAAAAAAGTGAGAAAACTTTTCCTTTTTTTTTTTTGAGAGGCATATTTAACTAACCCTTAAATCCTAAGGAAATCTGTAAATGTTTCCTCACCCGGCACTCGCATTACCTGGACAGTCCTAACCAGAGACAGAAGTAACCAGCTGGCCGGGGCCCGTGCAAGGGCTCCCACGTCCTGCCCCACCTTGTGTCTGCTCCCTCCGCCTTCCCTGCCACCCCCCGGTGCCGCGGGGGTCCCACCAGGTCCCTTGACAGGGATGGCCGCTCGCCCCAGGAGGTGACACCTTCCAAAAACGGGCTGGAAGCCCCCGCCCCTCATGCGCTTCCCAGCGCTGCCCCGCGGCGATGCTGTGCCCGGTGTTTTCTCTCTTATAGGCCCATTTTTTGTGCATTTGTACAGACCCAGAAGGGTGACACTGTGGGCAAGGTACCAGAAGCCACCGGCATGTTGCTCCACGGGCCCAGCTCTCCCCACGCTTCCCACCGCCCCCAGGCAGCTCCAGCCCAGCCAGTGTCTGGCCTGCCCCGGGCTCCCCGACGCCTTCCCAGCCCCAGGGAGCAGAGGGGAAAATCCCCGGGGAGTACACAAGGGAGGAGGCCTGAAAATCTTGAGTAGAAACAGGTGGGACAGTCTCCAGTCCTTCCCCTGAGCTGCTTGCTCCGCCACGGGAAAACACTTTCCATGTTGCCCCTCTCCTCCCCAGAGCTCCCTTCTCCCCCGGGTGAAGGGCCCTCCATGTTGCCTCACCCCGAGCACGGGTCAGGAGAACAAGAGATGGCTGCAGGCTTTAGGGAGGAGGGACACCCCCCAACTCTGTAAGGGTGCAGTATGTAACACCACCACCCCCACAGAGCCCTGAAGTACTCTTCTGTCAGGCGGGAAGAGGGGCGAAACAGGAGCAGCTCTTGGGTTTCCCGCCTCCCAGCAGGTCGGCTGCCCTCAGGGCCGGCAGGCGCTGGCCACCCCGGTTGCCCACGAAAAGGGCAGGCCTTAAAACCAGAGCCCCAGCACATGTCGGGCTGAGGCACGCAAAAAAAGGTGCAAAATTAAGAAACATTTCCAACCGGTTTCAGTCTTTTCCCTACGAAATGCCACTTAATGTTTCTGGCAGTGGCGTTTCACACGCGGGCTGAGCCAGCGCCACTGTCCTGGAGGAAAGGCTGCCCGCCATCGGCCGTCCCGGAGCCGCAGGGTGCGTCACGAGGGGAGAGCCTGATTTGGTTCCCATGTGCCCCACAGGAAAATAGGTAACTGTATGGGACCAAAACAATTCAGTGAGTCCTTTTTTTCATATGGTGGGAGCATTTACAAATGTTAATGTGGCAGTCAGTGATCTTGATAACCCAAGTCTGTATTACTACCTTGAAGCAAACCTAAAATCTCCTGGGGTCATGCCAACATCTCAATGGTTGCGTACTGACTATCTCCCTAAAGTCTTTGATTACCATGTTGCCGGGGGAAAAAAAGAAATTAGCTGGAACAATTTCTGTGTCAGTTGTCTGTGATGAAAGAGGAAGTGCCCAAGATTACTATGTCCTCGACGCGCTTGCCATACCTTCACTCAACAGAGATGTTAATATTTTGAGTAACCAGGTGAAGCAAGTGTCAAAGCTGTTTTATTGGAATATGTTTTTCTGGAAGCCACAAATCATAAAACCATTTCTGAAACAATACTGCAAACACTACAAAAGTTTCCCTGTGCAGAGCATATATGGCCAGAAACACTGCTTATTGAAACAAGCACTGATAAGAAAGAAAATTGTCTACCTCTTGCAACTTAGTTTTCAGGGCTGGTGAGTACCTTACACCCTGAACCCTGCAGTTTTCAGGTGCTTAGCAACTCTGAGAATGTAGCTAACAAGTGCAGGTAATTTGTGAGATTTAAATGCCACTACTGGGTGAAGAAATCTCACAGTATACATGGCCTCACTAGCTCTATTATAAGCAATAAAACACCAAAAAATTCAGGAGTATTCCTGTAAGAGAAGAAAAACAGAAGAAGTTCTCATGTACTTTGGGCAGATGTTCAGTATTATTCTCTTTGACAGGAGCTGAAAGTAAAATGCTTGGTTTCTACTTGTTTTTTACCCTAAAGTCACTGGACTGTTACTGCCTATTGAGTTTGCCATAGCACCCAACATGTGCTAAAGTATTACATCTCACATTAATAACAAATTCCGTACAGGTTGCTTCGTGGCGTTAAAAATGATCCACCCACTTACAAAAACAAGCCAGAGCAAGTAAACCTAAACCCAGCTGCAGCTTGTGTCAGCTTTGGCTTGATGAAATTTATTCTGTAGGACCTATGACAAAGTTCAACTAGATTCAGAGAAGGTGGCAGCAGTTAAACTAATGAAAAGACTTGTGCACTATACAAAGATTCACGGTCTTATTAACATATCTATGCTAATTTATCAAAAATGAAGGGCATTTCAAATTACTGTTTGGATTTGATGCAGAATACTACGAAGAAGACTGTAATTTGGGAATGTAAAAAAATGTTCTCTGGTAACAAAGGGCTTTGAAATCAACACAGAATGCCTGGCTTTCCTTCAAAATGCCTGAAAATGGCTGTCATCTCCCACTTCTTAACAAGGACTAAGTTATTTAAAAGGCCTGTTTCTTTTTTTCTACTCAAGAGTTGTTGCTTCTGGTAGAGATGACCATTGTGATAGGAAGTGACCAAAGAATAAAAATGAAGTTTAAAAGAGGAAAGAGAAGTCCCTTATACTTTGCTATGGGGAACAAACTGAAGAAATAGAGGGCAAGAAAGACTGAGGAGAAAGTAACTAAAGTAGGAGATAAAAATGAGACTGGAGCGGCATTAGTAGGCCAGATTCAGAAGTTTCAGAAGAAGGAGAAATAAAGGAGTTGGCAAAGGACTGAGTGAAGCCCATTCTCCAATTTATGGAGGATGCACCTGAGAGTCAGTGAAGGTCCAGTGGACTGCCAGTGGGAATGAGCATGGAGAGGGAAGGCCTGCATTTTAGTGTTACCGGACGTGGAAATCTGAAATCATCATCTATAAATCCAGGATGAGAACCTCTCGCTAAAGCTGAAAATAACCAGAACATAACCCCCCACATCTGACAGAGTTCTATTTTAATTCCTTGTATTTTGGGAATGTGAGTTGTGTTCTCTTGGCTTCTGGTAACATCTGTTCTGATAAGCCCCCCCTACAGTCTGCACTACAGCTAGCAATCTGAAAACTCAGAATAGAGGCAGAATTCAACATCTCTAAGCTGTCACAGAAATGAAATGTTATTTTTGAAGTTACTTGAGCAGGCTGGTAAATGCTACAATAAACCCAAACCACAGACTCCAGGCATTTGGAATTATTTGGCTGACTCTCTAGGCACACACGCCTGAGCCCTACCCCTTCAAATGCCTCAGAGCCTTGAAAAAGGGGGAGAAATTGCCACTTCTGCTATGTTGCATTTCCCCACGAAACGAAGCAGAACATGTTTTCTTGCTCAATGAGAACACGTTGGTGGAATTACCCACAAAGGCGAGGAGTGCTCTGGTGGGTGCCTGCAGAATCTGGGCCCTACTCGTTAGTCACCCAGCTGGCTGTATACAGTTTGGCAGATTAATTACCAAAGCAACACTTTTACCTTTGTATCTGCCTTTTTTTCTTGTCCTACCCTAATGGTACCAAGGAAACCAAACGCAAAAAACAAAGGTATTAAATATTACATTATAAGAGAGAGCATAAAGTGCCTTGATAAGGCTGACAAGCCAGTCTTGTGGGGAAATATTACAAAAACAATTCTCTTGCAAACTTTAGCTATGTTCTTTTGAAACAAGTCTTCAAAAATTGAGGCAAATCCCACCTCAGTTTGACATGCAACAACAATAAAAGACACGCATGATGTACAAAATTTCTGTCTGATAAACAGATCAGCCAAGCTACATCAAATTAGCTAATTAACACTTCCTTAGTTTGTCAGACGTGTTTAGGGGAGTAACTTGATTCATGAAAGTGCAGTTACGTGTATAGACAATCTCCTCTGGCATTTCTTTACTTGCTACAGAAGAGCCTGATATGGTTAAAACCATAGGGTCTCTCAGATACATTTTGAAGGAGAGAGCAAGGCAAACTATACAGCTGTATTTAATGATTGCCTCTACATTGTATCAATGACTGGTCTAACTAGGACAAGGTGAAAACCCGCCTCCAGCTCTGTAGAGGCAGGAAAGCAGAGTGTATGTTTATTATCACCCCAGTGAACAGAAATTCACAAGTAAAATAATCATACTTTGTTATAAATAGGGCAACTCAAAATCCACTTGCAAAGAATAGCGGTATCTTACAAAAGTGCTTTGGCAAAATAAACTATGAACCACATGAAGCCAATTATTTAGTAATAGATATTTTAATCTCCTTTGCATTTTTACATATTTTTCCTTGTATTTCCACTACAACAAATGGGAAACATTTTGAATATTCTGAAATATTTCAGTTTAATAGTCTTCATCACATCAGCGACAAATTCTGTTATTACAGAGCCCTGCAGAGTTGATCGAAAAATTGACTTAATCCCCAGGTTACATTCTGTTTGCCTCAAGTAAGCAGGCTTTTTGAGTGGCAAGAAGTATTCAGCAAAAAGCACTTATCTTCAAAAAAAAAAATAAAATCTTTCTTCTCTGTCTTGCCTTTGAAATTCACTGGCATTTTCTGATTTACAGAAGATATCATAGAATGTGTCATTCTGTGACATTGCAGGATTTATTCAATCCCTGATACCAGCAGTGTCACAGAAGACTGCATTCTGGAATGTCTTTAGCAAATTAACAAACACCAAGAGGATTTCACCAGAGAGAGAAAAACTAAGAGTATCATGCTCAAATGGTTTCTGTTGTATATTCCTCAAGGTGGTTCACACAGATATTCTCACAGAAGTCTAATGTTAATTCAATTTTCTTGTTAGCACACTTCATCTTCAAACTATAACAAAGAAAGAATAAATTGTCATATTGTATGACAATTTTTCACAGTCTCACTTATATTCTTTGTTTATAAAAGCACATTTTCACAAGGACTAGTGCATTGTCTAAAAGATTTTGGATAGATAAAAGGTTTGTATAGAAACAGTAACTGGTTTTAGTTGCAGTGTTCCAGATCAAAACATTTTCTTAGACCATGTTAGGTCTTATCCAGATTTCAAAACCTTGCCTTCATTTACACACACTCCATACCAAAAATTTAAGACTGAGCCTCAGGAAAAGATCATCCTTTAATTCCCTGGGCTACCTTGGAATATGTTCTTTTGACTGCCAGATTCTCAAAAGTTTTCCCTGAACCCTTTACTCACATTGTCCATCTGCATCTCAAATATCCTTGTTCCTGAATTCTGCACCTGCTCTTAGTCCAATGTCACAGATGTTTTATACCAGATGTTGAAAAAAAATATTCTGAATTGGCTGCAATACAGTTGGTCTTGTCTTGGATATCTTTTCCTTAATTTATTTATTTATTTTAGTCATTTCATTCCATGATGCTTTCACCTACAAATTGAACAGGGGAAAAAATGAGTAGTTCACATGAGCGTGCTATGCACATTTCCAGTTAGAACACAAGCTAGAGAACTTGAACTGAAGCCACTCTGAGCAAACATTCATCTTTTTTTATTGTAAATGTAATAAGCTAGAAATTACCCAAAGTTACATTCTTATGCGTGTAAAAAAAAACAGAAGAACCAGAAAAGTATGACTGTTTAAGAACAAGTTCTGATGCCCTCCGTAGTAACAAATACCGTTTTTATGAAACACAGAACTCATCATGGAGAGGAAGACAGTGGCTTTTGCCTGGCAAGAAACAGAGGATCATGTTTGAGGAAAAGGATCACATAGAAAACAACAATCACATATTTTAGGCTTTGAATGCTCTGAAGACACAAACCCCTGTTGATAAATTTTCTTATTATTTCTTATGTTATTTGATCATAAGTTAAATACTAGCATGAAATCTGAGACAGCCGTCATTAGGCTTCAGAGTCAACAAGATATTGAAGTGAAAGGAGTGAATATAGGCCACTGTGAGCTGCTGTCTCCAGTTATTACAGAAGCTAGAGGCAACACGGCATCAATTTGCTGTCAGTCCAAGTGGGGAAGGCTATTTTTGCAATTATATGCTAGAGGCTATTTTTAATGAAGGATTAGAATTTGGAGCACAAGATGACAGCTTCCTAAAACAATAGGGCTTGTTCAGCTGCTGTGAGCCAACATCATTCATCCGCTGAGTTGTGGCCCTGATCCGTCAAAGCACTGGATCTTCAAGGAGAGTATTTGCATATTTTGCAGTTTTATTACTTGAGCACCTGGGAGCTTTTTGTCATGGGCAGGAATGCCACTGCAAAAGGAACTGTATGAACACCAGCAAAACAGCCCTGTCCCTAGCAACTTACAGTCTAAGCTTTCTTCAGTTTTAGGGTTCTGTTGGATCGAGGACTTCCTGTATCTCCAAATATGGTTCTAGCAACGCAGACATTACAAGCCAGTGGGCAAGTATCGTATTTCCATCTTCCAAACTGTACCAATTAAAAAAAAAATGGCCAGGGAGGAATTTGAAAGTGACAGTAGGAATTCCTGACTTGGACTAGAATACAAGGAGGAAAATGCAGTTTATCAGCCCATAATGCTGAATCCAAGCTGGTATTTTCTGCACTGAAGAATAAGAATGTGCTCTGTAATGTTCTATTTTAGAAAGTGTGCTCTCTTCTAAAGAGTCTGCAGTTTGACTTCCAAAGCCACTAAGTTCTTTACTGTGTAATTAATTTACTCCATTAAAACATACTGCAAATTCCTTGGCTGAAAGCAACAGTCTTATTGAAGGGGTGAGCTGGATTCTCAGCTGCCAGCGCTTAAGGTTACTGAAGTAACAAAATTAATATGGGCTTAAATTGTCATTTTTGGAAGAGCACTGTTTCCCTTAGTGTTTTGGCTCATCACAACACAGACTGTTGACATGCACAAAAATCTAATGCAACATGGTGAGTCAAATTATTTGGCTAGTGTCACTCTGCAGAAGTCTGTCACTGTGTTAATACCGAGATTTGCTAGATTTTGGAAAAATGTCATTGTATATCCAGTGTTCAAGATCTTTCTGCTGGGAGTGTAGTGAAAACTATTGGACCTCTTACGTTACATAGAATACTCTAGCAGGTAATTACCCTGAAGTTTTGTGGTCATAATTTACCATGTAATTACAGAATATTACACAGAGATGTCTGCAGATAAATTAAAATAAACTAACTCCAGTGTGAGTGCAGCTCATCAGCAACTCAAAGTGTCTTAGAGTGGAAAAAAGCACAGCCCTTGTATGCTTAAACAGGGGAGGCAGGAGCGAGAGAGGGAGGTGGTTTATGACATTGGTGGCAGCTGTGGTATCGATAGTCTAAGAAGGAAACGGAAAAAATGGAAAACGTAAAGAAAGTATCCCAAGAGCTAGAGAAAACACTTTACAATGAGACACTCTAGGAGCTCAGTATAGCTATTTTATTGAGGCAGAGCTTACATGATTTCAGTATGCAAACACTTTTCCAGGTAGCAAATACTGTGCAAAACTTTAGAAGAGAGAAGTGTAGCAAGAAACCAGAGGCTGAGAAGCCGAAGCCAGACTATTCAGATCAGAATAAATGTACCTGGTTTTGATGCTGCAGGATGGCCATTAAACTTGGGAACTCTGTACCATAGAAATGGTAGGTTTTTTACATTTCTTGGCTTTTTCCATGTAAGACTGGTTGCCTTTATGAAGATATTATTTTACAAAAGTACAGGTTGTTTGGATTCTATATATGTAATTTGGGACATGTAATGGTCTGTGGCAATACAGAAGGCTAGACTACATGATCACATACTGGCCTTCAACTCTACGTGTTCTGGGAAAAGAACAGATACAATTTCTTACAGAAAGGGTTTTCTCTCTGCACTAACATATTCAAATGTAAAATAAACTCATTCTTCAGTGCCTATTTCTGCCCACTGAGTAAAATGGGAGCCTATGTTGACTAATTCTTGTTTGACTGTGTAGTATCAGATTACAAAATTCTGCCTACCCATAGCCAAACAAGATCACAGAATCACAGAATGGTACAGGTTGGAAGGGACCTCTGTGGGTCGTCTAGTCCAACCCTCCTGCCGAAGCAGGGTCAACTACAGCAGGCTGCACAGGACCACGTCTAGGCAGGTCTTGAATATCTCCAGAG
>Ga0181612_142086_pt1 | contig 12238 bp, 8 predicted proteins | sample HoacroProtozoa21_FD_119630 | JGI IMG/M metagenome (GOLD analysis project Ga0181612, IMG submission 119630) | Hoatzin crop microbial communities from Cojedes, Venezuel. Combined Assembly of Gp0051906, Gp0051904, Gp0051908
TGGCTTGGGTTGGAAGGGACCTGATAGACCACCTTGTCCCAGCCCCCCTGCCCTGGGCAGGGACCCCTTCCACCACCCCAGGGTGCTCAGAGCCCCGTCCAACCTGGACTTGAACCCTGCCAGGGACGGGGCAGCCACAGCTGCTCTGGGCAACTGGGCCAGGGCCTCACCACCTTCATGGTGAAGAATTTCCTCCTAATATCTAAACTAAATCTGCCCTAAATTTGCTTGACAAAAGAAGATGTGAACAGAGGTGTGTGGTATGGCAGCGCTGCGTGTGGCCCCCAGCCCTGGAGCTCTCTGGGCAGAGGGGGTCCCGTTCTTGCTCTCGCTGCGAGGATGCTCTGTCCAGTGATGAAGCCCAATTTTCAGCAACAGGGTCCCCAGTGCCAGTTTCTCTTGCTTTGTCTCATCAGGTTCCTCTGCTGCTTCTCACATTCACCTAATTGCAGCTTCCCACTTCGATACCAGCGTCACCTTGGCGGCCTGCGTTTGAAGGAAACACCATGAATACCGTATCCAATTTGCTTGCAAGCAACATTGGGGCCATTTCAGTTTCTGATAATTATTGGCGGCATGTAATTACGTTGCCAATAACACCGGCTATTTCTATGGAGGAGCAGGGAACTGTTGCACCGCGGTGTGTTGCAAATGCAAATTGACCAAGGCAGCTCTCATCGGACTGCGGTGGGCCATAATTAAAAGACAGAGTCCTGTAAGGGCTGGGAGAGCTGATGGAGACCTGACACTGCTCCGAGGGGCGGCTCTGAATCCCCTCCTCCAGCAGTGAATCCAGTTTTAAGGGAATGCAGAAGGCAGCGCATGTCCTAATGCAATTTTCTCTCTTGTGCATCCTTATTACTGTAACTTGAGCTTCAATTTCAGGGTTTTTTTTTTGTTCATCGGCCCTTAATAGTCGGGAATTTGCGGGTGCGCCGGTCAGCCGGTGCGATGTGTGGAGCCCAGGCCCACTTTCAGAAGGTATTTGACCTTGTGGTTATTCCTCTGGAATCATTAAAAAAATCCGCTCCCTCGCTGTGTTCTAGACCGAGGCAGGCAACAGAGAAAAAATAATTCAGCGAAGACTGGTGTCTCGCCATGCGCCCTCCCCTTCCTCCGCGGACTCGGAGTGCAGCAATGCTGTCGGCAGGCTTTCGCAGGGAGCTGCTCTGGATGCCGGACCCGGCCGGAGCGCCGGGATGTGGCAAGCCCCTCGCTCTGTTCCCAGCACGGCTGAGCGGCCGATCCCTGCGTCACCACGCTTGCTCGCTCGGGTGGAAGGTAGCCGGGAGATGACCGCAGCCCTGCTGCGCCCGAGGGTTGGGAGAACAGGCTGGAAACCGTCCCCTGCCTCCTTCCACCCCCCAGAAAAATGCAATTTATCTGGTAGCTTGCAGCAAAATCATCTCCAAAGTGCAGTGCGCAGTCAGCGCTGGCTCAAGCCAGCCTGCGCCTTGCTGCGAGGTCTGCGGGGCACGGATGGTTTGTAGGGTATGGTGTGGCCGAGCAAAACCGGGGTCCCCCGTTGCAGAAAGTGCCACCCATCTCTCCCCAAAAAACCCTTGGAGGCAGCTTTGGAGCACAGAGGTGAGCTGGGAGCTGCCCTGCACAGCAAGCTCCTGCCGCTGGCTGTGAGGGATGGGAAGGTGTTGACTGGTCTGGTGACCAGGGCTGTGGTCCCTGCTCCGGAGCCACCGCCGCCGGCCCGGAATCTGCTGGGGGAGGCAGGAGCATTGTGTGCAGCAGCGGGGGCTGCTCGCTGGAGCGTTTCTGGATGCAAATGGGGAGCAGGGAAGGGGAATGGAAAATGTAAGGATCCATTGTAAACTCTAAAGGCGTTGCGAGCGCTGAAATCTGAGCTCCCGACTAAAAGCCGGAGTCCATGGCAATGAACTTCAGGCAGTAAAAAAGCTCCTAGGAGGATGTTTCTGATGGACTTTAAATCCCCGACTCTATTTCAAATATCCCGTATGAACACACCCCGTGCGAGGTTGTAGTGGATACGCTGCAACTTTCTCCGTATTTCTTGGAAAACTGCAGAAGCATTTTCATCTTTCAGCCCTCCACCCCGTCTCACCTCTCAGACGTGTGACTCCGTCGAACTTGTCACACGGCCCCATCTGGGTTTGCTGGGGCTGGAGGTAATTTCTGTAACCCTGGGACAGTGTTTGTACAGCGCCCAGCACCAGAGCAGCTCAACCTTTTTATCTAACAAGTGCTTCCACAATATAAATATTTAAGTATAATAAACAATTATGATCAAGTTTCTTGGGTGACTGCACACAGCAAGCGAATGTAAAATTCATTTCCCATGGGTATTCAGGCTTCAAATTCACTTTCTGTGAATGTTCATGCTAATAAAACTCCTTTGCACAGAAAGAGAACACAAGAGAGATGCAAATACGACAAGGGCAAATTTGCTTAGGAGTTTAAATGAATATTCACCAACTTCTTATTATTTTTAAGTATTCATCCCTATTTGCGATAAAAAGATTATTTTAGCTTTACTCTCCAAGCTCAGTGAAGCGTGTATTTCTGAGATATAATAGATACTCCCTTGGACTAATGGAAAGTTTTGTTACTGGCAAGTGAGGAGTACATTTAAAGTGTAGTTTCTCTTCGGGAAAAGTCTCTGCTAAACCCATGTGAGTTATCAGCATCCTGATTAACATCTGTATGTCAACACATCTTGCAGTTCAAGGCTGGGTTTTTTCCGATAAGCCTAAGGGACGGAAGAGCCTCCTCTCCTGCTGAAATGGGGGGGGGGGCAGAAGCAAATCTCCTTATAAACCCCCTTTATAACCTGCTCTGGCTCAGCGTCCTCTCGAAACTAAACGCATCCGAGCGGTTTCTGTGCTGTTTCTGTGGCTTGCTGCCGAGCTCCCCGCTTTTTCCGCTCTCTTTAAAGCCGCAGATGTCAGATCCGGATTCTTACACCGTTATTTTCCTCTGGTTTTCTTTGCTCCCCTTTCATCTAGCGCAGCCCTCGGTTACGAGGGCGCTGGAGGTGCTTTCTCTTCACCCAGGCTGCGCTCACGTTTGGAAGGACTTGGGGGTCACCGTGCCTGCTCGTTGCCTGAGGCAGAGGTAGCACTGCTTTGACATCTTCGCTTGATTTCCATTCTAGAATTGAAAGAGATGCAAATTAGCAATAATGAATATTTTCATTGAAAGTGTCTAGACATTATATCTGAGAACAGGATAATGATGCTGCAGCTTCTATAAAATAGTCTGAAGTAGACCCGGACTGCTTTATTTTTTTTTTTTTTTGTCAGAAAAGATAATGTTTATTTTAGGAAAAAAAAGTAATCTAATGTAAGTGAAATTAGGGTAATTGCTAATTATGTTACTGCAAATGAGGCAGATCTTTATCTTGAGACGAGTTGGTCCGGCGGAGATTAGGAACCGTTAGTTTTAATGGGATGTCACCAGAAGGCAAGAAAATCAACCAAACAGTCCTGAGTCATTTCTGGTGCTTGTCCGGGGCTTCTGGATACGAGGGGCGTGCGGGGTGGAGCATCACCCCTCTCCCTGCAGGGCTGGCCTAACCTTTAGTCCGGGAACACAAACATGGATGGTACAAAAGGTACCCTGGGGGGGCGGGGGTCCCCCTTGTCCCTTGTGCCGTAACAGAGTGAGCTCCCCACCTCCCAGCGCTGGACCTCCCCCCCATCAGCTCACACCTTCCCCGTCAGGCCTGAGGGCCCAGGTTTGTCCAAGCTTAGCGTCCACCCCCGGGCCTCTGGCGGGGTGGCAAACTGCGCTCAGCGCCCGACAAACCTTCATCCCAGGGCTTTCGATGGGGAGCGGTGGTATTTTTCTATATGCACTGGAAGGAAGTTAATAATACAGGAACTGCCCTGGAGCCAAGTACTGCGTTATGAAGTCACTAAATTTATAGGATAAACATATTACCCTCGTACAAGCTACAGTACGTGGGCACTGGAAAAATTAAATGCACTTGAATAGCTCTGTAGATATATATCTCCATATCCATAAAACCTACTGACAGTGAGCAAACACAAGAGCTTGGCAGTCGTCCTGCTCTGTTTAATTGCCATCAATAGGCTTTATATGTATCACCTTCTTCAAATGCCTCTGCTAACTGTCCTGCCAGCTTGGTGATTGGAGTCTTGTCTTGAAGACCTGGGGGGTGACAGACGTGCTGGTACCCACAGAGCCCTCTGCATGCACTGGAGCTTAACAACATGTTTAGATTTTTCTAAGGAATCCATCCAGCTGTGCTTTTTAAAAATTATTATTTATTTAGCATTTTGCATCCTTATATTTTTTGGACAGTCCTACGTATCAGCCCTGGCTTTCTCTGAGGCCACCCGTAGCGTTCCCTCTCCGATGAGAACATCAGCTTTCCCTTGGGCCCCTCTTGCTCCACCAAGGCTTCGTCTGAAGGCAAATCCCTCTTCTCTGGTGCACCACGCTTAGGGACAACTTCCCCGCTTTCAGGAAAAGCTATTAATATCAATAATGTTAATATTAATAAGTCTCACCTGAGTTAGCTGAAGGGCTAGATAATGCTTCAATCCTTCTCTCTAATAGAGGACTGAGGTCCTCTTGGCGTGCTGGCTGATGACCAGGGCTATCCATCTGGGACCGCAGATTGCTCCCGGTGGCAGCCGGGAATCAGCCGGAGGGACCTGGGTCCGGGTCCAGCAGCGGCGGCTCACGGCTGGCCAGTCTCGCCTCTGGTTTTCCCTCAAAGAGTAGAACCGAGAAGCAAGCCCTGGGAGCCTGGGGATTCCCGCGGCCACGGGCTGTCCTGCGGATGGGGAGCACTCGGCGGGAGGTGATGCTGCGGACTGGGAGGTGGCTGGGATGGGTGCCTGGCTGCATGGTGCTCCCCCGGGGAAAAAGGAGAAAATGCGTGAATAATGGGAAACATTTTGGATGATTTGAACTGTCGTATATCAGAAGCAAAGTAAAATACCCGAGTGAGTTGACAGCTCCTCCGTTTGATCTCTGCCCTGAACTGACTTGGAGCCAGAATTTTTCAAAAGCTGCTAATCACCTCGGTATTGATTTTATACTAAGATACTTTATTGTGCTTGTGTGTTTGGTGTGGGGTTTTTTTGGCTTGCTTTTTAATATTTAAGTAATCTGTCAGAAGCTAAATGGCCTTTATTAGAAGCAGCATGTCCCCTGCCCCTCCGTGGCTGGGTGTCACGTTAGGGTAAATCAACCTCCAGCAGATTTCATCAAAAACTCCCGTTGAGACAAAACGTGTGTGCCAGTGCGGTACCTAAAAATTGGGGAGGCTGGTTACCATCTTTTGGTTTTGTAGGCTGCACGAAAGTAGAAAATATGCTGATCCATTTGGAGTCAAGAAGGCACAGGCAGCCGTGCCTCTGTGCTTGCAGCTCTGCATTCCCTGCTTTTCAGCCCGAATTTCTGCCCCCCTGCCCCATTCGTGTCGGAGCACTGCAGAAGATGCCCAGCGCCCGAGGATTCGCACTCCTCCCCGGTGCGGCACTGCATGAGAGCACCAGTGACGCTGCCATTTCTCAGGCAAGAGGTGAAGGAGTTGTTCCCTATCTAACTGGAAAGGCTCGCTGCGTTCTGTGGGTTGCAGGAGGTGCCCTCTCCCGCTGGGTCACGGCAGCCCTTCACACCCAGCGTCAGCCCATCGGCGCCTCAGGTTCCCTTTCCATGAAGCCAGTTCTGCAGTATTTTCCTACCTGACCAAAGAAATAATGTACCTGTGAATTATCCAATATAAAGGTATCTCTTATCAGTCCTGAAAAAGTGTGCTTTTTCACAGAGTAGATGACTCCAGCCAGTCTGCGTGACGGACAGTTAGGGAGGTGGACACCAGCGTGCTCCAAGCCCTAAACGCGTAGAATCAACGAACAGATTCAAGGCCTTAAAGCAGGACTGTAAATCCTGTAATGTGTATATGTCTGAATAACGCTCCAGTTTTTCAGTTGCCTTCTCAATGCTGAAAGTTTATCTATGTATACTTTTAGAGCGTTCACAGTTTAGTGGGGAATGTAATTGTGCTTTTGTAATCTTATGCAATATAGGATTAGGCCACCCTGCTTTGGAAAAAAAAAGAAGAAAAAAAAAAAAAGCTAGTTTTCTTGTTCTACCTTCCCCAGCCACACTCATTTGCTGTTTTTTCAGCGGGGCAATCCTGAAACCAGGTTTGCCGACGAAACAAGGGCGGACAATGACCCTTACACAGAGCACGCTTGCTCTGCAGAACACTTTGCCTTGGCTGGGCTCGTAGGAATAAATGAAGTTTCCCTCTCATCTAGATTGTGCTGTATGGTCCCCAAAACACCTGCGGGAATTTTGTGGATAAATCCCCTCGTCTTTACTCCATGGAGCTCTCCATTTCTGCCTTCATTTTAGGATTGAGAGGCCTCAACCACGCTCCAGATATCATCTTTACTTACTTCACAAATACTATAGTAAAAAATTACATTTCTCTCTAGCGTCTTCCTTTCCAGGGTGCTCTCGCTGATTCTTCCCACGTGCTCTGTCCTGCAGACCCCATTTCTAGTTCTGTGTGCTGGGGAGGGAGGAAAGGGCTGTTCCTTCCACTGGTTTTGCGGACGGTATTTTTTGCCATCGTTGGGACGGATGGGTACAAACGCTTATTCCTGCCTCCCGCCCAATTTAGGACAGCGATCTTGCTGGTGATACTTTGCCAGGCTAAAGTATCTAGAGGGTCATGAAAATTCAAAGGCGTCTGGGTTTCAGCGTGCCTCTTGCAAATGTCAAATCTTCATAGGAATTGACTGCGCAGGACAAAGAAGCTGTCAGCTGAATGCTGACGCTGTATTAATGATAGGGTGCATTGACCCTCACCGGTGTCTCATCAGTGTTGCCGAAGCAAACACAGAGGCAACCCATAATCACCTTTCCTGCATCTGTCCCACTAACGCCTAATTTAAGTGTATGTTTGCCTGCTGATTGATCACAGGATTTTTTTCATGGCATCTATTATCCTGCTACCTAAGTGTTTCAGAATCTCCCTATTCATTTAAGTTTTTGTGTGATCCTTGTAATAGTGTCTGAGCAGCTGGTAAATCCGGTCTGCAAAGCAAATGTCTCTGCGGACTTCCCATTCTTCCCATTCTTCCCTTCCCAAGATAATTTCTTGTAGTAAGTCAGTAGGACCTGATCTCCCAAATCACCTCTGCCTTTCTACAAAACCTAACCACATTTTTCCCCTCTAATTTGTGACAGGGAAGGGATGGGGAAATGGCATTTCATACAGTCTTTGCCTGAAGTTCTTTCTCTTTGCTCCCTATTTCTCTCTTCCTTTACGGAAAGCTCTTTGAGGAACCCAAGGGGGTTTACAGAACCAGCAGGCGGACCTCCCCACTGCTGCCGTGCGCGTAGGTACCGTGCGTGCACGTTTGGGCTCGCTCTCCTTGCTCCTGACAGTGCATTCCCACTGGGTGCTGCTGAGCCGTTTCGTCAACCCCAGCAGCGCTCGGGCGTCCCCAGGCCTTGCTGGCATTCCACCCACGCGCCCAGCGCTGCCAGAGGTCCCATGCTTTGCTGAGCCGTCGCCAAGCACCCACGCAGTGAGCAGCAGGACCCCTGCCAGGCAGCTCAGCTCTGAAAACGCCCGGAGAGGCCAGCACCTGAGCTCAGCGCATCCTTCTGCATCCTTCTGCTGGGGAGCGGCTGGCCGAGGACAAGGGCTGTGGACCGTTTCAGATCAAGTAGGACCTTGCACTTGGGCGATGCTACAAACAGCTCCTGAGGGATATTTCAGCCCGAACTACAATGAAAAGAGTTTTTGCAGCCAAGTAGAACCAGGCAGCTCTGCTCACGTGGATGCACCTTTGGGGCTCACCCGTTCTCTTAGTCAGACCTACAGTGCCTACGCAGAAACAACCCAGCAAACCCGCTCTGGGGCGGGGAGAGCTGGGCTGGAGACCACCACACATCAGAGGGATCGATGTCAGAGAGCTAAATAATCCCAGCACCGTCATCACTATTGCTTCTACACGCTGTGAAAGGGAGCACAGTCTGCGGCAGGGGATGCATTAAAAGAGGAGGGTGGACCAGAGTTAGGTTTTTGTCAAGGTTTATTGACCCGTGAGATAAAGATGAGGTCATCTTGGAAATAGCTGCAGCGTGTCAACTGTGTTTGAGATTTAATGGCTTAATTCACCTTGCAGTTGCGTGGACTAACCCCAGCCAAGTGGGAGACGTGTGACAGTTTATACCTATCAGATGACAGACGTGGCTCATCAGCGGGGAGGCACCCCTGCACCCCCCCAATTTTGCAGTGAATCCAGTTTTATCGTAGAATCATAGAATGGTTTGGGTTGGAAGGGACCTGAAAGATCACCTGGTGCCAATCCCCTGCCATGAGCAGGGACACCTTCCACCACACCAGGGTGCTCAAAGCCCCATCCAACCTGGCCTTGAGCCCTTCCAGGGAGGGGGCAGCCACAGCTTCTCTGGGCACCCTGTGCCAGGGCCTCACCACCCTGCTCATGTTAAGCAGAGACCCTGAAACTCCTGGGTAATTGCACTTCACAGTTTTATAAAACTAAACAGCAACCAGCTGCCCACCACAGCCAAGAAAGCATTCGCCAAAGAGCGTTAAAAGCTTTGCGTGCGTTGCAGCGGGAGCTCGTCACCGACACCGATACCTGCTCGGGCAGAGCTGGCTGCTGACGCCTTCCCCATAAACACCGAGATCTAGGCTGATCGTACGCAGATGCATTGGATTGCTGTAACTCATTAAACGAATGTTGGGTTTAATAGAGCCGCGTCCAAAGGCTGGTGCCATAGATGCGCTCAGCTGTGAAATATGCTGTGGAAGTCATTTGTTTGTGAGGGGTCTAGAAAGCTGCTTCCTATTAACGTAAAACGCATTTACTGGAGAAAAATCTCTGGGATCGCGTTTTTCTCTCGATTACCCCTGCTCAGCGGGATTCCTCGAGGTTTGCGCTGGGTAACTGGGATGGGTCTAAGCTGGGAGGCTTGGATCTGGGGTTTGTTTTGATCCATGAAGCTTGTATCTCGCCGCGGTGATGTAATTCCCCCAGTCCAAGACACTTTATAAACGCTAATGGTTTTTTTTTTTTCGCGGTCCCGAGGGATGTGCAGCACGGCAAGGTCACTGGGACCCTTTCACCCGCACAGAAACGGAGGTGGGGAAACGTGTTGCTGCAGCAGCGTGGGGAGAAACACAATATTCACCCAACCTTGTCACTGTCCATCCTTAGCTCTGTTTAATCCCGTTGTAATAACTGATGAACTGCAGCGCAGCGGTCACACATCCGCGAGGGCTGCGTTCAGATGCTGCTCTGTACCCCAGCCAAGGAAGAAAAGAGTTGGTGCTCAGTATTTTCAGAGCGAAAAGGGGGGTCAAATGCAGTTCTAAATACACAAATAAAAATGTGACCTTTGTAAAGGATGGAAAAAAAAACCTGTAGACTTCAGCAACTATTGTAACTTGGATGGAAATTACTCAGCGGAGATGTGCTACAAGAGACTGTTGAACTCGGGGCACGCCGTGCTTTTTCTGGTGGCGGCTGCTGAAGTTCGCCGGTCTCTTGGGTGGGATTTTCTTGGTCTGCTTTGCTTTGCTGACGAGTGGCCATGCAGATGCCTCTGGTGACATCTGGAAGGGGCCAGACGGCCGCTGTTTGCACTGCAGCGTGCCAGGGCGCGACGAAATAGAGGCGCAGGTCAAAAATCCCATCTTTAGCCATCTTTTTTCCAACCGTAGAGGGTCCGTTTTAGAGGATGTGCTAAAAGAAGCCGGTGATGCTCGCTGCCCTTTCCGCTGGGAATTGTCACTGTGAACAGAGATACATGGAGCAGCGGAGAAAATAATGTAAATATACAGACAGAAGACAATTTCTTTTGGTGGAAGCGAGGCGCAAGCCGATAAAAAGTGATCAGCGGAATTTACATAAGCCTCCATCATCTCGGAGGTCATCATTCTGCGGGATGACACATTGAAACTCACTTTTATTAAATTCTGGCTGATTATTTAATTGGAAAAGAAAGGATTTAATTGAATCAAGTCAAAGGGCCGTATTAGATTACGTTCAACATTAACACAAAAGGCTTTTCCCATTTAGTTAAACTGGTTCCTTCGCATATTGTACATATTAAACTTTAAATAGCGGTAATCTGAATCGCAAATTAAAGTGTTTGGAAGGCCAGAACGGGACCCATGTGCTACTCGGCTCTTTTTCACCTCCTAAACCTTCTCATATTCCCTCTGCTGCATTCCTGCGGCTGAAAAGAGAGCAAACAGGGTGGGTAGTATTCTCCAGTCTTCCTCCATCCACGTTTATGCCACCTATATGTTCTCGAGAAATAGCCTGCCTGGATGCGATGCTGCTCCTCAAACACGTTGCCCAAAATTGAGGGTTTTTTTCAGGTTTTCAAGGCTACTCTTGCACCGCCTGCAAAGACGCTGAGCGTAGCCGAGGCTGAATGGAGAGTTGAGACTTGTTGGCGTTGACTCGGGTTTCCCGCGTGTCCTTAGGAGATATTCCTGGCCTCTCTGTGCCTCACCTGCGTGGCCGGGGACTCCCATTCCTTAGGGACGCGGACTTGCTGCGTAGCTGTGAAGCTCCTGGGAAAAGCTGGATTTAAAAAAAAAAAAAAAAGGCAAGGCAATTTTGGGAAATACTATGTTTCTAATTTTGGCTATTTAATTAGCTTTTAATTTAATTTTTTGTTAGTTCAGAACTAACAGGAGTAAGGGAATGAGGCCCAATTCGTTTCCTTATGCTTCTTTTCATCCCAGTTTTGAGGATTTCCACAAAGGCTTGGCCTTCCGAATGGGAATCGGCACAACCCAGTATAATAATCCTCGGGTCACACTCTGAGTGCACACCCAGGCGGTATTTTTAATCCTTCCTTCCTTCCTTCTTGCTGGCAGTTTTGCCGCCAGAGCAACGATTGGGACCTTCCTGCAGCTTTGTGGGTGACCCTTCTCCCAGAATCGGGGAGCTTTGGGGTTGGGAATGGGTAGGGCTGTGCACACGCGACAGGGTGCGGGATGGGGAGTCGGTGTCGCTGCAACCCCGGGGTACATCCCATCGCTTTCATTGCACGCGGCCAGCGAACCCCAGCCCCCCGTCCCGCTGGAAATCCCTCTGGAAATCCCTTTGCCACCCCGGGCTCGTGCCTGCGCCGCTCGCTTTCTGCCGGGCTCCAGCTCTGCCAGCTGGTATCTCAGGGTCGCACGCTCTTTCCAGGCGGAAGCTCGGAGAAATCAAATCCCACTTGGAGAGATCGAAATCAATTTTGAATGGACTCAGCTGTTCCTTGGTAAGGAGGGGAGGAGGCATGGGGAAGGGGAGAAAATCTTTCAAGAGATCTTCAGGGAAATCTCAAAAGGACTTCAAGTAATAAGGAAGATTTTTTTAAAGCGAGGTTATTAATTTACGGATGAGTCCACAGCCAACTTCAAGAAACATATTTTTTTAAATGGCACACGCGCTAATGTAGAAATTCTCTTGCATCGGTAAATTAAAAAGATTCCAGCGCTGCCAGCGTAGCAACTCAACTAGTCTGTTATTAAGGTTGGATTGAGTAAGAAGCATAATGTGGACTTTGCTTCAGCAGCTGAATGTGTTCTCGGAAGGCTCAAATCAGTTTTAACCTGATTTTTTATGATAAAAATAATGTGCCAGTACTTAAAAGCTGAGTTCCTTTCTGCTGAAGGTTACTTTTTACTCAAGTGCGATGACCAAGTTTTGCATGTACGGTTCTGCGATTGCACATTCAGGTTATCTGGTTGCATACGTAATTCTCTCCTTTGCAAGCAGAGTTTGCAGCAAATATGCATGCAAATTAGGCATGAAACCGGGCATTTATCTTGGTTGGAATTCAGTTTCTAGATATACTTAAAGAATTTTATCTCATTCAGGGACACCTATGCAGCTGAAGAAATATGATGAGGAAAGAATGTTAAAAATTGCATTTATTCTCCTTGCGGGTTGTTTGTCCGCCCTTTGGGAATTCATGAAGGAAAAGAGCCCTTTGCACCGATATTCCAGGTGCCCTGACCCAGCGGTAGCGGTTGGGCTGCAGGCACTGCTGGAAACTCTCCGTCAAAAGTAACTTTCCCTTGAAAAAGCCACTGTACCATTGAGCCGAACACCAGATTTTCTCTGTTTTACAGAATCACAGAATCCCAGCATGGTGGGGGTTGGCAGGGCCCTCTGTGGGTCCCCCAGCCCAACCCCCTGCCCAAGCAGGGTCACCCAGAGCAGGCTGCACA
>Ga0181612_169508_pt1 | contig 12238 bp, 3 predicted proteins | sample HoacroProtozoa21_FD_119630 | JGI IMG/M metagenome (GOLD analysis project Ga0181612, IMG submission 119630) | Hoatzin crop microbial communities from Cojedes, Venezuel. Combined Assembly of Gp0051906, Gp0051904, Gp0051908
AGAGACTGCCATAAGCCTTTCGTCAGAATAGAGAGGGTACTTCTTACAGTGGATTGTAAAGCATTAAGCAGGGGGAACCAAAAGAGTAACCACATGCCCAGTGCCCAGCACTGTTGTGCTGGCCCCAGGCATCAGAAGGTAAAGCAGGAGTTCAGCTAAGGTTCTGCCTACAGGAGTCAGCTGCAGCAACAGAGAAAGCATTTCCCTTGTGCCCCAAGAACTACCACGACAGAGAGTCCCTCCTGCAGAATTGCTAGGGTGACAAAATGATTCCAGCTGTAGCTGCCTATATAGCTCCAGGGCAGAATAAAATGAGATTATCTGTAATGGTAGTATTCACCACCTTTCAGTTATTCTAAACATTCAAAGTCTCAACAGTTCAAAAGAGAACAAAGAGATATCATTAAGACTATATATATAAGGACCTATCGCTCTTCTCCTCTCCAAGTACACATCCAGTACAAGCTAATTACCCAATTGTTTTTGCAGAGAAAACAGAAATTGTTCTCAAGTAGTAGGTACCACTACACAGTATTTTCACAGCACTGCTCTCATCAGCAGTCTCTGAGCATTCCTCCCTTCTCTGCCCCTGCTCAGCTGTTACAGGTACAGCCATTCATACAGCTGCTGACTGAGCCGCGATGGGGAGTGCATGCAGGCTGAAAAATCAGCAGACAAAAAGGTTTTTTAAAAATGGCCATTTCTAACCCCCTCAGCGTCCCATTTTGGTTTCTACAAACAGTTGCACAGCATAACTGAGGTCCATAAAGAGCCATCAGTGCTACCAAATGAAACATTCAAAACTTCTCACCATAAGGACTGTTGTACCGTACATTCCACTGTGCCTTCAGAACAAACCTACGGGTGTCATGCTATAAGCGCAGCGCATAGTGACTTCTGCTTAAAAACACGGAAGCACGTTTTATATTCATTTAGAAGAGTAACTAAGATTAACTGGCATACATTGAACACTCCTACTCAGCTGCAGCAGATTCAGCTGTAGCAGATTTAGCTGCAATCTCAACTCTAGGCAGAGTTCTGTGAGCAAAAAAAGAATCCTAACTCACACTACTGACTAGATGTTCATCTCAGTCAGTCACAGGAAAATATAAGTTTCAAATACCCTAAGAGAATAGCATAAATAATTTATCAAATCACCATACATTATGCTACAAGTACCCCATGTTCAAAATTTGGTACAATAATATTGCAATGCATAAGCACGTGCTTAATTTGAAGATAATTTCAGAACTGAGCACCGAACATGTTTTATAATTAACTTTTTTTACAATACTAAACATATTAAAGCACAGTATACATTATAAATGAGCATAACTTGATAAAGATTTATTTGCTTGCGTCTTGTTCAAAGATCACTCCAGTAGAGCCCAGAGACGGATTTGCAGAAGAAACCTTACCCTCAGTGACGCAGCTGCAGAAACAACACTGGAACCTCCTTCCGCCCTCAATGAATTGCATAAAAGGGCACATGTAAGCCTTGCACCTATTACATCGGACAGGGCCGGATTCTCCATGGTCTACCAAATAAGGAAGGGTCTGTGGAAGCAGGGGAAAAAAAATGAAGAAGTGTCACATGACGATGAAAAAGAAATGACAACACGTATTGCAGAGCTTAAAACTATATCCCTGTACATCGCACAGGACCTAGCATTTTGGCAGCTGCGGGAGAGCGTGCAGGGGGTGGGGAAGCCTGAATGAGCGCTTGGTAAATGCTGTTCACCTCCAGCTCTAGCACAGCAGTTCTGTGGGCTGCAGTCATCAACGGGATATCCCACTCCGGCACAAACGAGTCCTTCTGCACGGTGCTGCAGTACCTTCCACAGCAGCTTGTGTGAGGAGCACCAGCTCTAGGGGTGCCACCACACTGCGCAGCGCAGATGTGTCCCAGGCGAACACAAAAGACTGAAGCCATGCAAAGAATGGCCACGATAACCTCACGGGAGGCAGCACACAATCTGCATTTCACCACAAGCTGGGTGTTTTAAAAGCAACTCTTCACCTCTTACATTTCTCCCTTGTAAACAGCAAGCTTTCTGACAAAATAGAAGCCAGTCTTTGCATTCCATAGATTCAAGAACACAGACCATCCAGACCATCTTTAAAAATTCCAGCTGATAAGACTTATTTTTGAAGTCCACCACGAAATACAGTATATCCGTTAGTTCTGCTTGTCCTGACCCCATTGTACAGCAAGTCCTCAAAACTTTTACGCAGCAATACCATTTTTGAACTATTACTGACAATATACGCTTTTTGCAGCCAAACCAGAATAAGATGCTTGGAAATCTCTGCAGCTTCTCGACCTCAGAACACGCAGGAAGCACTTTAAAATTACTAAGACAGAACTTGTGCAGGCTACAATCTACATTCACAGTTCAAAGCACCTTTCATAGCTAAGTATCTAGCTCAAAAGGAAGTTTAACTGCTTACTTTTAAATTTTCTGACGCTAAAGGTGTCTAGTCTTAATTCCCTCAGTCACACCTTAAACCTCTGATCATGTCTAAGAGACAACACATTCCTCGAGCAGGACTTGAGCAAAAGCTCCAGCCACTTTCTTCCTCTTCATGCCACGGATGTGTCACATCTCTCATTCAATCCCACTGATCATTTATTGACAATACAACGGTTTTGCGACCAGCGTTTCTCAGCTCCTACCGCCCAGCCCGACATCCTCAGAGGAAAGAAAATTTGAAGTTTTCTGACTGCCAGAAAATGTTGGTATTGTATTTCTGCACAATAAGCTTTTTTTCTAAGCCTCTTCCCCAATAACACGCATGCAAAGAAACTACAAGGGTGCTGTAAACATGCGGTGCTATGTGTAACTTGTCACTAACCACCTACTCCCAGAAGGCACAAAAATACTTCTTTCCGAAGCCTCAAGCTTTGCTTTCTGAACTGTGTGTTAACATAGGGCAAAGGTCCTGCACCTGGCAGCCAGTTGATGAATTTTTATATATTCTAGATTTATCTGAATGTTGGATTTTCATGAGACGTTTATCCTCTCATTACTGATATGTTAAGCTTTAGCTCTATTTACAGCCTTACTGCTCTGAACAGCAGAGCCTTCAGCAGCTGGAACAGCCCCTCCTCAGGGAGTCTGCCCTTGCCATAAAGAACTTTCCAATGCTAGAAGCTGACCAGCCTCCAGAGCAATCTTCCGATCCTTGCCATGTTTTTTCTGGATATCACAAGTGTTTGTTCAAAGCATAAACACACCAGGAGACCCACCAACTAGTTGTTTGAAAAGCTTCTCTGAAAATGTGCAGCTCCACAAGCCTCCAGGTTTCTCAAATAAGACCTCATTCTCCCATTGCACTTCTTTTAAACTCCAGGCACAACACAGCGATACAGGAATGAACTTCACAACTCAGTTTTATCACGAACCAATTGTCAAAATCCAAACCGTAGTTGAGGAACGTGAACGAAATGCAACAGGAAAAACACATCCCTAATAGCCCAGAGGATATTCCTTTCCTCTGCAGATGCTAAAGTAAAGTTTAACAGGGCCCTGCTTGCACAGAATACTGCGAACAGATGTATTCAAATTTAACAAGCATATCTGTCTGTCTGTCACTGCTCCAGTGCTGCTTGATACATTCTTATCCAATTTCACAACTTGACATCCTGGAAGACACTTAACATCAGTGATTCACAACCATTTAAATACTTTCAGCCAAGAAAGAAATTGAGATCAACTGGAAGTGTACGCATTCGTGGCCACCCTATTATTTTGGTCATTTGGTCATAGTTCTTGACAGTTACTGCAAAAAAGCTGAAATTATCATGGCAATCAATGTATTACATGTTTTGAATACATCACTCTTCTGCCTTACAGATCTCCACAACGCGCTTGTGGGAGAATCAGTCTTTACCTACTCGTCATTACCCAAACACTCCTTCTCAACGTATCTGTTAAACGCTGCCATCTAATAGCACACTCCTGACGAGTTCAGAGCGCACACAGTGCATACATAACTCCGCACACGGGTCTCACCTCCTCTGGGGGTAGAGTAGCCAGCGGTTTTATGACAGCAGCTAGGGGAACTTGGGACTGTTTGGCCATGTCTGAGGTGCAGGGAATATTATAAGATGTGCATCTTATGTAGCGGGGGCTTGCGTTACCTGAGGAACAAAGAAAAAATCCCCACAAATTTCAGTACAAGTTCAGTTTATGCTCAAGAACAGAAATAAAGGTATCTTCAGGTGTGTTGTTAAGACGCAGGGACTAACAGCTTATCTCAATAATCCATTAACTTCAACCTACGAAAAACTTAATGAATTCAAAACAGAACGCCTCTTTATGATGACTATGTATAACCAAAGTCCTTAACTCAAAACAAATGAACTTCATTCCACACCAGCTTAAACCTCTAAAAATATATTCTTGTTTCACTCTTTTTGCAGACTAAAACACACTATAGGCAGAAAACTCAACTCAAACATTTTCACTGTTTGATTTTGTAATTTTGGCTGAAGAGTAAAGCACTTGATGTAGAAGAGGATTCTGAAGTTTTAAGGGAGTTTAAAATCTCCAATAAAGCATGGGAAATTAAAGGATTTAATATTCTTTCTCTATGAACCCCATGGACCAATTGACATCCCACTCATGTTTTAAAAAATACAGTTCCCAGTCCAATTCAAATGATATTGCTAGTAAGTGTCAGTTCTTAACTCTCCTTGATACAGATCTACAGAAGAGGCTTCATTTGGTGCTTTCTGACCTCCCTGCTAATGCTGGTTCCAGGTGCCTGTCTTGGAAAAGATTTTTTACTTGCAAATTGTTTACCAGCTACCAAACAATCTGCAGAATCTACACTGAGATCAAATCAACACAGGACTTGAAACTAAGCTTCTGTTTGTAAAACATACAACCCCAGACACTGAAATCATTCCTCTAGCTTTTCCTTTGAAGCCATGGACAGTTCTGCCACTGACTCTTTGGGGTTTGTGTTCTGTTTGCTTGTTTAGGAAAAGAAAGATATTTTACCTTGATCCCTGACCAAGAAATTTGTAGTAACAAGAGGTGGGACCTGCCCTCTCACTCCAGTGACAAACGGTTCTGATCCACGGTTACTTCTGTCATCTTCAATCACTTGAATCTATGACAGAAAACACCACATTAATATTTGGAGGCTTGGTTTCAAAATACAGTAAAATATGAAATTTTTTATCTGTAAGGCAGTGAACAGGGGACCTGAGGCAAACATTACTACCTCAAAAAATAAGTAGTCTAAAGCAAATAAGTTTTGTCAAGCAGTCACCTCTCAGTTTGCTTTCAAATAGTACTTTATGACTAACAATAAATTACAAGCTGCAAATAGTATTTTTCCCCAAGTATTTTGAGTATTAGCGTATTTTGTGTTTCAAGGCCTAATCTGAACTCATAAAGCCGAACACAGATCAAGAAAGGAATTTTCAACAGTATTCCCTTGTACACTGGTCCTAGCCAAATTAAAATTAGGAGTTTCTGTAAGCCTCAGGGTGAAGTTCTATAGATAACCTGGGTTTCCTTTCTGTTGGGTTGCTACCATTTTTATAGCATATGTTTATTTCTATCCACTGTAACTCTGACCTAAAGACAGATGCTTGTAAGCTCAGGTGGAAGTCTTCATTACTCCGTGGTGCTCAAGAGTTCGTGATTTGAATTCTGGGGATGTGGAAAGTGAAGTTTCAACAGACTTGTCAATGAATCAAGCTTAAACTTCACAAAGCCAGTGAATAATCTTAAATTTCTTAGTATTTCAAATTCTTCATTAATGCAAATATGCTTAACATAATGGAAATGCATTAAATGGTTGTACTTGACTAAAATATCCACTGATCTTTGCATAAGAACAGAAAATTGTGGTTATACAGTTTCAACTACATTTCCATACTGGTGCCTGAATGGAAGCATTAAAGCTAGCCATCATTCTTCTGATCTGGTTTTGCCACCAAGCACACGTGTCTTCGCTTACAGTAAACTGTGCAATGCAGAAGTTTGCACAGCAGAACTTCTACCTTCTCATCAAGGATTCCAAGCTGCCAGCAGAAAGCTTCCCATAGCATCAGAAATGACTACTCTAGGATAAATCCAGTCCCACTTCAGAAGCCTACACACTGACGTAGTGGTCTCACCGCTGGTACCTGTTACATGACCAGCTTTGGGTGAACAAGGAAGAAGTGATATGAGGGTAAGAGAAAGTCAAGAGTGGGTTTTTTTAATTCCAATCCAAAAGGTAGCTGCTTTTTTCTTTCTTTAGGTAAGATTCTCTACACATAAACATTAAATTTTCAAATTCAAAATTTAATGGTTATGTATGAGCACAGATAATGAGAGAATGTTTCTAGCTCCCCATGCCTTATATTAACCTATTAGAAGATTTATATCAGGCATTAACACCAAAACAAAACAGTTTATCTGCAATTTTAAAACTTCAAAGCATTAGCCTACTACTGGTATATCATCAAGAACAGTAATCAAATTCCACTCAAAGCTGGTAGAAAACGTGGCTACAAAGGCTCATGCTGTGTGTACGTTAACAGGAGACACACACTGTATGGACAATCGCACTGATGGCTTACACGGAAAATGCCAGCTGGAATCTGATGAGGGAGATATTTTAAAGATCAGACAAAGTGAAGGGGAGACATTCTTCATGATCTGTTGCTGAAACAGTCTGCTTTCTACCGCCTCACCATTCCCAGAAGAGCAGATTTTAACAACCTCTCATGGTACAACGTTACTCTTATTGATAAGGCAAGCAGAAGACAGCAAGGAAAGGGTAAAGGATTAATGATGGAGGGTTAGTGAGGTGAAGTTCAGGTTTCAGGCATGCACGGATGGTCACCAACACACAGACTACAATTGACATGTATACAGCACTTACTGGACTAGGAATTGCATCTGGGTCTATTCTGTGCCTGGGTTTCTGCTGGGGTGGCAGCTCATTAAGTTGCTTTTTTTAAAAAAATAAAAAGTAAGAGTGCCACAAAGAGAAAAAAGAAAAGAGAATAATAAAACAAAAAGTAACAGTGTTACTTCTCTCTACCCAAACCTGTAGCACTGGAATTAGATACATTTGGACATGGTTCATGCAACAGGAAACATCAGCTTCTGCAGCATACAGGGATCCCAAAACCAGTCTTGCCAGCACACTGGGCTCTGAACACATCGCTAACAGAGGAAGCGGCTCACGTGCTCATTTTGGTTAGAAATTGGGGCTTTACACTTTCAGAACATGCTAAAATGAAGGCAACTGACACAAGCCATTTGAGATCTCATTTAGTGGAAGAGAAGAGAAGCAGACAAGCAGTTAAAGGCTTCCTACATTCTATGAAAAAAAATATGGTCATAAACTTTACATAAACCTGGAGTCTAAACAGATCTTTTTTGAACAGCAATAACTTCTGAACAGCACCAGATCAGATCTAAGACGCGACTCAAGACTAAATTATTTTTATAGTTTTGAAGTAAACTAATTGTAAGCACTGCCCTGGAAAGGTTTCCTGTTACCAAACGACTGCGGCCTTCTGAGACAGTAACAGAACAGCATCAGCAGCAGTGGAAGGAACAGCACAGCAGACCAGGGGCAGTAATATTGTCAGGCTTACTGTCACTCATCATAGCTAGGCATTACATGTCACTGCTTGTCCCTTCTCAGAACCTCCATTCTGAAAGATAATCCCAATTCGAGAAGTTGTCCATATCTGACTGAAGTAGCGTCATGACTTCGTGACCCCCAAAAAAGCGCTAACCAGCTTTTTGACAGACTGTAGGAATAGGGCAAGGAAAAGCACTATTAACCACGCTTTAAACTTGGATCATACAGTTCATAGATTGTCACCTCAAAACCCGAAATGTGTTCACCTTGGAAAGTCATTGAGCAAGAATCCAGAAAAGGAGCAAGAAGCTTAATCAAAGCTCGCAAAGATTCTCAAAAATGTAACATTGTACAGAAAAAGACCTGAGGAATTTGAGCATTGATTTGCAGTGCCTTTCTTTAGTCACCAAGAAAAATACTGCTTCGTAACAAAAGACTGAAGCTGGATATACAAGAGAGAAGCAAGCAGGAAAACAGACTGATGTTCCCTGGAACGAGAAACCCGTTTTGATCTTTGGTCTCTGTCAGTTCAGTTTTATGTAAAGACACTGCGGAAGAGTTCACACTGATAAGAACAAAGCAAGCTTACAGGGCTAGGAATGGAATCTGGATCCAAGCGTTTTGGTGGAGGAGGTGGTCCGGGTTGACTTCCACAATTCGGTGTTCCTGGATAGGCTCCTCCATAGTTTGGCTGGGGACCTCTCACCTGCCCAAAGGAACCTTACAAGAAAGGGACAGCAAAATCAAACAACAGCTAAGACTAGGCATTTCCTCATTAGGCTCATCCCACTTTTCCTGTTATCGTCAAAACACAAGAAAGTCACATGCTTTTCAGTTAAATACATATTTATCAATACTTATCAGTTAAAACATAGTTATGACAATGTTTCAGCTTAGACCTGTACACCTCTATCAATGAACCAATAAACTGATGGATACAGTCTTCCTCAAAACCAGCATCAGGGAAACCCAGGGTTTTAGACTAAAACAACTATTTTTAGAATAATATGGTTAAAATACCCATTAAGATCATGCATTCTGAACATTTAAGTCAAACTGCAGAACTGCCTAACTGAAAGTGCACATGGAACAGCAAAACAGCTAGCAGATGACCCGCAATTCTTCAAAATGAAGGTATGCGAGGAGTTCCCTTGGGCAGTTTTGGCTTGTCTGAAATTACAGTAATAGGCTAATGTGTGATTATCTCGTTCTGTAACTACCTAGAGCTACTTCATATTACATTGAACAGTTTCATTCAGTTACAGAATAGCAGCATGATTTACCCCATTAGTGTTTTTACAGTTCACAGCAATTTGGACAGAGATTTATAGCTAATTTACCCAGCCAGCTGTGCAAAGCTGCATGGGGGGTGGGATTCTCAGTCCTGACACTTGCACACGATTACTTTACCCTAGCTATCTGTAAATGTTACTGATTAAAAATCAGCCAAAACTGTTTATAATTCAGAAAGCTTAACTGATACTACTTCTAAGCACACACAAAATGTAAAAGGTTCTGCAAGAAGAAAAATACAGAGTTTTGTCAATTAAAGAAGAAAAAGTAGCAACTCCTTTTCAGCGTTTAACAACTCCTCTCATACACATTCTATACGCACACTGGCCACAAATAATAATAATAAAAAAAAAAAGAGATAAGGCTTTGTAGGATTTCAGATCTCTACTTTTGAAGAGATGAGGTTGCAGATATCAAATTAATGTTCATAATAAAATTTTGATCACAAATTCTTGTAGTAATATGGCACTAATTATTAAACAACTTTTTGGCTACGTAAGCTAGGATTCCTTTAGGTACATAAACCTGATTAAAACCTGTACGACAAATATCTTAGAATGACACATCCTATTCTTTATACTGGATTTGTCTTTCAGACATGATCACAGCCTTGAAGTGCAGCCAGGAGCCTGCAGGTTACAAACCTGAAAGTCAGCTCTCAGATTACAGCACACAGAGAACACACGTTCACTTGCAATTCCTGTCATAAGAATACTCACCGTTCTGCTGCATTTGGTACCCTGGCTGCGGAGGATGAGTGGGAGGAGGCGGTCCATGGAGGCCACTCACGGGAGGCGCAGGGTGCGGCCCTGACATGGCTGATGGAGGTGGTGGTGAGGATACGTGATTGGGCTGGGAGGCTGGTGGTCCAGCAACCGTCTGCCCAGGCAGGGGTGGGCCTGGCATCGTAGGTGGCCTTGGGGCACCTGTGGCAGGAGGGTAAGAGGAAGGTCCGATCCCTGTAGAAGAGGGAGGTGGGGCAAAGCCAGGGACTTGAGCAGGTAGGCGCTGCGTTGACACTGGTTGACCAGGAAAGGGAGGCTGTGCCAAAGGAAGACCCTGAGACACACTGGTAGGAGGGGGTCCTTGGCTCGCAGTGTAAGGTGTGTAGAGACCAGATGCTGTTGCACTAAAGCTTCCTGAGACTGGGGGAACCGATGTTGGGGGACCTGATAAGAGGAAAAGAACACATAACATCATTTTCTTCTATCCTCAAAAGAATAAGGATGCAAGCAAAACCCATTTGCCTTAGATCATATAAATAGGTACACAACTTTCTCATCTTCAGATGGACTTGTCAGTACTAACAGAAACGAACACCCTCCTAAACTGGTCAGAGCTGAAACTCCTCCGAGGGATCTGAAACTTGATAGTTCCTTCACTGTCCTCTCTCTCAAAGTCTGAGCTTCTTATTTTACATAATCAGAACACATTTCAGGATTCAGGGCCAGAAAAAAAGAGGCAAAGCCAGAACTATGAAAAATAAGAACCACCACACTACTAACTTCTTGAACTGAAATAAGTTCATATCTTAAACTCCACGCTAAGTAGGGGCCTGTAGTTCAAGAAGGGTTTTGAGCTTCACGGTTTTAACAGCATGGAACCAGCACCTTCTGTGTTTACCACTGTACTATTTCTGAGAATAATTTTTCAGACAAACACATTGCCAAAAGTCTGAAGAAATCTGCATCCCCTACTCCTGATTTTCCTATAAAGTCTGTGTTAGAGTATGAGGTGCTTGTCAAAAAGTACTTTACCGAAATAATTTAAACAAATTAAAAAAAAAAAATCAAAGCATAATCAGACCAGCTTATACATACTAACGACATCTTCAATTAAAAAAAAAAGGTAATCTACAGCAGTGGGACTGTAGATCTAATAGAACAGAACAAAATATCTAAATTCAGTTTATACTGTTTAAGTTAAGTTTCTTCTCAGCTTCCAGCAAAACCCTTCACAGAATAATTCAGAGTAATTCCAGTCCTTTGTGATTTACTGAGCCCTCCTTCTTTCCTTTTATGACTGGGCTGCTGCACAACAGCGGCAAGACACGTAGACTCTCCAACAGCTTAGGGATAGACTGTTTTTGTGTTTCACACCAAGATTCACCTAATTGAGGAGAAATATTGTTACTCTCTTTTGTTCCTCATGTCCTGCAGTACTTCCTGCACTGTCCCCTCCAACAGTCACAGTCCTGTTTGCCCCAGTGATGACCTTAGTAATCAAAGAATCTACTGTTTAATATGGCAGATGTCAACACCCTGAGAATCCTCATCACCACAGGGTAATGAATCATTGATAAGAGCAAACCTTCCATGAAATTACTACCATAAATGAAAAGAAATAGCATGTTTCTGTAGCCAGGAAACCTCACCATAGCCCAGTCCAGCTGGGGGAGGAGCAGCGGCTGTAGCACTGCCAAGTGTCATCCCTGCCATGTGATTGCTGAGCTGCTGTACACCGGCTGGGGGGGGACCGTATTGCTGGAACGTAGATGTCTGGCTGACAGGCGTGGGTGCTGAGCCTGGCAGAAACGGCTGAGAAGCAGGTGGCCTGAGAAGGAAGACGAGAAACTTCACTGGATTTCCCATCACACAAGCAGTTACAATCCTCTGTGCCTTTTAAAATTTTTCTACCACATAAACACTGACTGGGTCTCATTTATTTACACAAAGCACTGTAGTTCAGTTTTGGAAAAATAATTACATTATCTTGCACGGATCTGAATCCCTTTCATCAAAAAAATTGATTCATTCTTAAAATACCAATTCTACATTTGTAGCATTTTTCTTTTGTTAATTCCATTGTAGTTATTGCAACAAATAGCAACGGCAAGGCCTGCACAGCTATGTAAGAATGCTCTGTTGCTCAAAGGATTTGGACTCTTCAGCTGACAGTGCCGAGCTTAACCAGAAGGAAACAAAAGCCAGCCACCTTCCCTCACAACCACTGATCAGAATGAAGCAGCGAGGACTGTTGCCACTATCACCACAGAGGTAATGGCAACACCTTTCTGGAGAAGATGCCCAAGAGCTTTAGATCAAGGTAACTCAGAGATCCACAACAAACAGAAAAGGACCCAGAACCAGTACTAAGGAATGACTCAATGACAGACAGCAACACGCTCCAGGCAGAGATTGTTCCACTTTGCCAAGGAATCAAATATTAAAGCTGTGTAGATGCAAATGTTTTAAAACAAGACAGATCACAGGAATCTGAAAATTCCTTATGGGAAAATGACTACCACAAAGAAAGCGTTCGGAGAAGAAGTGGTTTTGATCAGTCACTGACGTCTCTCATATCCTGCCAGAAGTTTTTAATCTCCACACATTCTTATTGA
>Ga0181612_105936_pt1 | contig 12237 bp, 7 predicted proteins | sample HoacroProtozoa21_FD_119630 | JGI IMG/M metagenome (GOLD analysis project Ga0181612, IMG submission 119630) | Hoatzin crop microbial communities from Cojedes, Venezuel. Combined Assembly of Gp0051906, Gp0051904, Gp0051908
ACAATTTTCTATTTTGTTGACAAACCCAGAACAAAAACTCTCCTCCTTCTGCTGAGCACTAAAGAGGCTGGCATGGGACGTGCTTCTAGGGGCTGTACTTGAGCTCTTTATTCCCCGAGGATCTCCTGTTAGTGAAGAGACTCCCTCTCTCCTCTTGCAGGCACAGGCTTCAAGCACCTCACCTTAAACCTTGAGAGCTGTGGTGAGTGACAGCCCTGGAATCTCTCTCGCTGTCTGCCGCGCTGGACAGAATACCCGAGGCAGAGTGCTACAGTGGGGAATGTCCATGGTCTTCTTCCCTCCCCCTTTTTCATCGCTGAAAGACCCAGCTCCTTCTGACTTCCCCCATGGAATCCATATGGACACAAAATCCTCCTCTATTCTGTCCTCTAAAACACAAAATACTGATGGAACAACGGATCTGATAGCAACTTCAGTGTTTTGGCTGAAGTTCTTTGTGCAGTTCATTGCTACCAGCCTGCTGCCCTCCTAAATTAGCTTCCAGAACACCACAAATTCAGTAAAGGCTCCACCAGTATATTCTCAATAAAAGAACCACTTGATTAATTTTTTAAAATATGGGCTAAAAAAATCTCAGACAAAATAAAAAAGCAAATTAATTGAAATGACAAAATATTCTTTGCAAAACTAAGGGGGTTTTTATTTCATGCATAAAAGCTGGACTGATTTTTTTTAAATAAATTAGATAAACTGAGAGAATAAGGTTAACTGGCTATATCTGCTTCCTAAGTAGATATTCATTATGCCACTTCACTGAGGGATATACACCTGATCCAGATAAGAGAAAGGATTCATAACCACGCTCTATCCAAGCTAGTCCACTGAACAGCTTTAATTTACAAGTGTGACTTCAGATGGTGAATTTGAGAAGACGTGAGGTTAAACTCTAGGAGCCCATGGGGTCACACCAGGTCCTTTAAACTTAACTCTGCCGAACCCTGGCTCTCAGGTTTCACGAAGATGAAGAACAACTTTTTCAGCACAGTGTCATGTGTATTCACGCGGATCCAGCGGCATTCACACCAGCAAGAAGTCGGTTAGAGTCCTGATGCAGTGGTTATAGAAATCATAATTCAGCATTTGTTACAATTCACTAAATCAAAATGCATTAAAGCTGCCCGTATGGAACTGGCTGCAGGATGAGAAACTAGGACAAGAAATTTCCAACCTACATGATGCTAGTAGCATGCTGCCTTCTGCACTTGCTAAATGCACTTCACCTGTCAACAGCACTCCTCTGAAAACCGGGGCTCTCAATTTGGTAACAGAACACAACTTCACAGTACTGAGACTGTGATAATTAAGAAGAAAAACGGTGAATGAAAATGTAATTTAGCTAGATTTGGTGCTAACTCTGTGTTACGTTTTATTATGAGAAACAATTCAGATCTGTAATAAGATACAACTGAGGGGAAAAAAAATAATCTGTTTTCAGGAAGCTTCCAGACAGTGAACAGTCTTATGAGAAATGTCATTGGTACCATAAAACCAAAAGCACTGGTCTGTCTCCCAAGACGCCCATCAGGGGTGCCTACACAGCCCAGATTAAAGCCGTGGAATATTTTCCTGCACTCTTCTTCCAAAGGCCCCACCCTTAGGTCTGACACCCAGGCAGGCATCGCAAAGGCAGCAGCTAACAAACCAAACGGGGTACCTGGAGTGAGAATTAGGTAAGGAAATAGCCCCCTCCATCCTCCCCAAACTTCTGTCTCAAGATGAGATTCAGCAAATGTAACGCTCCCAAAGCTCTTCGCAGAATGCTCAACCACAGTGACTTTGTCACAATGGTGTAATTACAATTTTTACAGCAATGCAAGTGAAGACAGTGCTTTAAGACAGGAGTAAGGTAGCTTTTTTGATTCAACTTGAAGTACTAAGGAAAGGAAGAATTAATACCCTTAAGTATGTTCCACAACCTCTTGCTTGAAAAATCCACTTCATAAAGCTACGCAGTGAGTTTTGCAAAATCCACAATGCAGTTTCAGAAATTGAGTTAATTAAAACGTTAATTAAAAGACATATGTTCGTGGCTTTCAGTCCTGTGACCTTTAAAAACTAAGAAGCACAGACCGCAATTTCCATTTTCTTTATTTTTTAATGCCTTGTTTACAGAGCTTTCTGGAGTACTAATTCTCAGCACTCATATTCTCAGCACCAGTGTCTAAGCACCTCTACTTAGAGAATCTGGGTAGTACATCCTCTACACACAGAAAGCATACTGGTCTCACCAGCAAAAGCCTTAAGTACAGCCCTTATTTTTGGATTACAGCATTTTCCTAGGGCTGGACACATGTGGGTTGTCTACAGCAATATACCAAATCCGTGTTGAAAACACTTTTTGATATGGTACTCACCATTATTAAGGTTTCCAGGTTATGTGCAATTTCGTACAAAGAAAAAGTTTCAGTCTATTGTGTTCTTTATATAGCTACAACTGTTCTTATTCTGCCTGCCACTGAACTGCTACATCTGTTCGCTGAAAAACATTGTTTACTGCTTCTAGCAGATCCACAGAAGCCCTGTGTAACTGAGGATACACGGAGTCTAGTTCACTGTACAAACCTCTGCTTCCATCACTTCCTCGAAGTCCATCATGCCCTTAAGACTGAAATCTAGAAATTACTGCTGGGGAAAAATGCCTCTATTTAACTCATGGGTCCCCTGCTAATTCAGCTGGCTGTAAAGCAGTGCAGGACTTGTGCCTGAGGCCATGGTTCAATGCAACAGTAAATCCAACCTGAGGGCTCCTCCTACCAGCTCAAAAACAGTATGGCTACTCAAAGCAAAATGCTGATCCAGCGTTAACTAACTTGGTCAAACCGTGTAGGTTCCAAAAACGCCAGCGGACTAGATTTGTGACACCAGGCTCTCTGCTGAGTCAGGTAGCCTTTGTCCTCCTGCAGCCAGCATAAAGAGGGCATGAGCTTGAGATTGCGTGGTCCGCCTTAGAAATGTAATCAGGTGTCCATCTTTGGTCCATGTTGAATTGTACCCTTAGGGGAACCTAACCGCATGCAGATCTGCTATTAATCACCCTAAAGAGAAAGATGCCAGACTGTAGTGATTCAGACAATTAAAACCTCCAGCACTAAACTTGCCATTAGTAGAAGAACATGCACTGCTGTTACCAAAGGAAGCTGAGGTAACAAATCATTTGACAAGTCCATCAAAGCTGTAATATGTAGATAACCCAAGTAACGTATTTTGGAAAGCTGATAGTTTTTTCACTGCCAAAAGCCCCATTAAATTAGCTCATTGCTACAATGGCTCAACTTTACTTTCCTCTTTGTATTCCTGCTAGTTCCCAGTACTTTTCATGCTGCTGTCAGAAGTCTGCTCAGGTTCTCTCCATCTTCCAGAACAACCGTAGCCAATTATGGAGGCAGAATTCTTGCAATTTTTCTTCTGAAAAATAACTAACCCCAGAACATAGTTCGCTAAATTACAACAGAAATACTGAATGTAAACCAGGTAACAAAACATATCAGATTGTTTCTGTCTATGCTTGACAGAGGAGCTCTAAATATATAGTACCCAGGCAATACATCAAAAGTTTACCAAACACGAGTTGTTTTTGAAAACAGAGAAATCGCAGGACTCCTAGGCATGACGAAAGTTCATGCTGAACATGTGATTTATTTTAAATATCTTGAAATCTGCGAGAAATCCCTCTCACATGCCTACACTACAGATATTATCCATACTCTCTATTAAAACACGGAGCACGACAGTCAGCAACGGGAAACATTTCCTGCTACTTCACCCTGTGTTCATAACAAAGCTGTAACTTAGCATAAAATAAAAGACCCGCTCCCTGTCATCAGTGTTGAAACACTAGTAGTACGAGTGGCAAAACACGTGCTATTTTCTTGCTGTTGGTATAAAGCCCAATTTGTATTAAGGCCAAATCACTTTGTCAAAGAAATCTGTCTACCACGTATTCAGTTCAAATATTCCTTCCGGTCAAAATTACTGATGAACCTGTATTTAGCAAACACAGCAAATTTTATTTTTCTTCCATGAGACAGCACCCTTCTCAACTCCCTGACACAAACAAAACTCATTTGGGATACATGTATAGCTTATCCTTCAATATGTTATAGCCTCCATACTGACGCTAGCAATCCATACTGAAAGAATCACACGGTACCTGAGAAATGATGCAGCCTTACTTTCAAGCTTCTGCCCACAAATACACACAACGCAGGCCATCAGACACAGGATCATTTGCCTAACGTCATCCAGAAAATGTGTGCTATGAGTATGACTGCAATGTAAATCTCCCAAATCCCAGGCCATCACCTTACCCGCTGGACTGAGATTACACTATTAGCAGCTCATTCAATAGTTCTGTGGCATCCACGTGTTTTAGACCTTGGTCATCTCCATCATTCATTGCAAAATCTTCATATCAAAAAGCTAACTGACACTTAAGAAATCCAGTTTAGGATTAACTACCGATATTTTCACTTTTAATGTCAACAAAGAAAATCTATTATTTCCAACATCCTTTATGCACACACTTTGGATGAAGGAAGAAAGAACAGTTAAAACAATTCATTTCACTAAAGGAGCTAACTAATCTGAAAATACAGCTGGCTTTAAAACTGTAGTAAACTTATAAAGATTAATGCCTAGGAACAATAACTGGGCAATTTTCAACAGACTAAGCCTGCAAGTCAACTAGAGCTGTTCAAAGAAGTCCCCAGCTATCAATCTACCCAAAATGTCTAAACATTAGGCAATTTCTAATACTGACTGATGTATTAAAAAATCTTCCACTGCTCTGTGGATTATGTTTTGGTTTTTAAGGAACGTCTCTTCAGCCAAAAATTGAAAGGAACTCCGCCTATGAACGGCGCTTTTCAAGACAGAAAGCACATTAATGAATCAGAGAACCACCACAGTCTGACAACTCAAGCCTAAAGGCAGACTCCATGATTAAACTTGTGAATGGTGTTAATGTTGTGAAGAAACTTTCTTCTAATATCGTAAAAGGAGAAAGTGCAATTTAGTGAGCACAATTTATTCAAGGACTTCATCAAGGACCAAGAAAGAGAGAACTGCAGGGAAGTCACCTTCACTGGAACGTGGGTGTATCCACCTGTCAAGAAGATGAACACCCAACGCGCCTGGTGCTACCACAGTGGAACCTCCCCCTCCGAGATGTCCAGGGTTGGGCTCCCCCAACGCTTCACTGCAATACAGCTACAAGTTCCCATTTGGCCCTCTCCAAAAAATCAGCTTTCAACTTCAGCAACAAAGTTACAGCTTGCCCACACCGAGACAGAGAAAAGACAAAAGCAGTCCGACAGCCTGCCTCCATTCAAACACACTGATACTCCGAGGAAGAAGCATCTACTGAGGGATTTAACGATCTTTAATACATGGATATTAGTTTCATACTTTTAGTTCTTTCACACTAACTTCCTGAGTGTTGCTCCGTAGCAAGCACTGAATATTTTCCCTCTAAAGACGTCTGTATTGCCATCACCTAAGTCAGGTCTCGGTTCAGTCTTCCCAACCTTCTAGCACAGGCTTTCTTCTAAACCTAATTCTGTTCTTACTTTTACATACTTCCTCGCTCTTGCCTCCATCCATTTCCATGTCACGTTGTACCGCCTAACAAAACAGAAAATGCCGTGCCACAGCTCCCTGTGTCGGATGCCTAAGCTGAAGCCATAAAAGTCTGATGCAAATCTCTGCAACTAGTAAAAGACCATATTTTTCAAAAATAAAATTGACCTTCCCCACCTCCGGCACCACAGGGATGAATTCTCAAGTGCAGCTCCTTTCCAAATGTGGCTGGGATTGCCACACGGCTTTTGTCACTGGCTACTTCATCGGAATTGAAAAAAGTGAGCTGTTTTGAAGGGGTCTGAATCCGGTTAGCCAAAACCCAAGAACCCTGTTCAATGCAACAGTCCAATGTTCAGCAGGCCTGTCTTTAGTCCTGTTCCCACACTGGCTAACAAAATTTCCTACGCTGAGGACTGATGAGGTTTTCACTTTTTCACAAGATTCATGGTCTGAAATGATCATTAGAGCTCTGGCTATGGGTTTTAAACTCTGCTTAAAGCAAAATCATGACAAGCTTTGCATTCAGTGCAGGGCACGAGTTCATAATTGTTGTCAGTTTTTGTATATCCCATCTATTATTTGATACTAAATTTTTTACCTTTGCACTTTTAACAAAACAAATCTGTAAATAAGCTTCTGCCAATCTGAACATATAAAGGAAACCACTGGGGTATAACCCACTCCAGTAGGCCTGAGTGCAAGGTGACTGGTGCTGTCCCACAACCAATTAACCCCAGCAAAACCAGTCCCGCGCCTCTTCGTACCCCTTCCCCTCCCTGGACACCTGTAGCAGCACCGGTGAAATCCCTCACGGAACTGCTCTGGCTGCCGAGCAGGTTGAGCAGCACCCGGGGCTGCTGCCAGGGCGCCCGGGAGCGGCAGCTGGCTGCAGACTGGCACAGGTGCCGGCGCCAGCACAGGAATGGGAGCAGGGAGAAGCGAGGGGCTGCAGCAGCCCAACCTGAATTGGCTGAAAACATGCTGGAATCGTACTCTGCAAGTGCAATTCTGGATCCGCAGTGCCCTGTGTATCACAGCAGAGGCTCGGGAGCCCCTCTCTGCCTGCCAGCCATTCCTCTCTGCCCATTCAGTACCTAAGCTGTAGAGCGTTACGAGCAGCAACTGTCCTGTACCAGGCATCAGGCAGACTGGGTTCGGGTGCTAGAACATGAGCCCAGCAACCTACCTTTCGCTAGTTGAATGTAACAATTTGGAGAGTTTCAAAACAAAAGCAGTGAGGATAGGAATCTGTTTTGTGTAAGGCAGACTTGGAGGCAGCTGAAGCAACACTTGGTACCCAGTAGATACAATGTAACTTGTGTATTAGAAGCCTAAAAAAACCCCTGTGAATGCCAGCTTTCGTTCCAAAAGCACAGCAATTCAAAGGAACAGAGAAAGCACCATGCATACAAACACACAGAAAGCGATGTCTGATATGAGTTCGTTTTACTTCTCAAAAGTGCACTACACTAAAGAAAAATTCGAAAATAATAATAATTCCAGGGAAAAAAAAAGGTCAATAAACATCTAAGTGAAACAAAGTCTCACTCAGTAAAATCTGTTTATTGAAAAACCAGCTCCAGCCCAACTGTTGCTCCCTCTAACAATATTAATTTAATGAGTAACTCTTCCAAACGATCATTCTCCATGGAGACAGCTGTAGCGTAGGGAGCAGAAGCTGTCTGGGTTAGCCCTGGGAGCAGGGCTTTGTATCCCTCCTCGAGGACAGCTGCCACCACTGAGGATGAGACAACCGACTTGTGACCCACACAGAGCTTTGCTGTAGAGCTTGGACTGCTGTTACCAGTGGGCAAAGATACGCTGCAACTTCATTCCACCTTTTTACACATCTGTCTGTTCAGAACTACGATTAAAAAGAAAGGTAACTGTCCCCCACAGTCCAGATTCAGGCTGATGAAGGCAGCTGATCGGGAAGTGGCAGTTTACTGCCGACAGCAGGGTACAGAACTCAGACCTCGGGCAAAGCAAAGCACCGACCTCCTCCTGGGCGCTAAGCCCTGCTTTCCAGCAGATCAGGTCACAGCACCAGTTGCACAGCATTCAGGAGTTGGATACCACCACATACGGCTGAGGAACGGCTGTAAACTCCAGAAGAAAAGGCTCAGCCTGGGTATGGTTTTTATTTGAGACTCTAAGCATTATCAGTGGAACAAATAAACTTAAATAGTACCGTTGCAAAATTCATTGGGTTATATAAAAATTAAGTATAATCTCTTGCAACATGTCCTAATACTATATGTTGATATAGAAATCTATTTCCTTCATATTCTCAGTCAGTCATAATTTGGTGTATGCCATTAACCACTCATTTGCTTACCTTTGCAATCTAGGAAAAATAACGTTCTTTCCGACAACAAATCTCAATAAAACTCTTTCCTTGCTGTAAATGCCTGATTTTAAAGTACAGCACTGCTAGAAAAATTAACTTCAGACAGGCTGCCTGCTCATTGTACTTAACAGATTCATAGCTGAAAGGACGAATGCTTTTACCAGTAGTTAGCCTGCTAGGATTGATTACTAATGTTTCGATGATGAAATTTTTGTAACAACAAAAAAAGAGTAGTAGTAAATATATCATTTTGATCTTAATCATTTTTACTGCAGGTGTCTAAGACAAGATCAATATTGTGGTTTACAGACAGAATAATAAACATGACGGAGCAATGACTTGCTAAAAGTGACTGTAATGGGTAAGAAACGGAACAGAGTACAGAAGCAAAGTCTCCCCAGTCTCTGAAAAGTAACCAGATGTCAGCAATTCCCATTCAGTGCTGGAAGGTTCCTATGCCTGAACTTCAGAAACCACACAGACACGTCTTATCCTACAGCCAGGGTGTAGAAAGGTGCTCCCAAGGGACAACTCACAAAATGAATCCAAATGGAAAGTTTGCTTTCTTGTTTAAATATTCCTTAATGAATTTTAAAAAATAGTGCTGGAAAATAACAGTAGTAGTAGTAATAGTAATAATAATAATAACACTAACGATAATAATGAAAGGATCAAACTCTGTGGCCTGGCTCCAGGCCCCTTGCACCCGAGCACGCTGCCGTGCCTCCCCGGCGAGGGCTGCTCGCCCGGTGCCCAGCGCCAACAGCAGTCCCAAGCATCACCGGCATTTTGGGCCGGGCAGCAGGAGGTGACTTCAGCCGGTCGCACCCCAGTAATTCCCAGCGGCCACGCAGTCCCTGGGGAGTGCAGCGGGCTGGTGTGGGGTAGACCGGCAGACTGGCTCAGGCAGGGAAAGGCACCAACAGCTCTTGGACAGCTGGTTCTCCTACCCCACCGCACCAAGCAAATACCAGCAGAGGAGACAGTCCTGCAAAGGGAGAGGTGCCGTGCATTTTTTTTGTAGGAGGTAGTTTTCCAACGAGCTACCTGGAGACTCTTCGCTAGCCCACTGATAACTTGTGAACACAAAGATCTGGCTTTTCAGGGTTACGCTGCACCTCCCGCCAGCCCCCCTCCCAGTGCAAGCAGCTGCAGTTTTCAGAGTGCAGGACTCCACAGGAGCTGGAAGCTAATTACCAGACGTCTTGTAAATCTCTCCAATCTGCACAACTTCATCCAGTCTGCACCGCTTAACATCAGCTCTTCTGGAACCTTTTCATCCTTATTTTTGTGTAACAAATTTTCAACAAGCCAGGAGTTCTTTGTTCTCTCCTAATAAAACAACCTAAAATGTTAACGGTTCAGCGTGAAACTAATGAACTAAATGCACTTTTCTGGAGATCTGAGCAAGAGTACAGGCATTTCCAGATTTATGTGAAAATCTATTAATTCTGGAAAAAGTGCTTTGGGTTGTCTATTTAAAATAACTTTAGAACTACAAAAATGAATACAAACAATGGTTGCAAATTATTTACGTGTTTTGCCAAACATATGACTACTCAAATACTGCCCTTATTGAGGACAACTTCAATGAAAATCTCAAAGCGGGCTGAAAAGAGAAGTGGACCAAGTCAGACATCTGCTCAGATGCAACTGTTCTGTCCACAAAGTTTTGCTCCATGTAACTGCCAGTGGCAATGCAGAGATATTCTGCAGAGCATTGAGCATTCAACTCTACAATTTACATGAATGGAAATGATTTTCAATTGCCTCCTCTTGGGGGACATAGTGAAAAAGATGAAGAGTGAAGAGTTAGTCGGTTGAGTATTTCTGCTCCTGTAGTACTGCTGACACAGGAGACTGTCAGTTCTCCCTAGCCTGTTTCAGTGGGAGCCATACCAAGTAACCTCATGGATTTAGTACAAAGTAGGAATACAGACCCCCACTCAGGTGAATCCTCCAGCTGGCAGAGTTGGGAAGGGTTTGAACCACCACAGAAGGTGGCCGGTGACATCTCCATAGGTGCAGCTGATTGCAAAGCGAATGCCTGACCATGCTCTGACCGTGCTATGGAAGGAAAGACGACTCTGAACCGCCTAGGAAATGTGTCCTATGCCAAGGGCCAAGAGGAATTGGTGACATATGGCTTTTTGCTAGCTGTATAGTGACAATGCCCCATTTAACATCAAAGCTGCTTTATTTAAATCTCTTTGGCAAAAAAAAAACAAAGCAAGAACTTTCACCTCCGGCAAAACACCCCGGCTGCTGGATGCCACCTGCTCTGGAAAGACCCTGTCATGACTACAACTGGAAGCAGTACCTTTGCTTTTATTTTGTACAGATTCTACCCTGTGGCTGCTGCAGATTACGTGGTGTAAAAATAAACAACCTTTTCCAGCAACCCAGCACTCAGTATGAAATGTATTTAGATGCATGCATTTTGGACAATAAGCCTAAAATAAACTGTACTTCTTGGTAGATGAAGATCGTCCACTGCAAGTAGCATCTTTCCCCCTCCAAAATACTAACTTAAGTACCTAAAATATTGTTCTCAGCAGATTATATTCACAAAAGCATTAAGGAAACATCAAGTTTATAGGAACTGCCACTATAGAAGGAGTAGCTATGCCCCAAACCAAGTGACACAAATCACAATCTTCATTTGAGCTGCTGTTGCAAGAAAACACTAGTATTAACTACAAAACCTCTGCTGCTAAAAAGTGGCAAACATAGAATTAGAATCATAGAATGCTTTGGGTTGGAAGGGACCTTTAAAGCTCATCTAGCCCAACCTCCCTGCAGTGAGCAGGGACATCTTCACCTAGATCACGTTGCTTGGAGCCCCATCTAACCTGGCCTTGAATGTTTCCAGGGATGGGGCATCTACTACCTCTCTGGGCAACCTGTGCCAGTGCCTCACCACCCTTACCATAAAGAATTTCTTCCTTACATCCAGTCTAAATCTCCCCTCTCTTAGTTTAAAGCCATCACCCCTTGTCCTGTCGCAACAGGCTCTGACATCAGTGGCTGTGTTCACATCCGGACAACTATCCAGGGGGGTTAGGGGTACACGAAGCTCCCATTTTGGCAGGCGCAGAATGACATGACCCCTCCATCACTGGTACTGACACAGCTTCCAAGCAGCAAAACTGAGTGAGAAAGGACTGGACCCTTCTACCACATTACATCCCTTCTGCCTTTGGGAGAAAGCAAGCAAGAGGCCTCATTCATTCAGAAGAATTCAGGACAATGGGGTAAAAGAGCTGCCCCCATCTACTGAAGGGCAGCTGCAGTACCTGAAAGACAGTGCCACTCCTGAACTGCATGACCGTGATGAACTTGAGGCCCACGTGGGTATGCCATACGGGAGCCAAAAGTGTAATGCTAAGGCAGCAACAGTGTTTTTTTCCAATCAGACTAAAAGCAATAAACTTCAAAATATATTCTAGGAAGGGAAGTACTGCAAAATCTGGTACTATTCTCATGCTGAAGTGATGACATCATTAATTTCTACCTGACTATTTCCATATGCTTTTCTTGCATTCAATGGGAACAGTCACTCTTGTCAGCTCTAAGGAGCCCACCCTAAGTTTTCGTGTATTAAAGAGAAAAAAAAAAACATTTGCACTGTTATCCTCCAGAGCACTTGGCTCCCCACGCTATCCTGTATGCCTTAAACACTTACGAATGCGTCTTTTCTTTAAATATTAACAAATTTAAGTCCTTATTACAGCAATTTTACTACCGTGGCTTTCTGAAAAGATAAATCTCCTAACATGCTCTGAAACAGTCAATCTACAACACTTCCACGGACCTCTCAAACACTTCAGAGCAGGCACCTCTCTTCAAAGATCTGCCCTGGAGAGACCTCCAGCACCCGGCACGACCTCATTAACCACCGACTCCTCTGAGCCATGGAAGAAGCAGCAGTTCACCTTTAATACAAGGCACTAAACCTCTGATGGTATAAAGACAGTGATTAGCAATATGAAGTGATGATATATTCTTGACGGTGCTTCCTAGCTTTCTTCTTTCCATTTTTAAAGCTTCATATATACTCTGCAGATTGGCATTTCTGTGCTTCTCGGATCAACTCAGTGGCTATGCCAAGCCTTCCTACAAACAAGAATTACATTAGTCACTTAAACATCAACTGCCTACACAGTCATGAACTAATCCACTCATCTCAATTATACTGCATTCACAAATCCTGACCAGACCTGTAGTCCCATGTGGGGAGAACTTTGTGGAGCACAGAACACTGTGAACTGGCTGGCTCTGGGGAG
>Ga0181612_170898_pt1 | contig 12237 bp, 2 predicted proteins | sample HoacroProtozoa21_FD_119630 | JGI IMG/M metagenome (GOLD analysis project Ga0181612, IMG submission 119630) | Hoatzin crop microbial communities from Cojedes, Venezuel. Combined Assembly of Gp0051906, Gp0051904, Gp0051908
ATGTCCCTGGAGCCTTCTTTTCTGCAGGCTGAACAGCCCCAACTCTCTCAGCCTTTCCTAAGAGCAGAGGTGCACCAGCCCTCTGGTCTTTTTTGTGGCCCTGCGACCCCCTGTGCTTCAGGGGTGCTTGAAATACAGATATTGATAGTCAAATTATTTGAGAAGTTATTCACAGTTCTCTAGCTTCAGCCTTCAGTATGACATTCTTGTGCATCTCTGGTGGACAAAGCTATCTTAGCAGATACTTAGCTGACCATCAGATAATTTTCCTTCTGCAAGGTTGTACAGACACAGCATCAGTATATACACTGCTGCTTCTAATTTACTCAAGAATGATGGTAATCTGGATTCAGATGAGGGCTTGAAGCAGCTGCCTTGGATGTCCTGAAATGCTCTAAGTTGTTATTGCCTGGTAAGGGCTTGTTTCTTCTTGAGACAGAAACACAGAATTAAATCGGTTGAAGTTTTGTTCAAAAATCACCCTAGCTCTGGCTTCCATAGACAAACACTCCAGGTAATTTAGATGCTGAAAAGTAAACATTTACAGTTTTTCTAGTATTTGATTATGACGTTTTAATCTAAAGCTGCGTTACTGGTGTACTAGATCCCATAGAACCTCTTCTGTGGATTCAGCACACCAGCAAAGTTGCAGTTTATACAGATACAGTGAACCAGATCAGTGAAAGCTCACTTTCACTAATACATAAATGTATGAGCATTAGGGGCTTCTGCTAGCACAGATATGCATTGCAGGAAAACATCTAACTGGCACAGTACAGATTTTTGATGGCTTTGTTACGATTTGGGGATGAGGTTTCTTGTTTTGCTGTTGCTTAGAGGCTCTAGCCAGGTGTCATGGATGCTAACCCCAAAACATTCATTTATGTTACAGCTTACTATATAGATGTACAGTTACAGTAACTATACAGTTTTGGTAGAATATAGCTCCCAGGCCTAGTGTTACTGTTTGCCCACCTTTATAAAATGAAACTTTAATCTCTATTTTGGAAGATATGTGCATTTCATGTGATTAAATGGAATACCTTAGATTGTTTTCTGCACTGTGCTCTCCTTATTTCTATGAAGTAGCAAGGATGATACTGAATGCAGTTTCCATAAAAAAAGAATTACAGTGTGTCCTCATTTAATACTCCTCCTGTTGCTGTTACTTCTACTTATTCCTGACGCTTGGCTGATTACAGTCTGACATTTTCTTCTCCTGAGCCCAAGATGTAGTCTTAAAATAAGCTGGTGACATGCACAAGCTCTTCTGGAGCCAACAAACCATAATATAGTTTTAGACTGAGTAATAGTGGACAAAGTTACTGTATTTACAACTCTGTTATCCTAGAATATTACAGTGGGGCTATATTTAGATAATATACAGAATGTCTGGATTTTAACTCGCATGAAAATGCAAGGTGAGGCAATAGCCAGTGGAAAAAATGATGAAATAATACATGGCAAATGGAGTTTGCTCACTGATCTGTAAGGTGATTTTTAGCCAGTTACTTCACCTCACTGTGTTTTCATCTCTTGCCTTTTATCCGTGTATGGTTTAGACTGCAGTTCTTTGTGCAGGGACAGTCCCCTTCTTAATACCAAGCCCTGCCATACTGTGTAACCTCAGTCAAGAACTAGGTTTTTCCATTTTGTGCGAATTAGAGTAGATTTAGAAGAGCTAGCACAGACCAGAGATGATTGGGTTATGATCTGGATTCAGAGTGCCATTAACCAAATATTGATAGGAATTTTCTCATTTTATGGTGTATTTTGGGGTTTTTTTCCACGCACTAAATGCAAATATAGCAAGATGCAGTCTGAGCCCCAAGGAACATTTACTCTAAGCGCAGAGACTGTGAAATTGTAATTCATGTCTTAGTTCATATACCTGATATGTGTCTACTGATACATATGATCTAGCTATATACACACACATTATTTGTGCATAGACGCATATAATATATGTGTGTACATACTGATACATCCCCGTTTGGGTCTCATATTTAAGTTATGGCCAGTAATTTAGAACTGTAATGGTAGAACTTAGTTTATATACAAACAGAAGTCTCCCAAATCCAGGGAAACACAGAGATATGATGTTATAGATGTTCACAAACAAAGCAGAAATAGTGTATTTTGGTTCCAGGACAGAGTCCCAGGTTTATTTTACGTGTTCTACTTTATTAAAATATATTTATTTTTTGTTTATGGAGAGGGAAATGCTTTCTCTGTGATGATTATTGGGGCAGGTGATTTTGTTCTCAGTGCCAAATATGGAGCTTGATTTTTGAGATATGGATGCTGATAGCTGCATATGGAAAAAAATAATTTGCATACGATTTGGATGGGACAAGTGTGTGAAGATTCTTCAACAGAGAGAATTCATTCTTATTTGACTATATCAGGAAGACAATGAGACACGTTTGTCTGCTCCTTTTTTAATTGTGTGGTGGTTTTATCACAGAACAAAAAGTTGCATTACTTAAGCTCTTTGCCAATTATTAAATCTGTCATTTTTCTAGATTCCTCAAGCCTTCTGATTAAGCAAGGAAATGATTCTTTTTTATGTACAATGAATTCTAAGAGGAAGATGTGATGAGAAAATGAAAACGCTGGAATGACATTACAGGACATCCGTTGAATTTACATAAAAATTGAAACTGCAAGATATAAGAAACTGCTTTAGACTACTTACTTTTTCTAGTAAACTTATATAATCTCTGTTAAATTTTTTGCTTAAAAACTCAGTGCATAAAAAAATAAGTCCTTTAAAATGTGGGAATTCAATATAAAGATGAAGATTTTCAGCATAGTTTTACATGTTGCAATGCAAGTAAGCAAGTATTAACACACCATCAGGTGTATGTCATCCTTCTTATCATCTCATGAGAGATCTGTCATAGCCCAGACTGAAAGAAGCCAGAGGAAACAATCTTCATGGTGAACCTGGGGTAAAGTTTTAAAAGAAGCTGTTTTACAAAGGAGATAGCGGAGTAGATAGCGAATACTGGAACTAAAATGGTCACCGAGTTTTCTTGCCGAGGGCGCTGCGGGTTGCGTTGCCTCTGGCAGAGCAGCATCTAGTGGCTGCGGAGCCGGCGCCGCGGGAAAGGGAGCGCGGCTGTGGATCCTACGGATCGGTTAAAGGCTGCAGAATTGACATCGTATTTGTTGCTGAAGTATCTTAAATCTTTTTGGCTGCAAAGACCAGAGTAAGTCTCATAGATTTTTGAGCTGAAGATTCTCAAAACATCTTGGGACAAACCCAGTGCAGCTGATAAGCACTTTGAAGTCAGTGATACTTGTTGCGGATGCTCAGCATATTTTAGGATTTATACCTATTCTGTGTTTAAAAAAAAAAAAAAAAGAGGTTTGAAAAGCGATGTTTAAACAGTAAACATTATTTAATGTTTGTATGCTGCCTTTGACCTTGGTGAAAAATATGCAACAGCTATGTTCATAGTTTGAAACCCGTATTCACTTTGATCCTAGAATATGTTCCTTTTCTCAGTTCAGTTAAGATGACATTAAAATCCAGGTGCTTATCTCTCTATGTAGATGTTACATTTGTTTACATTAAAGAGAAACATTTTGTGAGCTGTTGCACATCATTTCTGCACTGGGATGCATTCACTGTCTGTCTCCACAAACTCAGGATGGTTTAGGTGGTTACAGTGGGGGAAGAGTTAGAAAATGTCATTCGTATCCTGTTCCTTTACTTCTTTTATATGATATGACAGAGCATGAGGTTGTAGACAGTCCTGCAGATTTTAGTGTAACAACTTAAAAGAATAAAAAGCCAGACCATTTCAGTCTGTTTCTATCTTGGAAGCTTCTAGCACTTCAGCAAGATAGAGGGCTAGGAATAGATATTTTTCAAAATTAACTTGGAAAAATCCTATTTTGAACTCTTAAAAACCTGGAATTGACTGTCATAATGGCAGCTGATGAGTTAGTTATGAAAGTTTAACTTCATTTAAATGTTAAAGTTGGCACTAAGGGTTTATCCTCTCCTAATTTATTCCAAATGTATATACACAAACATAGGTGTAAGCAGTTTTGAAACTCTGGCCATGTGAAAAACTGGAATCAAGACAGGATTTTGGGGCTGCGTTAGATTCTTTTTTTGAAACGACTTTGCTAATGAAATGTAGTCTACCATATTGATTATTAATAAGGAAAAAATGAGCATATCAATATTTATTTCCTTCTTCAGCCCAACTGTGATTTGTTAAAGGCTCTTTGACATGGGCTTTTTGATTCTGAAGGTTTGTCCAATTACAGTTTTGTGCAGTGTAAAGAAGTAGCAGCTTATTTAAAATTCTTTTTGAGAGAAATTTACATTTTGAGTAGTGGAATGATAGCTATTGATCTACACTTAATTAACACTGACATTGTTCACATTTATTCAAATAGAGCTAAACACAGAGATGTGTAATTTTTACGTCAATTAGTCTGGTCAAGTGAGGTTAGCTGATCAAAGACTGTTTACCTCATAAACGAATTGTATATTTGTTTATTTTAAAAAAAGTTTCACACTGTTCCGTCCCCTTGCATCATTGTAGAACATACAATGCTGATCGCAGACATAGGATGGTGCTAAACAGTAGCGAAGTTTTGCGTATCTGGAATCTTAAGGGAAATGGATAAAGGCAACAAACCTGCTTTATAAATTAGTAGGAGCAGGTCTTTTTAGTGGCCAGTGGCTAGCCAGCTTTGTGTTACTGTTGAGCCTAGCTGAGGAGAGGTCTGGTAATCTCTATAAAAGCCTGAGAAGATGGAATAGGTATAGTTGTCAATTCTGATTGTAACCATAGGAAGACTAAAGAATAATGTCTGCTTGCTGGAACAGTGGGAGAGGCTTGGATGTTCAGAGTGGCTCTGTTAGTGTTTTGTCATGAGATATTGCCTCAAATTTTGCTTTTGAGAATCTCTGCTCACATGAATTGCTTATAAAAACTGGAGTGTGGAGAATGATCATCCATGAGAAAGCAAAGGACTCGGTATTCTGGATATTTGCCATTGAAGTTAAGTAAATCTGGTTTGTGCTATTTGTCAAATTCTAGACATGCGGAAACTAAGGTAGAGAAGTTGTCTGACCATTGTTACTTAAATTCGTAGAGAAATCCATCTATTTGGGTGAGTGGAGCTCAAACCTACAAATGGCAAATCCTGTCAGAAATATTTTTACATATTTGTGTGCAGTCTGGTCACATCAGTCTGTATACATGCAGCAGGTCCTAGCATTTATGTTTGCCTTTGGGGACGGCTGGTTTGTAATTGAGGAATGTTCATTTTGTTGGACTTTTCTTCCATAGCTGATAATGGATTGATAAAGTAAATGATTAAGTTATATGTAGGATATCTTTCAGATGATTAGTATGAATAGAAAACCAAAAATAAAACTACAGTGTTAAACAGAAGTGCATTAAAACAATACTGTTGGCTTTTGAGATTTAACAGATATGTTGTACATCTAAAAAGGCTGCCTCCACAGCCTTATTATGGTTCAGAGACAAAATTAGACAAGGATGTAGCTTAACTAAAACAAAGAAAAATTTAAAAGTCTGAATTCCTTGTACACTACCTCCTGCTCAGCATCCAGCAGCAGATATTTGCTTCAACAGTATCTGTTCCAGACTAGAAATAGTGCTGCCTTAATGAACGTGAGTCATTTACCGTTTCTTGGAGATGTTTATACTGTATGCTGTTTGCCAGCCAATCCCGTAGGGGAAAGCCATGCTCCATTCTGGACTGAAGTACTAAATGTCAAGAGAAGGTTTAGATTTTCAGTGGAGGGGGCCTCCCTGATCTGGAGCAGGCTGTTCCGTCTATGTTTGCTGAGGCTCCGAACTTGAAAAGGGCCGGAGTAGCCCTGAGGGAGGATAAGCAAAAGTCAGAAGAAGAAATGTAATGGTTCTGTTTGCATGGAGTTTACAGGCTGCACAGCTGCAGTAAGGAAATGTAGTTGGAGACTTTGCTAGTCTGTGTGTGTCAGTTGGGTTGAACAAATATCCTGTAAATAAATGAGAAACCCTACAGAGCCTTTGCTAAACCTGGTCCTCCTGTGAGCTCTCTTGCTAGCTGCTCAGAGCATGACTGTTGCTATCTGTGCAGCTCATGGGGGCTTGGCTGGTAATCCGTTTATCCTTTCCATAAAGGAAACAGGACAAATACTGGCATCTGGACGCATTAAGTGGATTTGGAGCAATCAGCAGCGAATTTCAGTTTGCTTAAGCAATTTCTGTATTTAAGCAACTTGTGCTGTATAATTTTGATCCTACATAATTCATACGGTTTAAGAAAAGTACTACACATGCAGTTGTGACCAGTACTGCAACACTACAGTAATAAATTTGAGTATGATTAAACTGTGGAATTATGTACAACATTGATGTGGAATGTAATTTGAAGATTCAGATATTTACAGTGGTCAGAATTCTTACTCAACTAGATTCACTTTAGTTACTTTTGAATTGTGAAGCAGTGCGCTTGCCATGCAAAGTAGCTGCCGTGCCCCTCCATTTTCCATAGCTCCTTGTAGGTTTCCTGGCAGTTTTTTGACATCTAGAGTGTGGGGGTTTTTAAGCAAAAGAGTAAAAGAAAAAAAAAAAAAGCAAGACTTCTTACATTCTTTCTACTGGTGGTGCTCCACTGCACACTAGTGAGAGTACTCATTCAATATTGCTGTTATAGCCTTCATGAATAATTATATGCCATAATAAACAACAAATAATCCATTTCAGTTCCTTTCAGTACTTTTATGAGGAAATGAACTGACTGAAAACCCAAAATACATACTGTATCTTTCATAGAAGTTCTTTCAAGTGCTTACCAGATCTAATCATGTACAGTTGCTGAAAGGATCAAAATTGTATTTGGAAGAGGAAGAGAGCACATTTAAAAAGGCAAAATGCAAGATAGTAAAGCCAGATTACTAGCAATTGTCTTTAAATATTTGTTGGAGTGGTCAAATAACCATGCATTTTAACTTTTATAGTACAGCATTTTCATGAAAGTTTTTCTACTTCACAGTTTTCTGTACTCAAGTACTTACAGAACCTAACAGGGGGGGAAAAGTCCTGTTTTCCCAGTGTTGAAGTATTAACGTTTGAGGAATCATTACTATTCTAAAGGAAAATCTGTAAAGTTTAAAGTATACTAGCTTTTTAATGAAGTATTCTAACTTCCTACAAACAAAATTATCTAACTAATCCCTGCCTCACTCCTAAGAATGGCTGCATTTACCTTTCTGCTTAATTATTTTTCCTGAAAAGATGGCATATTATGAAGTTAAATTTACAAAGGTCATAATGGTAACTTGTCAACAAATTGAGCAAGGTATGCAAGACTACGTAACAGTATGAAGAATGGCACAGATTGTCTTGTGAAAATTAGGCGGGTACTGAGAGTAGGTGGAGAAGAGTTCAAGGGAAAAAAAAAAAAAAAGTGAATGGAGACCAGGCATTCATTAATTCATTGTGTGTTCAGATGCTGTTACTCAATGTTCTGAAGGGAGGTTCTGACAATACCAATAGTTTCTTGACCATTAAATTTAATATTTAGGCTTATGAGAGCTGTAGAACTGCTTCCTCTGTATTTCATTTCATAATCTTTAAATATAATTTCTCCTTGACTCAGCCAGCCTTTGGGATATTTCACTCATTCAGTGTTTTGGAGTCTCAGGAACATGTCTCAGAAATGGCAGGGAAAAGTATATTATTTAATGCATACACAGTATCTTTATTAATACTGTTATTTTTTAATACCATTTAAAACATCTGTATAACCGTAGTCTTGCTGCCACGCTTACAGGTAGGTCTTACCAAGGCATACTCCATTATATCTTCAACTGAAGTGAGTTTTGAGTCTGCCTCTGTTCCTGTTCTCACATGTACCTGGAGAAGTCCTCTCAACTATAATTTAATAAAAAAAATATTCTGATAGAATTATTGGAAAATCACCTTTTGTTCATTTTTATCTGTAATAGCTCTGTTGAGGAAAGAAAAGTGACTAATCAAAGTATAAGGCTGCTTAAGAATGAAGCAATATAAAAGCTCATCAACAACAGAATTCAGTGATAGACCCCGAGGCAATTTCCAGGCTATTAGAACTGCCTGTGGAGACTGCCAAGCTGCAGTAGCTAGAAAAATATCTTTCACAGTTTGATGTGAAGTCCTGTGTTTTCCTGGCCTCTCTTCTTAGCTTTAGGAGATATTGTGTAGTTATTAAAATGCAATAAACAGTATATGTAGTGTAAAATTTTAATGAAATATGTGTTATAACAACACTAACAATCAAGTAGTAATGCTACTATAGCATGTTTATTTCTGTACTATTTTTTAATAGTTATTTGAATTTTAAACATAAATAGAAGACTGAGGTGAAAAAAGGCTAAGATGGGAAAAATGCTTATTGTGTAAGAGTTTTGTTGCCATTCAAAATATTTGCAGACTGAAAAAATATTTTAAAAAGCCCCAAAACAAAACCTGGAAACAACGCTGACTGAAGCACTAACCTGGGATTGTACAATGGTGATGACGAAGACAAAAATATCGCATTTCTATTTATTATGAAGGAAGCAGTTTTAATTCCTTTTATGCAGTGAAGCAAACTAAGATTCATTTTGTCTTATGCCTTACAAAAAAAGTTATATTTACATATTCTAAACATCCATGTTTAGAACAGTTACTTTATTTAACAATACACAAAGTAATCAGATTTGGGTCATACTATACTAAATGTGATATAGATACAAAAAGAAAATACAGTCTCTGCTTTGCCCTTAGTAAAATACTTTCAATCTCATTTTAAAAAGATATTACAAGTGAGTTTAACAAAACTATAGGAGGTCATTAGTGTGAAATGAAATACATATTCAGTAACAATGGCATATAGATTAGCTACATGTATAACTTTGTGTTGTACAAGAACTCTTTTCAATGTACAGACTTTTACCTCTTCCTTTTTATTGCTGTACCTTGCCATGCCTACAAAATGCTGTCTGAATAGAAGTAGGATAGAATGTGGCTCGAGAGAATTTAAGTCTTGAACTGTGTGGTATAAACAGCGGCTAGAATAAGAAATTACATGTAAGAACATAAGTTAACAACAAGGTGAACCTGTGAATAATTTGTTTTACCTGGATGATGTGAGGTAGTGTCAAATGTTTTGATGCAGCACTTATGGAAGGAGAGCTCAAAACAACAAATAATGCCACAATCAAAGTCGCAAAGCTTGCGAGGGTATGTGTTCTAACTGCAAACCAGAGTTGAATAGCAGCGTATGTTTGACATCTTCATTATTTAACTATTTAAACCTAAAATGAAAGAAAAAAATGAACGTTCAGTTTTATATAAAACAGTTTTTACCATAAGCAGAAGTTTCATGTCCAAGTCTTGAAGTGCCGATTTTTAAATATAAGCTTCATGAATGTTTTTGCTCAAAATATTGTGCAAGTACTATTTTTTGAAGCAGACCAGTTAATTATGAATTTATGAAGAATCAGTTTAGATTGTCACATTTTTTTAAGGGAAGTACTAAGTTCTGAAAAGAATTAGGCAGGTCAAGTGTTATTACTACTATGCTCCTATATGACGAAGATACTTGGATTGGTATGTGGTGCTTGGGGAGTATATTTACTAAAAGATGCTCTGTGTTTCCAGCAAACCCTATCAGTTTGAGAAGCATGCTTCTTGGGCATACTTGATCTTTTCTTTTATTACTGAATGTAAATGTACACGTGAAAGGACTAATATTTAATATGGTAATAAACCCGTTGTTTACCCACCAAACTGTCAGACTCAGTAAACTTCAGTGTGCACATTGAAAGATAAATTCTATGTGAGCATGGAAATTGAAGCTAAACTGTTTAGATGTAGAAAAGAGAATTATGTATGTAACTTATTTCTGTCTCTGTATAAACATTAGACGTGAGATTAGCCAAGGAACTATGGAGATAAGTTTGAAAAGAACAATCCTGCGTTGCTGAAATTGTGGTACTCATCTATAAATTTCACTTATATTGACTGAAGTGCATGTGATATATTCACTGTGTTTGGATAGGATCCACAGTCCCCAAAGGGGCAAAGTGTGTACAGATTTGAGATTTTACAAGTATAAAGGGACTATAGCTAAACGTAGTCACGCAGTTCATGGCCCTTTCATTGTTCCTGAGAATCAAACCTTTGTGTGGATATGAACTATCCTATTTAACATTTCTGTCAAGAAATGAGAGTGCATCTGGTCTACAGAGCATACCTTGGCTATATTGATACCTCACTCTTTAGAATCCTGTTATTCAGTGTGTTTTAATTAGCCTGATGGATCACTGGTTACCAGTTTAAATGAATGCGACACAATGCATTCTCTACTCCCTTATGTGCGGGGTTTTGGACAAACATTCTTACTCTCTTTGAGGCAGCTTCCCTGAGGATACACAGAGCAATATCTGTTGCTTTAAGAACCCATAAATGAGAGTCCTTGAACCTTATCTCTTTAAAAAGGTTCTAGAGATTGCTTAAAACTCAAAGGTAAAGGTATGTGCTGTGTTTAAAAATTGGCACAGTAAGATTGGATTTAATGGTGTTTGTTAAATTCTGTGGAGGGTCTGTAGTGGAAACTGGTAGCATTCCTGTGGCTGCTCATTTTCGAAATATAAAAAGCTACGGGATCTTTGCTTGTGTAGCATGGTAACTTTGATGTAAACGTTCTTTTATCACCCTGTTCAGGTTTCATCAAAGTCAGTGAGGTATCAGCCTACAGTATCCACAGTCAGCTGAGTTTAAAGGCAGTGTTACCTAGCTAAATCAGAGCAAAAATGAAACAAAGAATGTTCAATGGTATTTGTCCTACAGGTTGATAGTCATGTTTTGTCATAAGCATGAATTACACTGAGATCTGCGCAGAGGAGGCTGTATGAGACAGCAGTGGTGATCTGCTGATATTGTTCGTTCTTTTTAGTTCTTGGATAGTTCTCAGAAAAAAAATCTGCAACATGACGTGCTTGCTATTTAAGATACTTCGTTCTACAGTTCTCAGCTTCTGATAAGCCTTTACATAAGAATTTGCAGAATTGAAGTTAAAGAATAAAATACAAAAGCATACACTGTAAATTTCTGCAGGTCAAACAAAAATGATAGTTCAATTCACTTGAAATATCTTGAAGGCATACTACATCAACTTAGAAAAAAAAACAGAAATAACAGCTGTGATAGCAACTGCAATTAGCAGAAAAGGAAAAACAACAGCTATTTTGACTAGAATAAAGAAGACTTGAAACTGCTGCAAAAAAATCTCAGCATGAAATGGAAGCCTCACATGTAATTCATTCATATTATCAGAAAAAAATGTTCATTAGTCTGCCAGTGGGAGTTGTATCAAAGAAATACATTGGACTGTAAGATCTGTTGATAAAGGTAAAGAGCAGAATCAGGTGGTAGTCTTTGTCTTTTACTGTAGTTAGAGTTTATGTAATAATGCATGCAATAGTTTTAATCTTGGCTAAGATGAAAATTATAGTAGATGACACTTTTATTACAGCTTTTACAACAGCATTTATAAAGCAGCTTTTGAAAGTAAAATAAATTTCTTAAAGTCTTTCTGTTGTTTTCATAAGTAAAGTGAAAAACAAAATAAATGTATGAGAGTCAAGATATCAAGGATTTGATGATTTTATAGCAAAACCTACTACCTCCACTAAGCTCTATGACTTGTACACGAATAATAGCAATTTAACTCAAAGCAGATTAGATATGCTGTTACAGATTTAGGTTACACAGAATGATAGCTTTTACTTGGAGACCTTGTCAGAGGGTTTTAGACATTTTACAAAGATTAACTGATTAAAAGATTTTTATAGGTAGTACTTTTTGTCATATAATAGAAAACCTGATGCAAAAGACTGAGATTTGTATGATCTGCTTCAGGTACCTATAATGTAGATGTCTGCATCCAAGCATGTTATCAAAGCTCTCTTTACAATCAGTGGAAATAAGTACATGCTTCCAGAGGACTGTTCATCTAACATGTTTCAGGGATTCTGTCTCAGGATGGGATGAATCTCACTTAAGTTGCTGGTTTTGTCCTTCAGTTGTTAAGAAATTCTAGATGAATATAAAACAAGTATTCTCTACTAACTGTAAATAACAAGGTAGTTGCTTTACCTTATAAAATAAATTATCAGGCAACATTGAAGGAGCCTTTAATGTTGCCTTTGTAAAAAGAAGCACTTTA
>Ga0181612_103334_pt1 | contig 12236 bp, 5 predicted proteins | sample HoacroProtozoa21_FD_119630 | JGI IMG/M metagenome (GOLD analysis project Ga0181612, IMG submission 119630) | Hoatzin crop microbial communities from Cojedes, Venezuel. Combined Assembly of Gp0051906, Gp0051904, Gp0051908
CACGTTGCCGAGTCATGTTGAGCTTCTCGTCAACCAGCACCCCCAAGTCCTTCCTCTCAGGGCTGCTCTCAATCCCTTCTCCACCCAGCCTGTATTTGTGCTTGGGATTGCCCTGACCCATGTGCAGCACCTTGCACTTGGCTGTGTTGAACTTCATGAAGTTCACACAGGCCCACCTCTCAAGCCTGTCCAGGTCCCTCTGGATGACATCCCTTCCTTCCAGCGTGTCAACCACACCACACAGCTTGGTCTCATAGGCAAACTTGCTGAAGGTGCACTCAATCCCACTGTCCGTGTGCCCGATAAAGATGTTAAACAGTGCTGGTCCCAGTAGTGACCCCTGAGGAACACCACTAATTCATAGCCTTTATCTTGTTTGTAGCCTTTATCTCATATTCGTACACCGCCTTTATCTGTATCTTAGGAGTAACCGATGAATTCCAATATGTTTTTATTTCAGTTTCAACTGATCTCCCTTACTAGTTGTTATTTGAGGAAAATATTGCTTGATATTTATCGAAAGATGTAACTTTGCAAAGGGAGCATTTTCTGTGTCAGTGTGAGAGACATCTGTAATTTTTATAACTTTTGTGTTCTGATTTCTGTGTGAGTGGGAGCAGGATTTTGAAAACTGCCATATTTGGGAAATATAATAATTGCACTGTTAAAATACCATTATGCATTTGAGTAAGGAGAGCAGTAGATGTTGAAATTATGCATGTAACATTATAGTAATATTGCAAACCGGTTGGTGATATACTTAAGGTGAATAGTGTTAGCAATAAATTATGTATTATTATATGTTAATTTGTTAAAACTTTATTCTTTATATAGGTTAGTGCATGGCTCAGTAAAGCACAGACTGCAATGGGAATGCCTTCCTGAAACTGTTCGCTTTGATCCTCTTATTATAACATTGGCAGAGGTAAACTCAATTTTCTTGCAAAGTTAAGGATGCAGAATTTCCTAATTGCAAATGGCATTTTGTAACAAGCTAAGCTAGCTAACTTAGACTCACCTACTAAGGAAATACGAAAAAAACATTTGTGGGAATCTTGTATGAATGAAGATGGTCAAGAACATTGCCATTTGTAGTTCTTTAATTAGAGCATTCTGGAAGAGCTAGGTAGAGCTATTTAATCTTCAAGACACTGGCCAAATACAAGACTGCATCTCAGATTCCCAACTGTTGAGTGAAATACTTCAATCCATTTGTGGCTTTGCAGGGTCTTTTGTAAACAAATTTGTTTTCATTCTTTTTGTATATAAAGCCAACCTATTGAAGTGCTCTCCTCAATAGATTGAACTAACACATTAGGAATAGGATCCTGTAAATAAGTGAAAGAGAAGTACTACACGTTATGTTCAGGCTTCTGTTTTCTCAGCATCGTCTGTGACATTCATCACCAAATACCTTTCAGGAGTCTAAATAAATGTTAAACACAGCGTGGTAAATGGAATAAAGTGCATACTCTAGAGGTGGCTTTTTGTTGGGGTTTTTTTTAGGTTAAACAAAGCTGTCAATTCTTAAAGTAACTTAGAGCTTCTATTATGGAAAGAAGAAAGACTTCAGCCATAGGCCTTTAAATCTTCGAGTCCTGCCAGTCAGGTCTTCAGTAGAAGTGTAGATTTGTACCATCTACAAGTTTTTGGTGTTGCAGAGGGGTGTGTATGGTGAGGGCCGTCTTTCTTTCCATAGTTCACCTTCTATTTTTTTTTCTTCAGCATACGAAAACCATTTACAAATATAGCCTATTCTTGTTCATGGTCTTGTTGAAATATTACCTTGTGTAGTTAGACTAAAGGTAGTGAAGTACAAATATTGATTGAACTGGCAGTATTCATAGTGTGAGTTTTAATATTCAATGTTCCAAAAGAAAAATGAATAAACATATTCTGTGAGCAGAGTTGTACTCAATGGCTCCACATGGTGGAGTTAGTGTATTTTCTGTTTTGAACTGATGTGACAAAATCTAAACATTATTTTGCGCTATGTGGAACTTTTTTAACGTGTTTTTGTTTACAAGAAGGCTCACTATTAAGCAAATGTGTTTTACATTTGCAACAGGGTCTAAGAGAGACAAAACATCCCTATACATTTGTTTCAAAGGAGGGTTTTAAAGAATTACTTACGGTTGAAGGTGCTACTGAAAAAACAATTCCCTTGTTGCCTCGTCTGGTTCCAGTGTTAAAGGCTGCATTGGTATGTCTTACTCTTAATGCAGAGATTTTGATGGATTTAATTTCTTTTTTCTTGTGCTGGTGAGGACTACGTTGAAAATATTGTGATAAATCTATTGCATGGGCTTTTGATTTGGGGGTTGGGAATAGTTTCTTTTTCGCATATTAACCCTGCCTTGGTTTTATTAGCTAAATATGCCTTTAACTGTAAATTCAGATGGGCAACTCCTTGTATAGTTGTATGACAGTAGCTATGGCAAATTCTGTGGAAATGTTCTAATATGTGAATATAAGCAGAAATAAATATATGTATTAGTGGTGTTTTTATATATCCACATAATAACATGCAAAAAAAAATTGAGATCAAGTAAAATGGAGATGTGGGAATAAATACTCAGATATCTGTTACATTTAAATTTCAAAACTTGCTACAAAGATAAAACAGAATATGCCAATGAGGAAAGGGGAAGAATACAGTTAAAATGTTTGAGGTCATATTCTTAATTTTTAAAATATTTTAAACTTTTTCTGCTTCTTCAATGAGGTAAAAGTATTAGCCTTGAAGGTAATCTCTTTTAGATCTATTGCATACCTTTCAGAGCCCTTTTCTGCTTCAGCTACTTGCTGTCCTTTAATCTACCGGTGTTTCAGTTGTGGTTGTATAGAGATGGCTGAAAGTTTGAAAATTCTTTGTGATCTCAGATCAGAGTCGTAACAGAATATCAGAACTGTATGTTATCAGTGTCTTTGGTTTAGTTTGGAAGACAAAATTAGAAAAACTGTTCTTGTCTGTTCTTCCAATTACTGTTATTCATCTGATAATTTTCATTGCTGTACTGTTTTGTTTAGTCTTGTTAAACCTACTACACAAGTAGTTGATGACTTCTAGTTAAAAAAAAAAAAAGGGTTCGGGGCCCAAATGTTAGAGGGGAAAAATAACTGTTTCAATGAAGGCCGGTATTAGTACAAGAACAAAACAAATTGTTATAAATCAATTTCTCTGCTAAAGGAAGAGTGAGATAACTAAACCATTAGAGAACTCAGGTATAGAAGAACCTTCCTATGGGAATAATAAAGATGATAAAGCACCCTAGAAGTAGATAAGAGCCTGGTAACTGCTGGCAGGTGACAAAGTGGTAGTTGGCAGGGGACTAAATTAATTGAGCCAGAAAGTCGTTGGCTCCTGTGTTTCTCCAACAAAAACAATTGTTGTTATGAATTACATAGAAATTACCCTGAATTCATTACAATTGTAACTAAAATGTTGTCTCCCAGTTTCAACATATCCGCAATGGAAGGGTTCGTTCTAATATGTTGTGAAGCACTGAAATTGTTGGTGTAGTAAACCATTTGTTTTGCCTGCCAAATTTTTTATTTCATCAATAATAAATTATTAGTTTCATTGTCTCAGAAGAAAGCAAGAGTTTCACTGACGTTTTGTGGATACTTTTGTTTTCTACTTTAAAAATATATTTCTGTTTTTAAGTGTTACCTCTAGATACTAACATTCAATCAAGTTGTACTTGTATTTCTAAACTTGTAACATAATTAGCAGTTGCGCAGTAGTTTTAATTTTTAAAAAAGCTATATACAATCATAATGTAGAGATTGCAGTTTTGAAGAATATATGAATATTACTGACAGGATTTTCTTTTTTCCACCTCTGGAGGCCCATTCAGATGACGAAGTATTTGGAAGGGGATTGGATGCTTTAGTTCAACTGAGTGCTGTTGTTGGCCCGTCACTTAATGATCATCTTAAGCATTTACTCACAAATGTAAGTTTTTAATGCTGTAGTAAAAAAATCATCTGTATTTTTATGGTACTTTTTTTGAGATGTTTACTATAATATCTGCATAGATACAGTGGAGGACTCAGCAGTTCCATGAAAAGCATTACTTCATACATTCCTCTGTGTAAGTCCATCAGTCTTTAACTTATAAAGTTCTAGCAAGGCCCAAAAACTGTTGTTAATGTAAATTGGCGAATAATGGATGTGTTGTCCCTACTATTTAAAAAAGATCCAGCTTCAAGCCTAAGGTGAAATAGATGCTGTGTTCTGAAGGGAAGTTCATGTTTATTGCAAAATTTTTTGCATTTTAAGTGTAAATATTAAAAAAAAAATCTGTAAAAGTTTCAATAAATTAACATAAGCAAATATTCCGTTGTTTCAGATGGGAATTCTGCACAAGGAAGTTTTTATTAAATAAGAGTGGGATTATGGAAAGTATTTTTATACTGAATCCTTCTGTAGAATCCTTTCTCTCTCAGACAGGCTTTTCATGGTTTCGTTTAGCCTGCTTCCAAAGTGCACTTTTACAGCAATATGAAACGACCTTTTAGACATCCAATGCAGAAGAGAGAAATTGCAGTAGGTTTTTTCAAACGTATTTCCACTATAATAAATCTCTTTCAGTGCGTGTGAAAAACGTGTTCACTTTTCAAGCGGACAGCATTTTAAGAATGATTTTCTTTTAAGGTTGCCACTTCTTTAAAATTTGTTTGCTGAAACAAGAAAAGATTAAAATAAGTATCTTTCTGGCTAACAGTTGAGCTTTCTTTGAATTTAAGTTTCTTGTGAGATAACATTTTATTCCTTTTGCCTTGACTGAGTTCCATATTTTGACATCAGTCACAAGCTATAAAGTGATGTCTCCTTTTGGCTTTAATTTTACAAAGATAAGATGAAATAAAGTAATAAAATAAAATTATATCGGCCTCTTTGCATAAATAGTACTATATTGTGCAACAAATGTTTTTATTTTACTTTTCTGATAGCTTTCAAGGAGATTAATGGACAAGAAATTTAAAGAAAAAATCACTATTGCTTTACAAAAGTTGGAGCAGTATGGTGGAAAGGTGCGTTGATCATATGATTATTCTGTAATGTGAACATTTGAATGCAGCTTTGCTAAAACAACTTCCATCTCTGGCTTTCAGATTAAGAACCCCATTCTGAAAACTGCTTATTTTTACATGTCACAACTAATCATATTGCATAAAACACAGGATTTTGCACTGTGGCAATCAGCAGAGTTGTGTTCCAGTCCTTAGTAAAATAGTTGGTTTAGTCTGTTTGATATATTGGGTGGTAATAGAAATTACGTTAAATCCACTCTGGGTAATCCATATTCTGCCGGCTAGGTTTTGTTGTCTCCCTTTTTTTTTTTCTCCCACTTTTCATTTTTAGTCTCCATTGTTTTAATATTTGAGCAGAAAATACAGGAGTATGTCTCAGTAAAATATTCCAAGGATCCATACCTACAAAAGGTGCCGCATGGCTGGGCTCTTACAGAACAGCACACCGAGCACCATTCAGAACTCTTTTTGGGAGCAAGTGTGCATGCATGTGGATCTCTACCCATAATATCTGCTTGGAACATTTTATTGTACTTGGTGGGAAGCTTATGCAGACCAGGTGGTTAAATGAGATATTTGCTGTTCTTTCTTGAAAATTCTCCATTTCTTTAGAAAGTCTAAATTTTTTTTTCCAGGATTTGAACTGGAGTGACAAATGGGTTAGTTGCATGGCATAAGATCCAGGATGCCTAATATAAGTCCTTACTCCAAGTTAGGCATTGCAGCACTTAAAAAGCAGACGCTTATGCTGAGTAATGCTTGTGAGCTTCTTGTACAGACTGTAGGGTAGGCTAGATGCCTGTGAAGAGTGATCCAGGAATTCACCAAATGTCAACTAGTAAATAGCTTCTGGCCCCTTCTGGAGTATTGACACCTGACTCAGGCTGAATATTTGTCTTGCCTCAATATGCCTGAGATGCAGGCTTCATATTCCGTTTTCTGAGCCTAAATGCTTACCTTAACAGGATTTGCTTTTGCTAAAAGATACTTTTAGCTGTTATTGATGATGCCTGCCCATTCTCACTAATAGCTTATTGTTTAGGTCACTTACTGAGGAAATGAGATACTCACATTCCAGCCCACCCTGGTTAACCCAGAGGTTAGATGTGCAATTGCTATAAATAAAAAAAAAAAATGCTTTAAGTAATAGATGGCATAGTATTCTTCTGCTGAACATTCTATTGCCATTTTTCTGTTGTGCTGTACATTGTGCAGGAGGGAGGAGAGAAGAAAAAGAGAGTATTGGCATGGATATTCATCTGGAAGAGAAACTATTTGCTTTCTTGACCCTATGAACACTTGTGTGTATTATATTAAACGTTTGTTGGTAAAGCATAGAAATAACCTAAAAAGTAGGGACTATAAATATAGGTCTATCAGTTCTGAGCTTGTGTGCCTTAATCAGTAGACACCCAAATAATCGGCAGACACCACTTTTTGTGTGTGTGTGTGCTCATATGCATTTAAGATCAGTAGCAGTGTTCTTATTACAGACTTGAAAAAGATCACAACAAATAAAGAAGCATGAGAGGTTTTTATTTATATGTAGTGAGACAAGAAAAGAAAAATTACATCTCATCTTGATGTTCTGAAAATTTAGGTCTACATAATGTAACTAATCCAGTGAATCATTAACCTCTAATTCTTCTGTCTGTCCCCTGATTTCTCATCATCGTACTGGTTTTGCGAGTAGGTCTTTCTGTGTGTCTTTTAAAAATACTCTAATAAGATAAAGCAAACTGGAACCAAACTCCTAAATTGTGATTACCAGCAATATTTTATAGACCAACTAATGCATTTATCAAATTTCTATTCTAAATTAATTATAATGTATATGATTCTTAATTTTATTGGAAGTCCTTTCCAGAATATCACTCCTCTATTTAAAAATCCTTATTATTTCATGTCTATATTTATGTCCAGTTTTAGATATGAGTTTACGCATCTCTTCTCTTGGTTGTTTATTCTCCGGCATTAATTATCACAATGCTCCATTTTTCAGTTCATTATTTTCAGCCCATTTAACAGTATATTTCTCAGCAAATATTAACTTTTTAGTTTTCTACTGTTTGATAATAAGAAAGATAACTAAGTAAAACTTGTGAATAATACAATTTATAGAGACTGTATGAATACTCTCATATGTAATGCTTGTGCTCCTTATTTTGTTTAAATTTGTTTTATTTCCATCAACAGGCAACTGTGGCTATCATCAAATCTAAAATTCCAACCTATTGTTCTATCTCGTCTTGAACACAAAAACTGTAGTGATTCATACTGTAAGGTGAAGTTTGGAAACAAACTGCCTGTGAACATCACTGACACTTATTTGGGGTATGACATATTCTCTTAAAATAATAAATTCTTCAATGTGATGGAGAGTGGGAAAAATCCTATCAGTTTATGAATATGTAATTATGGAAGACTATTTAAAATAATTCTCTTTGTATTGTCTGCTATTTGTGTATGCGTTGTGCTTACAATGACATGGATTAACTGGCTGTTATTTCAAAAGCAGAACAGAGATGGATTCTTAAATTAAAATTTCCTTTAATATGTTCACAGTGCTTAATATGTTTTGTACATTTGTGTGATGCAAAATAATTTGGATATAATTACTTAAATAGTAACTAACTTGGTGTTAAATGACATATGTATACCCACTTTTGAAACTTATTTTGTGCTACAGGCATAGATGGGTGCAGTCTGGATTCATCAAGACTTGCTGGGTTAGACGTAGGACTATGAGAACTCATCTAGACTCCTTGAGAGTCAGCTTTTAAAGATGTGAAGCTGAACGCACTAAACAGGTAGCATATGGTGCGAAACTGAACTTGCTCTGTGCATTCTCAGCACAGTGTTTTGAGAAGCTGGAGAGGCTCTGGAGAATGCAATGCAGAGGCATCAGGTTGCTCCACAGAGCCACAGCCTAGGTTTTGATCAACTGGTTAGTTCCAGTTAGCTTTGGGCCTACTAAATGCGAGCTAGATGTGGGAGGCAGCTTTGGAGTATTTACACCGTGCTCCTTTTGCACCGAGTTCTATAATGCCACAGATACACTTGGGACTAGCTTGTGAATTCAGCTCCAGACAAGCTAATAAACTTCTGAATCTGGGAGCTATTAAAAAAATTTGGGTTAAAGACAATAAAATGATTGCAGAAGCCAGCTTACCTTGCTGTCAAGACTTGTAGGATGCAGTGTTTATACATGAACATGTTTGAACTTCATTGCAAAATAATTCCTAACAGTTCTTGTAATAAATACTGTTCTGTATTCATGTTGTTATGGATATTTGAGTTAGTCAGTGAGGGAGAACTAATGGAAGTAACAAAATTTGCCATAAAACTTTTTCCGCTCAGGAAAATTCAATTCTGGAATTTAAAGTTGTTGGGATTATTATTTTTGTTATCAGAAGATGCTGTTGCATAGGATATAAAAACGTCTGTCATGTGAAAGCAGTTTCAGAATTTTTGGAAAATTACGACTGCTTGGCTATATTAAATTTACTTTGGGGCTGTGCTCTCTGCTGAGATCAGAACTGTGCTAAGTCAAGATTTATGTACTTGAGCATTTTAAAAAAAATTAATTCTGTTGGCAAAAATATTACATTTGAAGAAATACAAGTATTTGTTTAACAACAAAAAATGAATCATGCTTCTTGTGTTTCTTCATGTTTATTTTTTATTTTTTTTTTTACAAAATGTGCACATTGAGTTTACACAGACACGCTACAGCAGATTTCAGGTGTACATGTATTGTACTACTCTTATCCTACACTGGTGATAGCAGATCAGCCTTCAACATGCCTCTAACATCCCACCTCTACACCAGAATAGATACCTGATTTATTTTTGCAAAAGAATGCTTGCAACATTCTACTTCATTAATACCCTTTCACATTTTTGCAGCAATGTCACAATGAAGATTGGCCTATCTCTGATAGCATTTTACCTATTTTGAAGTATTGGCATAAACTCTGTGGATGATATATCTTAAAAATTACATGGATGGGGGGGGCAGTATTGTATTTTAGGTACATACTTTTTTTAGAAAAATCTTTCTAGGTTCAGAATTAAGGTAGCTCCCATCTTAATGAAGAAATGATCCTAAAACAAAGTAATGCATTTATCACATATAGATGATATTATATAGCTGAAGTTTTCAATTTTTTCCTGATTCTGTCTCATAATTAATTACAAAAAGCTGAAACAGATGTTGGCTTGTCTAGCAGTCATTGTTAGTAGATGTTACTACACTGTGATATTCATTCTGAGCACTGAAGTGGGATCGAAGTTTCAAAAAAAGTTCATGCCTGTTTCTTCATTAAAGGCAGAAAGACATGTACTCATGAAAACAGTGTTAGGATCCAGTTAAGGTTTCATCATGAATAATTAAGGATCTTCTGACTTTTGAGCAAAGAACTGTGCGAACACATCCAAGAAGAATTATAAATACAGTATGTAGGACTCATATTCATGTCATGATAAATTAAATGCAGATTTACTAGGTAAGTGTGATCAACAGAAGCTTACGTGTATTCGTTAGGGAGTAAATCCACCTATAAGCAATTTCTTTTTTTGTTTTACAACAGTTCTTCCTTTCAAGTTACCTATTTTGTTAGGTATGGGGGTTTTTTTCTGAAGAGAAAAGCAAGTGAAAGGTGGAAGGCAATTGCAGCAAGATGTGCATTGCACATTGATTGTAGCACTTTAACTCAATGTATTATTAAAAAAATGAGGACTACACCATACAAATGTGAAAAGAAAATACATGGTAATACCTCTGTATAATTTAGAAGCTAAGATTTAAGAAATACACTCAAACGTCTGGAGCTTAATCCAGTACAAATGAGTAGCAAAACTAAGAGTATTTAATCTCCTTGTGATGGTATCTATTTTATCTAGGGATTGGAATGATAATAAAGCTGCATGATGTCAGATCTTACTTAGTTTGGGTTTGGAGTAAAAACCTGACTTTTCTGAACAATCTTGTTAGCTAAGTAGCCACTGTTGAAGTGCTAAATTGTATAATTTAGAAAGTTCTTTTTTCTTGGGAAGAGTTTATAATAAAAAATTTGTTTGCATAATACATGTCTCAGTGTAAAGCTGAGTAATTTTATTTACGGTAAAGTGGGAAATCCATCTTTTAGATAATGTTGCAAAATAGCTCAATATTTGTCCATTAGTTGTAGACCTAATGTCTTCGTTAAATCACATTTTCAAAGAGCTGCATGGATCGCATTATATTCTCATCCTGTAAAAAAGACAACAAAAAACAAAAATCATACACCATTAAAAACATAGCTGGCCAATATTGATAGTGAAATTGGGTAGAACTAACTATATTTTAGTTAATGACAACATTATTTTTCAGCTTGTTTGGAGAAATTGTTAGCAGAAGGCAGCTGTTAATGGATCTATGCTCAAATAGGGTTTTGTATATATTAATTACACCAAAAACATTCTGTCAAGACTACCATAGCGTGTTAAGAAATTTAAGTCTGCAGTATTTCCCAGGTTATAAGTCTACATCCAGTATAACAAAATATATATAGACAATAAATGCTCAAGGAATAGTTGTATCTGAAGTGTGAATCCGTACATGAAACTGCCTTTTTGCAGTTCTAGGGCATCCTGTTGCATAGCTAGGGATGACTCTAAAATAAAATTCATTTAAGTACGCATCTTTGCATGAACCAAAGAGTCAATCAGTTCCACAAATATCACCACAACACTCTTTGATAACTCAGCTCAGATTTTCTGTGTGTTCACACTGAAAGATGTTGACTGCTTTCCAATGCTACTTCTGCTTTCTGCTTGCTTTGCATTAGGTAGGTAACAAAACCTTCAAAATCCAAGTTCTGCATAATGCTTACTGGTCTAGCACTCCATACCCCAGTTTTATCAGTGAATAACTCTCAGCACACCAGTCAGGAAAAAATAATTTTTTTTGGTAAGATTTACCTTTCAGTGTCTAGAAGAAAGAGTTTACTTGTAGCAGGCCATATCTAGTGGTGCTTCTGGTTCAACAGTTGGTTGCACAATACATGTGCAATACAAGAGTATATTAAATGCTCGTGTAGCTTTTGCTGGTCTCCACTATAATGATCCTCTTTTTTAATCTGAATGCACACCCTGTAGTACTTTCTTGAGAGATAATCTAGCCATCTTTAGTTGGCTGAATGACTGAATTTTATAGAATATTTTAAGAAGTTTAATGAAAGAGGTGCATGAAAACCCCACTTCTTAGAAAGGTTATCTCACAGTATTCTCCGCTACTGATAGGTATGTAGGCCTTCTGTACATTAATGTTCCAATAACACATGTTCAGTATCAATTTCCAGTTAAATTATTCACTGTTCAGTCTAGTGGGTGATTTGCTTTGTAGAAAATTACAAGTCTGAGTAATTTTCTTAATTTATGTTATGAAACATGCACAGTGGAGTTTTTCATCTTTGATTCCATATGTCATCTCAAGTGATGTTGTGGTAAGAAGTGATCAGCGAACCATTTTGTGCTGATAAACTAACTTTTGAAAGCAATGATATGTAATCTCAAAAATTTATTTTATGTAGATTAATGCTTTAAAAGTTTGTACAGGAAATTTAATATAGTAAATTACAATAAACTAACTTTTTCCCACTGCATTGTTTTGAAACATCAATATACTATTGAACACAAAGCTCAGTTTAACTGGAATTATTTGGCATTATTTACAAATGTTTTTGTATATACATTGGCAACTAAGCTCAGCAAATGTGCAAAGCAAGCAACGTACTCTTAATTTAGAAAGTGTTTTCACACTTCCTACCAATTTTATAAAATATATATCATGACTAATGAATCTAGTAGTTTTCTAAAACAAGCTTCATGTTTCTGAAGTTTGCTGTCTCTATACAGAACGCTTCCAATGCCCCTCCTTTAGTCAGTCAAATGGGAAGTGTCTTCACAAGAAAATACAGGCTTGTCATAATACATGGAACATGGTAACTTTTAGTAGCTTTTTTTTCCCATCTTCAAAACAGAAAAAAAAAAGCAGATGCTTGCATTAGAATTCTTTGTCAAGTGTATCTTTCTCATTTGCCTCCTTTTTCAGCACATTTTTCTAAACAATTTTTCACAGAATCACAGAATGGTAGGGGTTGGAAGGGGCCTCTGTGGGTCATCTAGTCCAACCCTCCTGCTGAAGCAGGGTC
>Ga0181612_123350_pt1 | contig 12236 bp, 8 predicted proteins | sample HoacroProtozoa21_FD_119630 | JGI IMG/M metagenome (GOLD analysis project Ga0181612, IMG submission 119630) | Hoatzin crop microbial communities from Cojedes, Venezuel. Combined Assembly of Gp0051906, Gp0051904, Gp0051908
ATTGGTATTGTCCCCAGTCCCTTGTCAAGAGATGAGTTCATAAGGTTTGCTCAGAAATTGCCTATGTGTGTGAGAAAGTGTGAGCTCTCCACTTTCCAGTGTATTATATTTACTCATTTTATGTTAGATGCACAGACACTAGGACTGGGACAGCAAGTATTTCAGCCCCTCTCCAAACAGAGTAAAAGATGATCAAAAGAATGAAGACAGCACACACAGGATGCTACCACAGAAGCCCTGGTTTCCGTGCCGAACCAAAAACCAAACGCTATTTTTTCTCCGCTTTGTAACTATTCAGTACTGTAAAGATCAGGAGATGTTCTTAACATTTCCTATTTGGCATCAAATTTAATACTTTTGATGGTATCTGGAAGACTTTGTGATGTCAATTGTTTACTTTGTATGGCATGAGCAAGTTTTAAATGCATGAAGTGTCATGGGGAAGCTGGATTTCATTGCTTCCTTTCCTTTGTGTGACACCACTCAACTGTTACTTAATCTCAGCAGCCCGAATTTGTGAAGGCGCTTATTTTTGCCAAAAGGGTACACACGAAGTGCCTCACCTGCATATTCACAGGCTGCTCCAGAAAGTGCAGGCTGTACAGCACAGCTGTAATTCAGAAAGCCTCGCTTATGCTGTCATGTGCATCTCCTACTTATCAGGTGCGGTGATGACTTACAAATCTAATACCGTAACTCTGAGAGACTTGGTAACGGGCGCAGCATCACAGTGACGCTCTGGCACTGAAGGCTTTTTTCCCCCCACATAACCACATTGGGAACAGCCGCTGTAGAACCACAGAGCCCTGAAACTACACGGGACTCTCACTCCACGTCATTAAACACTATTTCGTTAAATTGGAAGGCCACAAGTCAGTCATATCATATCCATAAGCACATGTATGCCACAAGCCTCTCCCCATTCTGATACCTCCCTCAGCTGTGGGTCATTCAAAATCCCACGGAAGAAATATTTCAACATCCGTACTTTTTTTTGGGGGGGGTAAGAGGAAGACCTTCCACCCCTCAGTGGACACACTATTCAAACCACACTGCCAAATATTATATGATGTCCTTTCCAGAGTTAATTTTTAATTTCCTGACTGTACTGCATGAGAAATTTTCAAATTGTCTTGGCAGTCACTTCACGGCATGTGCAGACCTAATTGCAGAAGTGAATGCAGAGTCAGCCCAAATGAAAACCTCCGGACTAACTGAAGAATTTCTGCAGAATTAGTTAGTTGGTTGAATTAAGTTCCAGAGAACACTGCAGTCCAAGAAACGATTGCAAATGCAACGCAAAGGGTGCAAACCTTTCTTGCCCCAGCCTGCTGTGCAGTAAGGGGAGGCAGGTGCCTTCAACACGTCACTCAAAAACCCGATGATTTTCCATTTTCATTTTTTAATGCCACAATTCATAACCCACATACATTGTGCACGGCTATAAATCCTGGCACCCTCTGTATTACAAAAGAATTTGCCCTGGTGTTCAATTTTCTTTGCTTTACCTTAAGTCACCCTAATCATGCTGACATCTACTCTTCGATGATTATATTAGCCCTAAAAGATCCTTAAACAAATGAAAAGGACTGACTTCCACTCCTAAAGTTCTGCTTCCAATTTTCTAAAGGAAATTAAATAATGTATAAATCAAATGCTGGGCGCAGGCCCAGGCAGCTGAACATCGCTTTGTCCTTTCAAAGTGAAGAGGAAGTGTCTGCTACAGAAGGGACAAGCCAAGAGAAATAAAGCTTAACCTCAGCTCCATATGAAAGTGATTTGGGATAATCGGGGGAATCTGCAAAGAGGTTAAAATGGGGACCACATACTAACAGGAGAACTTTACAAGATGATCAAAAATATATCAAGAGCTGACCTTCACCTGGGGGAGCTGCACAGCCCTAGCAGTCTGCTACACCGGCGTTGAGTATGAAGGGCAGGAGAAAGCAGAGATGAGCAGGAAGTCAAAAATCTATTTATAGCTGGTATTTGTCATGTCGTGGTAATCTTTCAGTCTGCAAGATTTATAAATCAGTACTGCCTGGCAACCTTACAGCAAGTCAGCTATGCAGTAAATGTATATGCTACTTTCCAGTTCTCCTTTAGCTAATACATACTATCTAGATTATTAAGTCGGCCACTGAGGGACTTCTGAATTTATGTACTATTGATGGACTGCTGATCCTCCTCTTTAATACAGTATATATCTAAAAGAGGAAAAAACCCCGTAAGAACGTGCTAGGTATATACTCGCTATTATTTCCTCAGCAAGTGTTTGCTTTAGTTGCCACAAGGCATTTCTTAAAACTATTGGGAAGAGATGTATTGCGTAATATGATTTCTCTATTAAAAGAAGATCTTGATGAAGTTTACATGGCTTCAACAAGAGTTTATGCTGACATCTTTGCACGCAGAAGAATGGGTTTGAAATCTGAGATCAGCAACGGACTTCATAATTAGGGTCAACATAACCCTATTTGCAAAACCCAAACTTTGGTGAAGAGAAAAACATGCAACACTCAGCCGTTAATCCTACAACTACATACGCTCTTGGCTATTTACAAAAACTTCTCCTCACCTTTATAAAAGGTACAGAACGTGTTAGATGCAATGCAAATGGCCCTTAAACTTACGATGGCAGAAAAATCTAGTCTTTACACTTTCCCAAGAAAACAGCAAAATTATTTTCAGCGTTGTCATTTAGAAGTTGTTTGGTCTGTCACAACACTAACTGAGTAGCTGGCAAAGCAGGGGCAGCCACATAAGAGTTACATACACCTGCGAATTCAACAAACATCCTGCCTAGCTGCTGCAAACATGTCGCTGTTTTAAAAAAAAAAGAGTAAATCGCCAAAACAAAAATACTATCCATTTCTTTCCCTTTTAAAATGTAGAGTCTGTATATACACTCTTATTTTGTAGAGTTATTTTAGAGCAGGTAGTGAGTGCTACTGAATTTTAGATCTCAGGGTACAAATTAACCTGAACGTTAAGCACACTTTATTCAGAAGAACCAACAGGTTTACTGGATTCACAGACTTGTAATTTACCAACAAGTATCCATTAATTTCATGACCACTATAAAAGATCAGAACAGGCTTCAGGAATGCTTTTTTAGTATAAAGAGGCAATTCAATCAACCATCAGGAGCTGGCAGATATTCCTATCCACCTCCCTGCTACTTCCCTCCCAACAGACCCCCTGCAAACAAAGCATTAGCCCATGCTAAGGCTGTGTTTAACAAAGCAAACCAAGCAAAGGAACTAGGGGGCTTTAGTGGGACCACAGGGCTTTATACAAACACTACTAGAATAAACTCCTCTGCAAAGACCTCCAAGTTTCACATCACTTTGTCTCTGCAGGTTACCAAATATCAGTAACAAGAAGAAAAAAAAAAAGACCATAAAGAAGGATGGGAAGAAGTAGGAAGTTTTCACAGAAAGTGGTTGTTTGCCATCCTTGAATTTAAACAAAACCAGACATGCAATACGTTAGTCACACATGAAAAGATGAGAGCCAAAAAGGGAAAGGAGAGACTTCTCTCTCTTTTCCTCCCTCGTTTCGAGAAAGCATCCCTGAAAGCACACATACATCTGCTTCGGGTCCCCTGACGTCAGCAAACACGACTGAAGTAAAGCACATGTTTAAATATGTTCCAAAACACTTATCTGCTTTTAATAATTGGAAGCTAAATGGAAGCTACAAATCAACGAGCAGAACATGTTCAATCAACAAACATGACATTTTTCGACTTTAAGGTGATGGTACTGGTTCTGCAAAACTTTGGATTCGGTAATACCCATTAATTCAATCAATCAATTTATGAATGCTAAAATATGTGCACTGGTAACAGAAAGTAGTTGTGATTAATACCAGGGCGTCACATGTGGTTGGTGCTTTATATCTTACACATGGCATTAATATTAAATAGTTAAACTAGTTACAACTAGGTTGTTATGTGCAAAGCACCTATCAGAAGTAGTGGTATCCTGGGTTCCCAAACTCCCGTGTGCTATGTATTTAACATAAAGATCTTCTACAAACTACTGTCCTCCATTTTCACAGTCACTCGAATCCCAAGGTGTAAACCATCTGCAATTCACATCTAAGCTTGTTAAATACCCGATGCAGAAAGCCAGGGATTTCTACTGAGAGCCGCAATACAAGCAGAGAGCAGGCAATAAAACAATTAGTCACTAAGGATTTCTACCTATTTTTTAAATACTGATGTCTCTAGTAAAAGGAAAACGGGAAGAAACGTGAAGGTCTGGTACAAGGCTACTCATCCCTGCTGGATAACTTTGCTAAGGCTGCTGGACAGGAAGCTGTGGTCAGCAGCTCAGGCACTGTGCGGCCGGCGCTCTTGGAGAGGTTGAGAGAGGGGCAAGAAATATGGGTTCTTCTGCTGGAGCGCGGACGATATTACACACTGGGGACGCTGGCGGGGTTAGGCAAAAGTAGCTCCAAACAGGAGTCAGCCACTTGACTACCTCTTATCTAAGGGACTGAATGCAGGATTACAGGTCTTGGCTCTATCATGGATGCAATTTTTCACCTCCTACCAAGCTCTGCTGACACCTGGGATGGCTTTCCTTCCTGGGATCAGTACTCATTCACATCCTAAACCTCCCAGACCATTAGCAGCTCCCTGGGACAGACTCCAGTTCATTAGATCCTGTATAGCAATGTCCATGCACGTGTTATCTTTATACACGTAATCATTCTTATTTTAAAATTTATCATCTGCCTACTGGAAAAAACAAGACCTGCAATAATCTGCAGTGACTTTGACGTTGTTGCCATCTGCCACAACCGTTTATTATTTAAGCACAGGATATTGCCTCTAATGTCTCTTCTCGTAATGAGGTGTGTGCTGAGGAGCAAAAGAAGCCTGACCTACAGCTGAACAAGTGTCAATGCATACTTGAAACGGGCACAAAGGAACATGGTGGGGATACTTGGCCAGTGCGTGCAAGCCTTACGTGTCGGTCCCCAGCAGCTCCAGGACAGCCCTTGCCCAGGGCTGGAATCTGCATGGGGGTTCCCACCACCCCTGTTCTGCCCATGGATAGCGGAGGGTGACAGCAGCCCCTGGGGTACCTGGCATGGCAGGGACTGGTCCCAGGGACTGCCACGGGAGTTACTGTAGTAGGATCAAATTCCTTGGTAACAGGCAGGATCAGATCCTAGATTAGCAATTCCCGGCTTTCATGAGGTTTATTCGTCCTGGGGTCAATTTATCTGCTGGTGAAACTCCCCTCGGGATTGTGCCAGCAAAGATTTTGGGCTAATAATTTTAGATAGATTTCTGTAGCATCATCTTTGTGGGGCTTTGGGAAGACTGTCTATCCTGCTATAGACCTTGCAGAAGCAAATGCCAATTCTGAAGGAAGATTTTGACTGCGGAACTTCTCTTTCAAGATAAAACAAAAGAGAGTAGCCTAGACCACAGGCAAAAAAATCCAGACTTAAATATGTTTAATAAATATGGAAAGTTAGTGCTCTCCTGTATATTGCTTTGTGAGTTATTAGCTCCTAAATATTCTCCATGGTTGAAAGGGTATTAATGAGCTGGAAGACAAAGCGATCTAATCAGAAGAGATCAGCAGTAATTTATCCTGCAGAAGATTTACATGCAGCAGCCATGTGTGTTTGTTTATGATCTTTACATCTGGTCATGAGTTTTTGACATGATGGAAAGCTGCGGTAGAATAATGCACTCTGTTCCTCACACTGACTAATTAATGCTATACTTAATCTGGAAAAAGGCACTTCAAAAACAAACACTATTTTTCAGCAGACCATTAAGAATAGGTAACAACTGAAACACATAGCATAGGCCTAAAAACTGGTGTAGCAATCTCACAAGCATTAAAAAAGGCGATTTTTAACTCCAGAGTACCACGCGAAGCGTGTGCACATACATATACCTCTCCGACACTGCAAAGAGGACATTAACGTTTCGACTTTTTTCTGAAAAAGAAGTGCAAGTATACATTTTCTTCTTGCAGCAGTTTTCCTTTTGCACCGCTTCAAGAGCGGTGGACCCCAGATACCTGCAGAGATGATCAAAGCCTGAGTTATCATCTGTAGGAATGACAAAAACCAGTAAGAGATGGCAGAGCTAAAATATTCCCCATCTCTCACACACTGGGTGTTAACCTATGGATTGTGTTCACAAGTTACCTACAGAAACACTGCTGGCTGTCACCCTCTCCCTCCTTCTGACAATCGCTAAAATGAGCAGTAAATCAGAGTTTCCCCAAGTGACATTGACAGGAAGAGCAGCCAGTGCAAAGATGGTTGGACATCGGATCCCCACCAAAAAAAAAAAAGGCGGGGGAGATGGTGTTCAGCCGGCCCTCTGCCCGCAGGGCTGGCTGCTTGGGGGGAGCGCAGGGGGGGCTCAGTGTCCTCAGCTTCCACCGAAGTCATTCCACTGCTTTTAGTCACTTCACCAAGGCCTTGTCTCCGCAGGATGTTATGCTGGAACAGCTACTGCATTTACATTCACACCCTATCTCATTCCAGGATAACTTCCTCACATTGACGTGCCCTTAGAAGTACAAGAAAGAGCATTCGTCTGTGGCTGCATTTAGCCCTAGGCTGAAGTCTCACGAGGTAACAGAGAATAGAGATTTGGCTTTATCTTATAAACTGTGCTAATATATATCACCACCCTTTGGACTGAAACCAACTTCTTCTCTCTAATCTCCCAACCATTTCCCACAGAAAGTGCGTACTTTCTTTCGCTGGCAAAAGAAGGCAAGGACGCTAGGGAAAGCAGAGGGACTGCAGGGCATGGAAAGCCTGCATGAGCTGCATCCAGGAGCAAACTTCCCAGCCTAAGACACCGGAGCTATGAAATGGCCCCTTTCAGTGACTGAGAAAATTACCATGGTGGCTAAAAGAAAAACTGCTGAGGCTACAAGTACTGTGGAACAACATTGCAGAGCCTCGGGAATGATTCCCCAGCTGGAATTAAAGGTAAGTCAGGTAAAACAGATAAACACAGAGCAAGCACATGAGTAGAGATTGAAGCTTTTCATGTATATTGAAGTGACAACGTCAAAATATGGTTTCTCCTGCCCAGCACAATTCCTACCCTCCACTCACAAAGCCAGCGTACAAAGCCTGTAACTCAGAAGTTCTTGTGTGCTCTTTTGCTGCAACAGAAAATGCGTTTTTGGAGTCCTCACAGCTCAGACCCCTAACCACACCTGCACAGAGACCATCTGCAATGTCCCTGTCTCCCTGGCTCACGTTTCCCGACGTGAACAGCGAGGACCAAGCGGAGAACTGCATGTCTGATGAGGATATTCTGGCAGATATGCCATGGGGTACAACCAGGTAAGGTCAATGACGACAGGAATGGCGAGTTGTCAGAATGGAACCAGCAATTCCCTAAAACCACTCTGGTTTCAGGAAAACAGTGTGCAGGCTGAAGTCTGCAGAGAATCACCAGCCTCTTCTGCAGCACTAAGCACAAGGGAGCAAACGGCACGCCATTCTGGAGGTGACCCACTTTCTCTTCACTTCCATCAATGCTCTTCTGACAAAGATTTTAATTATGTTTTTTCTCAGTGCCAGTACCTCAGTGGATTCCTAGGGCTGCAGAACATCTTCGTTCCACTTAAACCAATTCTTTCTTTTCTTTGCTTCTGAGCTGCAGCTTCAAATCACGCAGGGCGGAAGTTTTAGTAGTGCAGAATCCCCACTTACCCGCTGCTTCTCTTTCCTCAATTCCTCTCTATCTGATTTACCGTTGACTTACAGACCATATGGGAAACATGTCAGGAAAGCATGCATCCGGGTTCATGTTCAGAATAAATACTTTTTATGACTATTCTCATGACCTGCAGCAATAGACTAGATTAGTCACCCGCAACTATGTATAATCATACAATCATTTAAATACATTTTCAAAACAGAATACGTTTTAAGATACAGATCAACTAAATATTCCTCTATAGGCTTTCTAATACCTATTTCCTACAACTTTACCATTTCCACCTCTGACAGAAAGCACTATCTTTCAAGTGTGGAGTCAACACAAACACAAGAAAAAAACCACACGGATCCATGTGAAAGTGCAGCCTGAAGACTATTAGTGCTACCTGGTCTGCTCCGTTTTCTTAAGAAAAGAATGATGAAGTGCAGCAGGAAGAGAACTGAAAATGGATGCTGACGCTGAAATAAAAGTGCCACCTATCAACAAGTGCAAAAGAAAAACCTTCTCTTTTATTCTCTGCCTGTTGCGCGAAACCAAACTCCCTCTAATTTTAGGCTCATCCAAAAGCAGAACTGTAAAAGCTTTCTGTTGAACAGAGAACAGAATATTTCCCAAGCAGAATATGTCATTTAATCCATACCCAAATAAACAAAGGGTCAAATTCAACCTCACCCATTACACTTCGCAACGAAAATTGAAAGGAAATCTTGAAAAAGTAATTTTTAATTCAAATACTTAAAATCTTTTCAAACTGAAACATTCTGAATTCTATTTCTAATGTAAAAAATTAAGTCAATTACTCAAAACTAAGTCAAGTATTCAATTTAGTGTTTCTAAATAATTTTTTACCAGAAGTCTAAAGCAAAATTTATAAAAGTAAAATTAATAACTGCATTTTTTTTTCTACGTAAGTAATGAGACAGCTATGTTCTGTACTACTTCATCTTATTCAGGATTTTTATATTTTTTTAATTTGTCATCAGTCTCTGGGCTGAAGAAAAATCTGACGTGTCCCTTTTGCTTTGGGAAACGGTTCTGATAGTCTTTTAAGCGTTGTTGTGCATGCAGCTGCCAGGAGTGCAGAATGCTTGCAGCTCTCCCCCGCCTCCCCTCCCGACGCCGTTCACTCCACAGAAGCCGACAGGCTCATCTGCTGCAGGATATTGGCAGAACCTCTCATCGGCCAAACGGACTGACTGCATCATGTTACAAGACTTAACCAGAACACGTGGAAATCTTCCTTTTGTTAAAATCATACGCAAAAGTTGAAAAAACCCAGAGATTTCACAAGGTAACTTGGCTTTTCATAGCTCTTTTTTTTATATGAAATGGAGGTCAGGTGTTATTTCTACAGGCAAATGTGGGAATACTGTTGCAACCCTCTAAAAAGAAACAGGGTTTCGGTTTTCTTCTTTTCAAGAAATGCTTTCCCCATATGTTTCTGAGATGGTGCCACTAGTACTGTAAAGTCTTTCCATCTCGCGACAACACTGCAGTTCAGCAAAACAGTCAAGCAAAGGCTCAGCTGTAAGCACCTGAGTAAGTCTCCTCCCCGCCAGCACAAAGGGTCCCGAAGGAGGAGGGACTTGCCTTCATTTTTGAAGCACAGCACATGGTGAACAGCTTTCCTGAACCCAGGCCTTTCAGGACGCTCGCTGTCAGGCGCACGCAAGCCCGTGGTATCGACCACGCGGCACAAAGTCGAGCTGTTCCTGGAACAGTCAGCGATTGATCTCTGCCGGCCGGCCGGCGCCTTTGCCAGCTCCACTTGAACCTGGAGAACAGCGTATCTGGAAAATTATTTAAAACTTGCAAATTTCCTTTCAATGGGTTTTCTTGTTGTTCTGCTTATTTTGGGGGCAGAAGGCTGGAGCAGGAAGAGTCATTACATGGTGAAAAGCAAAAAAACACATTTTCATATGTGATTACTTATATTAATACGTATCATTTTACATACATAGTACATCTGCATATGGAACCTATTATTATTGAGGAAATGTTTTTTTAATGAGGAAGACTGAACAATGCTTAAGAGAGAAAATGTCCAAACCAATGTTAATTTGCAGCAGAAGTAACAAAATATTTTAATAAAAACCAGTAAAAAGACTGGCCTTCGTATCCAGGATCAGCCCGGTCCTGTGTTTACACCTTGAGAACAGGATTCGACTTGCATGGCTTTTCCAAGCTTTGCAAACCTACTAAGCTGAAATTTCAACTCTGACTCTGTCAAGGAGTTTTAAGAGTAATACCAGTACTTCAGCTCTACAGAGAAACAGAGATAGCTCATGATACTTCTGTTTTCCAGAGCCATGGAAGCATTTTTACTCCCTCCACCTCTTTTAGAGAGCCTGTGCCTGCCCTCCCTTCCTAGCCCTCAAACTCATCCAAAAACAAATAAAAAAAAGGGGGGGGAGGAATTTAGGTAATACAATCGCTTTGTATAAATGTAGCTAATTATATTCTCAGTTGCTGAGCACTGCTTCCTCTCCCTGCATGCTGGGGTTAATTAAGTTTTCCTTAAATGTTGCATATGAATTAAGAAGAACAAACAACAAAAAACCCTCACTATTTTCAAATGAAAAAAATCGGGTGCTAAAAAGTCCTGGCAGGCTAAACATTAGTACAATAAAACTGTTGGATTTTAAACAGTACAAATAAAGTGACTAAAAGCTCTCTGTTTTAAAAATGAGATACTTTCAAGAAAGACCTTTCACTGCAGGAAAGAGATACTTTCATTCAGGAATCATCTCAAAACCAAGGATGAATTATTATTATCAAATGTAAACCTCAATATAGACTCTCTCTGTTATCATAATGCAAATACTAATGCATATTTGCTATTCCTGCCAAATGTTATCAGTGTTGTTCCGACTCGCAGGGAACAACCTGTTCTACGCGGATCCTGCCTGGGCTAGGACTGGACTAGGTTTATCATTTTAACACCAGTAACGTTGTTTTGTTCACCTCGCGAAACCACAGCAAAGAGCAATGATTGAAAGAGGATACTGCACGGGTCTCTGCACTGGCTCTTTAGGAAAATCCTTAGGAGCCCCAGGACTGCAAGACCAGTAGAACAGCTCCTGTGGTCCAGGGAGCTCTCACTGGCCACGGCTCTCACCACCTACGTTACCTCACCCTCTTTCTTTACTCTCGTCAAACCAGAAGTTTTAAGCACCATTTTTTAACAGGTTGAACTACTTCTGCTGTACTTTTTTTTTTTTTAACTTAGCAATGTTCTAAGCTTGCTTGCTGTGTTTTCCAAGTCCCTCTTCCAATGGTAAGGTGTAGCATGGCACCAGCCACTCCATACTGGCTTGATGCAACCTACTGGTAACACCCCACAGCAGCCAGGTACCCAAACAAATGTGTGTCCTGTGAAAGACACAATTTGTAATTACACCCCCATAGATATTTTGAACGTAATTCCTCATTTTGAACCTGCACACTGCAAAACCAGTCCTACTTAGTACACGGCAAGAAAGAAGGCAAATTATAATTTCTTCTGTTACTTCGGTGGCACCTAGATACTACCAAATGCAACACCAAAAGTCTTTCGAGTCTTATGTAACAACAGATTTCAAATTATAAATGTCACACAGGCATCATTTCAGGCTTTGAAATATGGTTTACTTGTTACCAAATACGATGTGTAAAATGATTTATCAAATTCACAAGAAAGAAGAAACCAATGAGACAATCCAACCTGCCTCCCAGCAAGTCCAGAACTGTTTCCAATGAAATGTAGACTGGCAGAAGAGAGATTTACTACCAGAGTTTCTTAATGCTATGTTTTACAGTTTAACAAGCCTTCCTATCATGCTCCACGTGGTACTTTTACCAAGCACGATAGGCTCACCTGGATTTCCACCGTCTTTAATGCTGCATCTCCACAGCTGATTTCTACAGATGGATCTATTTTTTAAAGTATTTACTGGACAGCAATAATCTCAAGAGCACAAGGTAAAAAAAAAAGAGTTTGCTGCTTCAAAAAGACTTGATAAGAGTGGCAGATTTGTTTTTAAAAGTCAAGCTGATCTTTAATGTGCCTATGATAGCATTGAGGCCACACTGAGTTGTACTCAATTCAAAACGCCAATTAAAAGGAGAGGCATTCATCTGGCCACTGCTCCTCATGAACACATATAGCCATGTCTTGTATTAGAAACCTGTAAAAAGCAATACTGAAAGACCTGGAAATGTTTACAATAACTTAGCTTGGGACTAAATGAAACAGAACATACCTACTCTTTGATCCCATTAAAATGCAAGGGCTTTTCTTGGTCATGGAAAAATCACTTTGCGATATCAAAATCTAACCACACAAAACAGCAGTGGGTAGTTCATGCATCAGTTGGCTTGACAGAAATGAACTGTTAGGAAATGACAGGCACGTAAGTGACAGCAAAAGAATCTGGCTGCAAAAGTGCATCTTACCTTGAAAATCAAAAAAGAAATAAATAAAAGCTTGATACAACTTCTATTATTTCTGCTATCTAATTAATAA
>Ga0181612_111077_pt1 | contig 12235 bp, 4 predicted proteins | sample HoacroProtozoa21_FD_119630 | JGI IMG/M metagenome (GOLD analysis project Ga0181612, IMG submission 119630) | Hoatzin crop microbial communities from Cojedes, Venezuel. Combined Assembly of Gp0051906, Gp0051904, Gp0051908
CCTATTCCTGTTCCTGTTCCTGTTCCTGTTCCTGTTCCTGTTCCTGTTCCTATTCCTATTCCTGTGCTGCATGAGTTTTGTGCTCCACAGTTCTGTTCCCCTGAGTCTATGGAAGGGCAAAACAGCCCGTCTCCACCTGCCCCTCCAGCCTTCGTTCTAAGGGAAACTGGGATAAGCAGGGGGATGATACACATGCTGCTCTTAGCATCAGCTGGGAAGTGGCCACTGTATGTGTGTGGATCTAGAAGCCTTATTCTTTGGTTTAGATTAATTTATTGAGTGCTCTTACGTCACTAGCCAGAACCCAAACCTACATCTGTCCTAAGAGATTTAATACATAACGGGCATTAAGGCAACTACATATAAAAAATATAAATACTAGGAACTTATTTGATAAATGTTAGGTTGAAATATCTTCTGCAACACACAATTTAAGCATAAAGCTGATGTTGAATACACAGGAAGAGTTTTTAGGCTGAATAACATACAACTTCTTTTATATCAAACAAATATTTTGATATCCAAAATTAGCAATATCTGTAAAGGTCTCTGCTACCTGTAGTTTATCATCTTCCATGCCCGTTCCTAAATTTAACTGACAAGTAAGGCACTCCTCAGTGCTTCCAGCAAATATGATTGTTGTGGTTGGGAGATCAAAATATGAAAGTTTTGTGAATGAGAGAAAAAAGTAGTCAATTCTATGAGATTTTGTTCTTTGAACTTGAGGGACTTTAGACCTTGCTTGATCCTGCAGCAGGTACACTACAAAAGGCAGTACTGCAAGGTTCACCACAAACGTATCTGAGTCCTGAACTGGACAGATCGTCCTCTATGTCCCTTCTGCTGAAACTACTACAAATTAACTAAGTGGGGTTTTTTTCTAGTTTTGCTGTAGTTTTCATCCTGTCAAAACTGAAAACCTGTTTAGCTTGGAACAATTTACTGGAATTGGTAAGAATGTTTTCAGCACAATCAGAGCCTCGGCACTACTCCATTCTGCCTGAAATTTTTATCTGTAATACAACACTTGCTCATAAGATAGACTGCAGGGAAAGGGTATTACTTTGGGACTTTAAAATCCAGGAAAAAGAGGTGGTTATTCAAAAAGTTTCACAGGAAACTGTAAAATTATACATATATCTTTAAATCTATGGTGAGTCTTTTTCAAGGGATGAAGGACCCACCACGTACTGACCACAAAAGGTACATTCTTTGGCCCGAAAGCTGGACTCTGTTTAGTAGAAAAAGCAAATAACAAAACCTGCTTTTCTCTATTCAAGTAGTTTAATATATATATGAATTCATCATCCCATCTAAGGAAGAGTAAATGCCATTTATGTAATAGAAGATTCCATACAGAGCCTCTTATAACAAGAACAACTTTCATGTCATAGAGCTCATAAAATGGCTGTAAGATTACCCATAACACATAGCATCCTTCAGTATGAGTGTGGCAGACAGTCACCTATTTAGGCAACGCAGTTAATTCTTCATTCTGACCTCTTTGGACTACTACTAATGACACTATAAGGGGGAGATATAGCTCATATCTGAATGATCATTATGTATCACAGATCTTCATTTTGACTAGGTTCACACATGTGCAGAAATCTTAGGTGTACCTTAGATGAAGGTAGTTCCAGTCCCACTTGACTACACATTACAGAAGAATTATTTATCTTGGAAAATGTACTTGTACTTTGGAAGAATGTATGTCACAGCTCAAACATAATGTGGCTTAAAAGTCATTCTTTTTTTAATAATCAGATCTGCCTTGCTGAAACCAAACCAAACCAAAATAAAAACTTAACTAGTTTACCATATTGTAAAACCATTTTTCCAAACTTTTAAAAACAGAATCTGGGCCCTCTGGAGGTAAAACTGTTGTAGTGATACTGGAATGAAAGCTTTGCAACAGGCAGGATCTGGTCTTACAGGTAGAAGCGCTGCATTTTACACTAGCTGGTGTTTATCTCCCCTAACCCTATTACTCACGACTGTTTCCACCTTATAAGCAAGTTACCATACCTCTGTGTGCCTTTCTGTCCTAATCTGTGAAGCAGAGATATTTATATTTGGGTTGCAAAATATATTGAAAATTACTAATGGAAGAACAGTGCCTAACACAGTATTTTGGCTTTGGTCCATATGAATGCATTTTTCACACTATTTTTTTTACAGCATCTGATTATTGCCAGATGACTATTAACAAATGCTTATCTTACTACCTGATCTTTTTCTCCTTATTTTTGAAGGAAGGTTATGAATTTGTTGGGTCAAATTATTTTTCTTATTGATATATGAACAGCCAGACTTAAATCAAGAATACTGAATAATGTTAGTGGCAAATGCCACTTCAACAGTACTGGAAGATATCACATCCACAGAGGAATGGGTAGAAGCAGTGCCTACAACCATACAGTTGTTGAACCAAACCGGTTCCTACTTAGTCTCCTCTAAGACTAGTAAAGAGAGACGGTTCATATTAAACTTTTTTGTAATAGTAGACACTATTATCTTAAAACTGTACCAAACTGCTTAAAAATTACCTACAGTGCAGCTGTGAACTGCTAATGTATTCCATGCTGTACAGATTCAAGCATGGTCTTCTGATGTTTCAGAAGTAGAGTGTGAAGTCACAGTAGTATATTAGAATAATTTAGCATCCTGATTTTATATCAGTTGGTGAAACGTTTCTATACTTTTCTGGAGTGAAACTGTTGAATATAACATGACAAAGAAAAACATTTGAATTTAACTATTGTATCTACAGTCTTTTTTCTTCCCACACAAGCCTAGCTTTGAATGAAAATTAACTGAAACATACTGTTGCTGTGATAGCTTGAAATCTTGTCTTCTGTTTTTGAGTATCTGGAAAACACTTTGGGAATAAACAGGACTGACTGCATTTTTTCCCTTTCTTCTCATTTTTTACTATCGTAAAAATCTTCTTAAGATTTTTTTCTGTAAGAATTTCGAATTCCTGAGGATATCAATAAAATATTGGTGAATGTGTAATATATAATGCAGCCTAAACACCTACGACTCTTTTTGTTGCCTTACATGTAAAAAACACAATTTCTGGCAAATAAGGTAGCCATAACTGACAAAGTCCAAAGAGAAAAAGACAATTGAGGCTTTCAAATTGTTTTCATTTAGACTGATGGGGTGTAGGCTTTTAATATATTTTGAAGTTAATATTGCTTGGCAATATAATTAAACATGTCTTTCTTGATTCACTCAGTCCGAATGATAATTTTGATTTAGCCCTGAGGGGATCAGTTCAGGAAGAAGTAAGTTATGCACCTTTTGCAATATTTGTAGTCATTCTTAGGAAAGTGTGGAATGCTGCACAAACAAGCAGAGTCATAAAGACTCTTTATCTATTGATATTAACCCTCCAAGCAAACTCTGCTCTCGTCTCCCCACCAATAAAATATGGAATTCTCTTACAGAGGATCATAGTTCCATAGTAGTGAAGTGTGAAATTCTTCATGTTAGTTTTTGTGAATAAAAGTAAATTCTCTGGGGTAAATTTTCTATGAAACAATTTTAATTTGCAAAGCTAACAGAATTTTGTGAGTAAGGTTCAGTATCCAGTTTCATTACCTGCCAATGTATTCACATACAAAGATTTATATCTTGTGCTGATGCAGAGTTTTACATGGTAACTGTTGCAGATCATTGCATGTGTCAACAAATTGTCCATGGCTTCTACACATCTCCTTGTACATGCAATTGCAGTTTTCTATATGACATATTTATCAATAAGAAACTGCAAAGCATTGGCCAATTCTAGCTCTAGAACGGTCTTGCTTTCCAAACACAACTCTCATTGATCCTCTTCGGCAATTCTTGTTAGATAGCAGCAGTTAGATGGCAGCTTTGTAGGTTGGAAGTCATATCACTAAGAGCAGAGGAAAGCAAAAAAGACCAAATAATTCCTTATCATATTGGTCCAATGTCTGAAAGTACCCTAAATTTAGTATGTAACCTCTACTTGCTATCCAAGAGTTTGAAGGGGGGGAGGGAGGGCAAGAGGGAGTGTGTAGTTATTTATTGTGTGTGTTTTTTTTCTTTCTGCTTAAAAAAGGCAGAGTTCCTATTTTCCTTATGTAAGGTCCATGTCCACACTCGCTTCACGAAGGAAATCTGATGTGGGCATTCTGGAAGTCCACGGGCTGTTTTTAAAGACAATGGAGTTAATTTATGATTGTGGTTAAGGTTGAAATGTTCATGTGCCTTCAGCTATTCATGTTCACCATAACGCTGTTATGACACAGATTCCTAGTGCAAATATTGTTCCAAATGGGCAAATGTCCACATTAAAGAGACTGGCTCTATGAACAAAAGATCTTAATCAAGAGGCAAAAGGCTACTGTCTTTCTCCAGGAAAAGGTATTTTGTATGTAAAACTGAATACCAGCAGCATCCATGGTTTACTTTACAGTTCAAATTAGGAAGCAGTTTACTGCTATATAAACAAAACCAAACCAAACTAACAAAAAACTCTTGTGTAGAAATCAGCATTATAGTATGTAACAGCTTTTTAATGTTTAATAACACCTTCTGTTATTACTTAAAAGAATGAACGTCATGTAGAATGTAGGATGATGACACATAATTTCTACTGAAGAACCGATTAAAATTCTCCTTTAAGAAACTGGCAATGGCAATGTGATGCAACCTAATGCTATCTGTGCTTCTGTCCTCCAGACAGGCATGATAAATTAGTAGATAGCTGTGTAGACGCTATCTCAAAGGAAAGTGATAAGTTGTAATTGTTGGATTTCTTTAAAGTCTAATCAAATCAATTTATTTGAATTTGAAAGTTTGGACGGGTTTCAAGACAGTTTTTAGTTCTGCTATGAAGCAGCATTCAAAACATACATACAGATCTTTAAGTAGAGATTTTATGTAACAAAATCAGGGATTTCTATTTTGGAATCTCATTTTCTGTACTGTCAGATCTTTGAGTATTTACTTCAGTGAAAGCAGAAATGTTTTCTTCCTTTAAGTGTTATTTATAGTATCATTCTTTATACTTTTTTTCAGTAGGCAAAGCCGTTGGCATAAATCAGACCTATGCTCTTCTGAACAGCTATTTTAAATGGTGTTCAGACATCTGTGTGGAATGTGCTGTATCACAATCTGCAGATCAAGAACAGGTGGTGCCATGGTGCCCCACAGCACATTTTCACCTTGGCCTGGAGGGAATAAAATAGGAGTATACAACTTCCGCTTAGTGTACTGATTCCTTGGCATTTTTGTTGAGACTAAAAAAGTGGCAAAGACAGCTTTTGTAATGTGAATCCTTTTAACCTTAAAATGGCTCAAACTAAAGCTCTGAAAACTGGCAGCAATTTGATTTTATTAGTGACTTTTTATAGTTAGTTGTTCTTTCTCTCATTTTTTAACCTCAAACTGCAAAAAAAGGATAGAATCTGCAGATCTAAAGCCACACCGTCCCAAAACTGGGTAATTTGGGTTTATATTTTGGTAGAGAACAACAGATGCTAGCACCTATGTTCAGGTCCACTAAAACTGAAGGCAAATCACTAAAATCTGGGAGTTCTTGGAAGAACGATTTTAGTCCGTAGTCAGCTGTGATTTGCACCAAGGTAACCAGGATATATTTACCATAAACACTGGAGGTTCTTTCTTTTTCCTTTTCTTTTTTTTTAAGCAAAATGTTTAACTTCTCATAGACTTTTGATGCACTGGGTTTCCCAAAGTTTGAAGGGTTTTATTAAAAGATGTAAAATTTAATTAAACATTAATACAACATGATAAATCAGTAATCAAATATTACTACTAGTAGCTCTTCATCTTTATTAAAAAATCTAGTTTGATAGCACGCACTAGCCAACAGCTATATTAGATTGTGTATTCTTCATGTTCTGCCCTTCACTTTTCTTCTCCTCTTTGTTATGCATGGATGAACAAAAATCACCTGTGGAGCAACTCTGGAGTAACTATTGGTGCTCCTGTTTGCATAACATCAAAGACATCTTGAGAAATCCTAAGGCAAAAGGCCTGGAAATGATCGTTAGGGCAGAGTATGATTTGTAAAGTATAGGTCTTAAAAGGAACATATATTCTATATATTCTAGAATTATATTTTCTTTTTTTTATTTTCCTGGTCAAGAAAGGAAAAAAAATGTGAAGCATTTTTACACAGAGCTAGCAGTCTAGTTCTGCAGTGCTTATGAGAGCAGCAGGCTCTGCAGCCTGGAGAGCAGTCGTCAATCCCTTAGAGAGTCCCTCGTGAGTTACAGTGCAGGCTGTGGGGCGCTGAAATCAATGCCAACTGTTTAGAAGCTGTGCATGGTTATCTTCTACTCTATTTCAGAAAAGGCATAAGTAGGACTGGATAGTGAGTTCTTACCTTCCTTCATACTGTGAGATCTTATCCTGACTGATAGGGGTCCAGTAGCAGAGCAGGAGGAATCCTGCTCCACTGTGTACTTTCTGCAGGGCAGGAGTTAGTCTCCAGAGTTAGTGCAATACAAATCTGCAGAGCGCTAGGAGAAGCTGCTGCTCATCTTCCCTGCTCTTTGTTTTTAACTAGTTATGCAGGAACTGGCATACTAGGCAAAATCACTGACCTGCCTGGCTGAGGAGCCATCTGTTAGTGTTGGACAGACTGCAGCCATGCATGCTAGAATTTAGTCAACTGTGTGCCGAGACAGTGCACATTTCTGCCTAGTCCTCATCGGATAGCTGGAGAATGACAGGTGTAACCTGTCCTTGATACTTTCTGTGCACCGTGTTTCAGAACTACAGTTATTTTCCTTGCAATATGTTTAGCCCACTTTTTCTCCTAGTGATTTTTTAGCCTCAGTGACATCTGCTGGCTGTAAAAATTTCAATTTGCAAGAAGTACATTTTTTCATCTTGCAAGAGTTCCACTTTGAAAACTTTGTGAGAGAAGTTGAATAGGACAATTCTCAGTGATGTGGAACTGTGGACTTGCTCCGTGAGTATCAAGAAATCGAATGAGAGTCTTTAAATAAAAGCGTTATCTGGGGGTTTATAATGAGTTTTAGCCTGTGGTAAAACAGAACGAAATGGGTAAAAAAATTGAACACAAGCTAGGACTCATCACAGCTAGGCATGACTTTTTACAGATCAGATAAAAGGGTATTGCTGTCTGTCTTGTCATGCTCCAGTTACTTCCCCACTGGTAGGACTAAACTTCTCTGACTTCAGAAACGATATTTCAGAAGACTGCATCTGATCCACAGGTTATGAATAGGCTTCAAGGGCCATGGGATTAACGTGTTAACATTTTTCTTATTTCTTATTTGTTTACCATCCGAAACACATTTCTATTCAGTTCTACCAGTTTCTGAGTTTCCTGTCCCCATTTATGTCAATGTTGTCCAGAAGCTGATGTAACTGCAGCTACAGTCTGTTCAAATGCCACCTGACTGGTATTTGCTGACTCTTACTAAGTGTGAGGACCCTTGATATAAGCTGCGTAGGGAAAGAGAATGCAATCCAAAAGAAACAGCTGTCTGAAAAGGAAAGAAAGGCGAGCTTTTAAACTGTGATGTTTTAAAATGCTTCAGTCTTCAATTACTGGCTCATGAAACAAAATATTGGAAAAACAACTGTCAGTAAGTAGAAAGGGAGGCAGATTTGCTTTACGGCTAAGCTGCTGACCAGACATCTGGTCAGAACTTGTTCTTCACAGAATCATCTCCAGGTCACTGGTGTGGAGTTATTGCTGTTGCTCTAAAAACGAGAGAACATTTTTTTTCACTCTTTGTTCCAGCAAGTCCAATGTGCACCTGCCGAATTTCATAATGTTCTGCTTCAAACTGTCAGGATATAATGTGCATTTTTGTTGGCTGCTGCTTCTGTTTTGTACAGAACATGAAGCGATAACTGGATTTCTATTTTATTATACCATTGCACTTAACACTGAGATGTGTATGACATATTTCATGGTGCCAAAGGAGAATATAGTTAAGACTGCCTCAACTTTTCAGGTTGTCTTGTCTTTATGACACAAGCTGTTCTCTCATCATTACTAGGAAGGAGAAAAGTGGTTTGGTTATCTGTGCATGCCACTGGTGAATGTAAATGTTTTTACTACACATAGGCTCTGTATGTTAGATTAAAAGGAGATATTCTATGCTGGCAAATTTTCCATGCAACAGTTGCCTGCCTTCCACACAGACAGCCTAGGCTCATCAAATATTTGGGGCCTGATTCTGCTTTCACCCAACTGCTGATCAAATGTAACTCTGCAAAAAATGGTCAAATTTTTCCGGCAGGAAGGAATATTTGTACTTATGAGTAGTTCTCATACGCTCAATTCTCAAAAAAGTGGATTGTTTATGTGGCCTTTCAAATTCAGGAATTGTGGGTGGTCTGCTCCCCTATACCTCTGACTGATGTATGAAAGTGAATTCAATGTTTAGAAGAGGGAGCTAGTCAGAATAAAAAGGAAAAAAATGCTGAAACTGGATAGTTTATGTCATTAAAACATTTTAGTTTTCAATAACTCTGTCAAAAGACAATGATGCACAGAATACCTTAGAGCTTACAAATAACTTCTAGGATTTTCAGAGGATGCAAGAGGAAAAAAATGAAGTTATCCTCCTGAAAAAAAGTCTTCCTGTGCTGTTAGCAAGTGAAACTAGACTACAGCTATAATGAGCCGACATTGAATAAGGTAAATAGTTCTGTTTTTGTGGAAAGTGGATCTTCTGTACAGAAGGAATACATGATGAAAAGAGAAACAACCCTTTCAAAACAGCTACTACTCTACCTACCCAAAGTCATTGTGCCAGAAGGAACTTCATCATATAATAAAAACATGCAGATAACCGTAAAATGCTGGGGATTATACTGATTTGATTTTATATAATAGTAGACTCTGATCATTCTCAATATTATAGAATGATTTGGACATTTTGCTAAGCGTGGCAGGTAGAAATGGACTGTGTATATTTTGTTAAATGAAATGTGTCCCTACCTGTAACTCCAAGGAAACACAACGCAGATTATGGGATAGAAGACTCTACCTAGGAAACAGACACTCTGGACAAGATTTGCACGTTACAACTGATACTAAGAGCCAGTGATACAGTATCCAAAAGGTTTTATGTAACCATTGGATGTGTAAAAAATGAAAACTAACTGGTGGTGAACAGTTGATATTACCAGTGTAACTAGTACAGATGCAAGTACTGCTGATCATTTTATTACATCCGTAACTCCTGCAGGATGTTACACTAGTGAAGGCCCTGAGAAGAGCCGAATGAATGATCAAGGAAAGACTCAGGAATCTACTTCTGTTTGTCAGAGTGTAAAATTGATAAGGCCATAGTTCACATCAGTTTGGGAAGTCCTATGGCCTGTCCTGTACGGTAAGTCAGCATATGTGATCAAAATGGTGCTTTTTGCCTTTCAGTCTGTGAAAATAAAGTCTTAGATGAGATCTTTAAATACAGAACTGCTTCAGGTTACTAGCTTCCAGGTTGAGACAGTAAACGTGGCACATGTCTCCAACCTGCAGTTTGTCATCTGATGTGAAACCAGTAGTGTTGCATGCTGAGAACTGCAATTACAGTGTTGTCCAGTCAACTCATAGACTATGACATGTTCGGTGCTGTGTACCAAACACTGAATGATATTAGCTCAGAAATATTTTCGGCCTGGAGAGCTCAGTGTCGGAAGTGATGCAGAAGCTAGGGATCAGGTTTGGATTCAAGTAAAACTATAGATACTGTACTAAAATTTCAGTAACATAGTGCTTTGGAAATATAATCAGATGGCAATTCACCAGTATCTGAATAGTGCAAATGAAACAATGGCATGAAGTTTCCTACAGATTTTGTATGTCATGAAAGACTGGATTTTGTTCTAAAAGAAGGCCTAAGGAGCAAGTTAATAAAAGCCATTAGCATGTTTGGTACCACAGAAGAGGTCTGCAGATGACAATCCTACCTAGAAGGAGAAAGCCTATTTTTGTTTTTATTAGAGTTGGTCTCTCTAAGGGTGAGAGCATCATGAGCAAAAGCTTATAGTGCAGAAAAGTTCCTTAGGAGGCAAACAAGACTACTTATTTTTATCATCAGATAAGACTAGTGAGAAATACCTAATAAACTCCAAAAGTTGTATTGCTGAAACATTATGACAGAATGTAAGAATTGCCATTATTTGTTCTGCAATAAATACCAGACTTCAGGAAAGAGTTTTCTAGGTATGGCGTAAGTGCACAAACGTAAGAAAAAATGCCCTGGGTCTGTGATAGCATGATGTTTTAATGAATGAAAAAAACACCAAAATATGCAAACAAATCCTTCAGCCATGTCAGAGTGTGCCATTGTACTGTGACAGAAAATGGTTTCTGGGGCCGGAATGTGTAACAGGCTCACAGCTCCTGTATCAACAGAGCATTTCCAATGCCACTCCGTCTTCCAGCAGGGGATAAATACATCGTGCTAAAATAAGGAAGTCTACATCACAAATCATTGTTTACAGGTCAACAAGAAGGTGAATCTCTTATTCCACAGCTCCTTACATAGCTTATTAAAATGCTGATGACTGTATTCTGCTCCCATCACCTTTTTCTGAGTGATTAAGTCACTTGGGAAGAGTTGAGGAAGAGGAAGAAAGTGACAGAGTTTTGCTATGACCTGTCTCTTCCCCCAGCACTTGAGAGGAGACCAAAGATCACAGGTGCAGGATGAAGAACAGGATCCATCCTAACAGATAACAGATTTTAAATAGATCTGGGAGAGTCTTCCTTCAGTGATATGCTGCAGCACTTTTGCTGGCATGGATCTATCTTGCCCTGTGTAAAATGATACTAGCAAGTAACTTTGAGACCTGCTGCATTCTACCCACCAGTGTGGGTTTGTATACTGTCTGACATCACAAACTGCATTCGCAAGTCAAGGGAGTTGCATGTTTTTTCACTGTTGTCATAACTTTTCCCTAAATGACAGTGGAGAACTGCTAGAGCAGGCTGTCCCGGAACTGCCCTGAATTAATGCACTTCTTACTGCAGACATGACCACATATTTTGGCAGCATTGTTGACTTCCACTTCTGGGGCTTCCTTATTTGGATAAAGGAAATCACTTAAAAAAAACCCCATAGATCCTTGAAAAATCATAGTCCTACTAAATGTAGTCTGAAACTAAATTCAGTACATTATATGTGACTGTTTCCTGACTACATCACAAGCATAGAGACTTTTAAGTTACAGATGACACGCTAAGGGAATCAGAAATAACTTCTGCGTCAGACTGACTCTTCCACAAATTTTACGTTGTCTTAGTATTTTAAGTACCTCCTGCCTATCCTTGGGGAACAGCAGACTCTAAGTGATTTGGAAAGGTCTTTAAACACTCTATGACAATTTCAACAACTTTTTATTGTTATTAATCCTAGATCTCGTATAGCTAGTTAAGCCTCACCCAGAAAGCCTCACCCAACAGAGTTTATATGTGTTATTATACTTTGGAATGTTGAGTGTTTTAGATGCAGTCTCTGCTGGGAGCTCTTATATAAAGAACAGGTTTTCTTCCACGAAATAAGCAAGTATTCAAAACACACACCCCGCTCCAAATCCTGAAGTTGTGCTGTATTGTTTAACTTCTTAACAGTTCGTGATGTCATTTTTTATAAGTGAAGAAAAACAAATGCTGTCACATTCTGAGTTTTGAACAAGCCAAAATCAAGAGATTAAGTGTTCCAAACACTGAAACATTTCATCCAATTAGTTAGTTCAGTCTGGCTTCTCTATCTCTGAACTGTTTCCAGCAAACTTTGAACATAGAAAGATAAACCCATTGATAAGTTTCTACTGCTGTACAGATATAATGTTGCTTTTCATATGAAGTAGGTTTATTGTTTAAATTTGCATATGAAATCTTTGTTCTTTTTCTGTGCTGATTCCTGAGTTCCTGTGACTTTTTTTGCAAATTCTCTATACTCGCTTTCTCTGAAACAGATTCTGAAGGGGCCTGATCCTGAAGACTCTGAAAGACCGCCTTTGGAATAATCATCAGCTGTTTGCTGGCTGAGTATCTCCAAACACAGATGACAACGAGAAGTAGAGTAGCTAGAGTTAAAAGATGATTGTCTGCTTCGATGCCAGCAGGTGAAATCCAACTGATGCACACACATAGCCAACAAAATGCTAGCTTTGTTTGTTTTAGGAAACGGAAAATGGCAAAGGAGAAGTGGAGAGGAGAGGAGAGGAGAGGAGA
>Ga0181612_147067_pt1 | contig 12235 bp, 5 predicted proteins | sample HoacroProtozoa21_FD_119630 | JGI IMG/M metagenome (GOLD analysis project Ga0181612, IMG submission 119630) | Hoatzin crop microbial communities from Cojedes, Venezuel. Combined Assembly of Gp0051906, Gp0051904, Gp0051908
ATTAATATTTTTTTCTGAACCATATCTTTTTACCTGTACTATATTCCTCTCTATTTTCAAATTGTTAAACAACAGCTCAAGAGTCTTAGATGCAGCAGTTGATTCAGATGTGTTATTACGTTCAGGTGGCACTATTGTAGCTTAAGGCATCGCTCTGATTGCTCTGGCAGTCAGCCTTTTCCAGATCTTGCCATAAAAACCACTAACTTATAGAAAGTGGTAAACATTTCAGAGATGATTCTAAGCCACTCTCCTAATGTGATATTTTAAGTATATAAATCAACAGCCACCACTAATAACAAAGATTCAAGGTATCAGGTTTCTACAACAGTGATGCAATTTATTAAACTGCTCCCTGTAACTTGCAAAATAAGCAAAGTTGAGTTGAGATAAATAAACTTAAAAATGTCATAATGAGGAGTAGTAGCCGAAAGGGCTAAATTGCTCATGGTAATGAACTGAGACAAAATGATCAGACAGCATTAATAAGTCAGAGGGAGACAGACCTTCACCTCATCGTAGAGTTGTACCGTCATTAACTATTGGATATCACATTCTTAAGGTTGCTTATCTGAAACATTTTTTAAGTAACCTGTATCAGGAAAGTATTTTACAGAAACACATATATGCATGTAATCCAGCATTAGTGCAACAAATAGATACTGACCAACCACCAACTGAAACAAAAAAGGGGAGAAGGTAATAAATTATTTGGAAAACACTTAAATGTCTACCACAGAGAGATCTGATGCAGGTAAGAATGTATGTGTGAAAGCAACAAAGAATAGCTGCAACTGCCTAGGTCCCACATTGACAAGGGGTTTTTTTTCAATCAAAGATGAGATATTAGTGATTCCTCAGTATTTATTACTATTAGTTGTAGTAAATTATTTAACACATTTACAGTTAGCTACACCATACTCATTGCATACACAAGTTATGGCTGCAGTAAATTATTTCAGTAGTCATTCTTAAGAGTAACTTTACTTCAAAGAATAAGAAATCATAAACAAATCAATATTTTTACCATGGTTGGCTGAAGTACAGATAAAAACCCCATAATTACATCCACCACCTTATCCAGTCATTGAATAGCATCTAGATTAATACGAGTAGCATGAAAACTACGGCATGGAAAGTAGCAATAGAAGCCAATCCCAAACTGGTACAAGAATATGCTTTTAATTTCTTTCCTTTGTTCTCTTCAAGCTTGAAGCTCCAAAAAGAATGTGTAGGTCACAGCATTAATGAAATGTACCAGCAACACTCATTATTAATCATAAAACAGTGTTTAGTTCCAGGGATTTACTAGCACATCTAATATTCTTCATAAATTATTATATGTCTTTTCTCCACTTTGATCCCATTAAATTCACCGGGAGCCTTTCTATAGACTGCCTTAGGCCTGAAAGGGATCCACAGGCTCTCCAATAAAGGAATTCAAGTAAAAGCAGTACAAATAATGAAAGGGTTTATGCAGCAAATATATGAAATATATAAAAAGCTAAATGAGCTATCGTTAGGTACAGGTATAGTTTAGTATGCTGAGTTTGGCAAAATACAAGCTGTCTCCAAGAATGAGGAGCCAGAACTCTGTTGCTCTTCCCAGTTGACAGAAAATCCAGCTCTGTGGAAAAAGAAAAGTTTAGTTCCCACGGGCCATTCAGTCCCCGTTCCTCTGCTAAGAACATTAGCTGGTCTGCAAATTAGAACAACATTTGCTACTACAGGAGTGCATGTCCCACTGAGGCCAGATGGTACAATCACCTTGGGGAAATTATCAAAGGCTGCTGGTATCACTTACTCCTCGAGCAAAAGACTTTTAGTATCACTAACTATATGCGAGCTTTCGATCTTATTGAAACACAAAAGACAAACCACACTGCTCATTTACAGTAATACACGTAGTATTTCTACTGTTACAAAATATTGTAAAAAACAAAATCCAGTAACTCACTTCATGTAAACCATTAAAAACGTGTTGAATGCTTTCACTTGTGGCTATTACCTATCTGATTTGGGTGGAGACCAGTTGCCAGGTATTAAGAAACCACCATCTCCTCTCATCAATTCAGAAATGTTTTCAAAACTTCTGATGAGCATTTCTGTTCCTCCTCTGCAAGAAGAAACCTATGTACATCTACTGATAACATCATACCTCCATCTTTATGAAAGAAAATTGAAAAAATTTTCAGTAAGCATACCAGGAATTAGCCGATTGTTCATAAACATTTGTGAGCTAACAAGAAAGGACAAGGACAAAATTAAAATAAATAAATACTGCTGAGAAAAAAATCTCTCTCCATCAATCTTCTGATGATTCCTTCCCCATTAAACTTGCACTATGTGTTCAGTTCAGTGCAACAGAAAGAGAACAGTAGTCCTTTGTAGTTATTTACCAAGAGGTCAAATCAATAAAAATTTTAAGAACCTCAACTCTGATGAAAACTTTCACATGTCCTACTTAAAAGTTCAGTTCATTTGTACCTGAAGCTGTATAACAAAAAATGAGGAATTAATTTTGCCAGGCCTTTAATTTAACAATCCAAGTTCGTAAATATCCACAAGCGCTATTTCACAGCATCTCCACTAAGTCAGTCATTGATTGCAGGTAAGAAAAACTAAACTAAAGCCAAAAGAAGTGAAACAATTTGTCCCACACTTACACAGGAGGTTGGTGGCAGATCTTCACATAGGCCACACTTGAGCACAATACTGGGGAAGGCACTGGAGCTGCATTACTTTCATCACTGCACTTCTTTCATGCCTCTCACGTCTTAGGCAAGGAGACATGATAAACAGCACTAGGATAGAAAGTAGAAGTCATTCACTTCTCAGAGGGCTTTTCCTCAAGCACACCTACCAGATCTCCTGACAACAGTTTTCAGAAGCTTCCTTGAGGTCTTCCACAGCTTTTTTCTCCCATCGATGATACCACACTCTTCAGCAGCAGTAATGTTTGTGCCAGCACTTGTGTGTGGCAAGCAGCTGGTTATAAGCCATCAAGGTGTGAAGTCTGAACCAGGTTATTTCAGTTTAATAGAGTACTTTCCACTAGCAAACACTGTCAGTGACTAGTTTGTAATTACTTCTTTTAAGGTCTGCTAAGGTCTCTTAAGGTTCTGCTACCACCACAGTAACAGCTTCTTGTCTGAACAATATGATCTAAAAGAATAAGGTATGGCAGAGAGCAAAAATTCTAGATTTGTATTTTTGGATCAGACTGGAATTTTAAGTAGAGTTGATAGGGCCAACAGCAGTGAGGTTGCCCAATCATTCCTCTAAAATTAATATTTTAGTATAAAAACTGTTAAACTTCAAACTGTTCCTGATAAAGTTTTCCATAACAGGTGCCTGGCTCAAGCTGACTCTTTATAGTTTCGCCTGTAATAATTTAGCCATTTCTAAGAATTAGGTTAAGAGAACACCACCTGGGTCATCGTGCCCTTGACCCTCACCCCCAGAACTATGCAGTCATTATTGATATGCTCCAGGTCTTCTCTGGCAGTATCACTGGTGGCCACGTAGAAGAAGAGCTGGGGAACAGGCCAAGGGCTAGACAAGCCTCAGCAGTCTCTTCACAGTGTTCCAGATCATAAGGTGGTTTTAAGCAAGAGATTACCTTCTAATACTAATATTCATCTATTTATCCCTGAATGCCTTCAGAACTCTTGGCTGAATACCATTCAGGCCTGGACATTTTTACTAGTATGTTTTATAAAATTTATAAATATCTTTACAATATTCTGTACATTTATTAACATCTATGTAATTTAGAGTATAGATGATCTCCCCTTAAATCCGCTCAGATGTCACTCCAGAAGTTGAATTCCACTTTGTTAAGTGGAAAGTAGTTTACCAATGCAACTCATGCCATAGGTGCTGTAGCTAATAAAAGCTTGCCTAGATTCAAAAAGCAATTGGACAAATTAACGGAAGAAAAATCTGTCAAAGGGTATTAAATATAAAGACTTCCCATCAGGCCCAGGAATACTTGGGAATACCCTCTAGGGAAGTATCATTATAGGTTTTACTTGCTCACATAGTGCTTTGGCATTCTCCGTTGACCTCTATCAGCCATTCTTTTGTGATTATGTAATAGAACGAGAAGAACAAAGCCAGGTCAAAGAGAAAGAAAGTTCCATCTTTTGCCTGATAAAATGTCAGACACTCAGAAATACCCATCAGTGAGAGCCAAATCTCAGAGTATAAAAGAAACCTTTATTTCTTCATTTCCTTTGTGCAGCAAAGAAATATCTCTTTATCAGCCTGCTCGGTTAAATCAGCTCTGGTCTGACATGCACTGCAGCAGATGTAAAGTTACTGTGATGCTGATGGACGTGTCCTCTGTGTAGAAGCAATGGATTCAGTTTAAGTTTGGTGAGCTCAAAAGACTCTCTAATGAAGCAACGAGATACAGAGACTGAACTTGCTATTCAGTCTTCTAGGGACCCTGGAGGTGTGATGTAAATTGTATTGCTGTAGGCTGTGCTGCATTGCTGCATAAACGGAAGCAAGGCTGTCAGGCTGAAAACATTCACCAGCGCAAAATACCCTCGCAGACTCAAGAAAAGAAATAAATATGAAGGATGGGAGGAGGGAACAATCCAACACCAAAGATAATTGCTAGGGATAAAGAATAGAGCTGTTTAGCATTTCAAAAGGGGCCTTTCTTCTTATATATGTTCGCAGCGTTCCAAATCCATCAACAAATGCAGAAATCCTCAGGCCAGAGCAGCAGCTGGTCTGTTCCAAAGGAGATCACTCTGATGGATTGTAATACACGGAGCTGGTATATCCGTGTAGGCTAATCCGAAGCTACAGGGGCGATCTGTCAATTCTAACAAGGATAAATACAGCTTCTGCCTCACAGTGTTTTGTAATGCCAGGCACTGGCCATTGGTTTCACCAGCATGATGGATTTTATGGTCAGGTGTGGTGACATCTCATGACCTAAATAGCTTGCAGAGAATGGCTGGTCTGTTTTGAATGGTGATGGATTGCACTCCAGAACTCCCTTTGAAAAATGATGTCTCAGGCTTGCAAGTGTTGCATGGATATGGATAAGCCCCAGCCAGCTCTTGGTCTTCCACTTGGTAAACTTCCTCATGGTTTTATTGCAAGTGCCTGTCCGTAATTTTTCCGTGCCTTAAAACTCACTCCTTTGTTTCTCAATCGTCTTACATAAATTGATAATCGCATCCTCCTCTGCACATCCTTGCAGGGTTACATATGGAAATACAAGGAAGATGCTGAAGTCAGAAATATTGCCTAATGAAGGTACTAAGCAACATCTGATTTCAGCTACAGATTTAGCCATGATGGCAACAGTGGCAAAGATATTAACAGTTGGGAATCTGCTCTAACATGTGAGTTGATCAAATCCAGACTCTAATGAGGCACTATCTATCCCCTCAGCAGAAAGTATCTAACGGAATAAATAGAAGATTTATTGGATAAAATCAGTTCTAAAGATAGCACCTCAATCCAAGTTTCACTTGATTAGAATAAGATTAATCATTTGAAAAAACAAAAATGTGTTCTGTTTGTAAAAAAAAAAATCCAATTCTGGTGTTCTGCAACATTTTACTGTGTTAGAATTTCTGCAACATTTCATCAGGTTAAAATCATCTTTAGGAATGTAAAGGTAAGGAAGGAAGAAAATTAAAAAATCCATCACTTATGACTGCAAATCCAGCCCTTCCTTTGTTGTGGTAAGTCACTGTGGAGCTACACAAGTGATGTCTCCCTCTGTCCTAGATGTGCATACACAAGCCCACACAGAAAGTGCCACTACTGTCCCCAGTTCTGTGCTCCCACACTCCCAGAGGAAAGCCCCGTAAGCAGCGCTGTCAGGCAGAAAGAGCAGAAGGCAGGAAGCTCTGAAGGCGACAGAGCCACCCTGCACAGAACCAGACTGAATCCAACAGATTCCTCTGGTTACGCTACATATGTGTGTTAAAGCTAAATTTGGCCCTGTATGCTCTACCACTTGCCTAACAAACTAATGGAAAAATTGACTACCATAAAGTATTGATACTGCGTCATAGAAGAGGGCCATGTCTGAATTATCTGGAACAACAGTCCTCAAGCTACATCTCTAAATAAATTTAACTGAGTTGTGGAATTTAATAAGGAGTAATGATTTGAGCTTTCTTGCACTATATGCTAACGCACACCAATAATTTCTGTTTTGACCAGGCAGTGCTACTGTTTTCCTTCCTTTCTAATATTTTCCACTCTTTTCTTCCCAAAGGATTTAAGTGTTATGCCTTTGTGTTAGGAATGAGCATTTTCATTTGAAGGTTTTTTGCTCTCTGAATGCTGTGTGTTATTTTTTAAATATCAGGCAGCATGCTGATAGCAGAGAAGAGCAGGGAAGCACCCACCAGCACTGCCTGATGGAGTAGACAAACACCACCAATTGCAGAAGAATAAACGAAGCCAAGGGGAGTTTAACCATGCTTCAGTTCTGAAGCAATGCATTTCCACTAAAGAAGTTACTGTGCCACAAGCAATGACCTCTTTCCTGTTTGAAATGCATTAATTACTGCAACTCTTCAGAAAACAAGTGACTGCCTGTGGGCACAAGATTAATCGAGGCGAGTGTTACACAAGCTTTCCACGTGCTGAGGTTTGGAGGGCCTGTCTCTGACCTGCAGCACCCAAACTGCTCCAGTTCTCCCTTACTTTAGTCACATCTCACACGTGCACCCAGACCTCACTGCTGTTCTAGTACCGCGTATCTATTCAACACAGCTCAGCCTGTGCCAGACCCTTCTCCCGTAATGCATGTACAGACCCAAACTGGTTTCTGCGGAGGAAAGATCCATGCTAGCAGAGCCAGCTCAAGCCTCGTAATAAAGTCGCTTGAAATAGAGCTGAAATCCAATCCTACAATTCTGATAGAGGTAAAACTGCCACAGAAGTCACTGAGAATATTGCCTAAGCAGTGATTGTCTGACTAGTTATTCTGGCTCCTAGTTTCTGCTGTTTTGTTGTTTGGAGTGTGAGTGTTTTACAGGACTGGAAGTAAAGGCACAAGAAGAGTACCTGCTTTCTGTTGGATTAGTAATCCTGCAGGCTGGACTCTAGTCACTTGAATCAGAAAGAAGATAGGGATTACTGGAAGTCAGCTTTTAAACTCAGTCAATCACATACCAACCCTCCCCTGTTCCCAGTAATCACATCTACAGTTCATGCTGGGAATATCCAAATTCAGCCATGGTCGTACTTCAGAAGAATCAACCCTACTCCAACCAAGCAGGCAACTCTGCTGCAGTGTAGAAAGTATTGGATCCATCAACATCAGGGGCATTTAACATGACATGCAGACAAAATAAGCCTTAACCCAAATCTTGACCCAAGAGGCAATTCCTGTGAGACAGCTCCCATTAGTAATTTACATGTACTGCAATATCAGACAGACTCATTTCTTCTTCATTTATTTAAACAAATGCAGTGCTACCTATGAGTAAATGGTCTCACTGAGAGCTGAAGGTTATGGTCACTTCTTCTTCCCTCATCTTAACAACCAAAGCCTTCCTCAAATGCCTGCTCCCTCTGCACATATCAAAACTGTGCTTAAAGGATTCCCAAATCACGCCATGGGAGTACATATGCCTAGGAAATTTTTCACAGAGAACAAACACATAAATCAAGCCAGTAAATTTATACCAAAGAGCTAAAGATAAGTGGTTCATTTATGTTTCTTTCAGAACTTGACATTTAAAAACAGTTCAAAAAACTCTTCAGGATTTGTTTCTTTAAAGGATGGACAGTATTTTAGAGTCAAACTCCTCTTTACTAACTCTTGAAAACTGCAAGGAGAAAAACCCACAAAGCCATTCACTTTAATTTGTTACAAGCAGAACTCTCATTGCAGGATGTTTAATATATATTGGAATCCTGATATATCCTCATCTGTGCATGAAGAATAAGGGTAATTTTGGAAAGACTTTCCTCTGACTTAACTAAAAAGAAAGTGAGAAAGGAATAAAAAAGTGAGAAAACACAAGTTCGTTGCTTTCTTAGACAGTTAGGAAAAAAAGAGCAAAGCCAGAGTTTCCAAGTTGCCAGTATACAAGATATTATAGACATTCCAACGGATCTGATGACAGAAGGGACAGAAGTTCAATCCTGCCTGCTTCAAAATTCGCGGGTTACCAATCTGAGCCTAAGAGAAATTTCCTCAAGCTACTACCACTGCCACACCCATGAGATTCAATAAGCATTTCTTATTTTATTGATGGTGCTTGTCCCTGCCCAGAACTTGAGTGTATGGCTTTATTAATCTGAAATATTCGGTAAGTGACTGTCATGCTCTAGGGTTTCCTTAAACAGGCTGATATCACCAGAGCTTTCTAACACCCAGTCTGCTAGCTAACAGCATGGCAACTTCTGTCACTTCAGCAAGAGATTTCTGTTGTACTTTATAAACTCCACTGCATTAAAAAAAGAAGCCGGCAGAAAGCTTGTAAGGACATTTGGAGAGCCTTCTAGTTTGCTGCTGCTCAAATTCCCCAAGTGCAGTGCTCATTCTGATTTCTGGACCATATGTAGGGACATGGGAAAATAGAACATGAGCTGAAGAAAGAAAAAATTAAGTTCAGAACTGCAAGCAGATGTCTAATGGGAAATATGTCTTTCTGAAAGGGTACTGAAGTCCCATGGAAGTTAAAAGTAAATTTACTCAAAGATCAACCTCCGGACTCAACTCACTTAGTATCATTAGTAATTCAGGCCCAATAAGGAGGAAGAAGTACCTCTGTCTACTGAATCTCAACATAACTATGAGTTACCGATGTGACACGAACACTGAGGATCCAAACATGATTCTGGGAGGTTTCAGCTAAATGGCAACAACAAACAGGTAAGTACAAATGTCACTCTCATCTGTGATGTGATGCAGTTGCTGTGCAGGCCCTGTGCTATTCCCACCTCAAAGAATGACATCACAGAAGGAAAGGTTCATGGAAGAGTCATAAAAATGGTCAAGAGCTTTGAAAATATCACACAAAGAGACACTGAAATAGCTTCAACTGTCTGTTTTAGAAAGCAGCTACAAAGGAGGAAACATGATAAAAGTACATGAAATAAGGAACTGCACTAGTAAAGGGACATGGAGAGTTTCTGGTTCTCTGTTGCATAATACCTTAACAGGGAGATGTGCAATGAAACTGTGAAAGGTGGAAACTGAGAAATAGCAACAGGAAATCGTTTTTCATACAACATGTAAACAGATGGCAGAATTTATTTTCACTGGAGGCTGAAGATGTCAAGAACTTTACAAACTTTGTAAGGAACTGAGTGTTTACAGGCCATAATCCTATATTCTGAAACCATCGAGATGCATGCATGTCATCAGAAGACGTTTTGTCCTCACCAACATTCATGTTACCAACCCCTAAGCCTGCCTAAGAGAGAAACATCATGTTATCCTTGTGTGTTATTTTGTATTCGAGAGCCTGACACTGCAAGAGAAAGCTCCTACCCCAGTTTACATAACCCAAATAACCAGAAGACAGCCCTGAAACCAAACTTAACCCAAGCCACAGTAAAAACAAAATGAATCTACTTGCAAAACACACATATGGATGTTAAAAATACAGGAGTTACAGTCAAAAAGTAAGATACTTAAGTTTGTATCTACCCACCCCTATATAAGCTTCAAAGGGTTTTTTTCAGTATGTATTGCCCAGCTGGCAAGCCAATCTGAACTCCTACGCACCCGTGCAGCTGAGAGATCTCCTTTGGAAATACCTTGTACTTTCCACTGAAATTACTGACCACCTCAGCACTATTAACAACTAGTCACAAATCATCCACTTTATGTAAGGTAAATGTGTACTTTCATGCCTGACCAAACGATGTTCAAACCTGAGGATGAAGCTTTTTCACACATTAAAGCACAAACTGTGACCCTTCACTTTGATATTTAGTCAGGTCTTATGAAGTATTGCTAATACAAACCATACGCCTTTGCCATTTTGGGAACAACAGATGCGTTTCTGAGAAGAGTGCTTGCTGAAGAATTGTATTACTACATCCTGCATTCACTGTGGCAGAAAACTTGTCAGGATAGGTGTGAAGGACTGACTGGGAGGTTAAACTGGGTTTTACCAGTAAGAGTTGCTACTGGACACTGATGTACCTCTTGATCAAAGCATGAAGAGTCCAAATGTATTTTTCATTTCAAAGTTAAACTGAGAGAAAAGGGGTAAAAAAAAAAAGAGAAAAGAGGCAAAAAAGGTATGAAGGGAGCACAAACAAGTAATATTCTGTTCTTCTGTTCAAGGCCTGCAGTGGGTAAGTGTGGCCTTGGAAGAAGACATTTGATGTGGTCCAAGGAGAGCAAAACTTGGAAAGCCAGACTGCCCCAGCTGTGTTTACTGTCCGCCTCAGATCTGCCCCCAGATCTGCTTCTCTAAGATACACATGCCCAGATGGAAAGGATCCCTGGTGCCTGTACTGCACCTTGCAGTCTCACCACCACTCAGATACGGGTACTGGAACATGAGCGAGGATACCAGAATTAAAGAGTAAAAACAATCAATTGCCTGAGCAATTTTCTTCTCACTCAGATAAGTATTTTCTGCTTTTCTACATAGAAAAAACAATGCAAGCAAGATAGCCACCTCAAAGGTGGATGCTTAACTGACAGGGCAGACATGTATCTGCTACACCTACGGGTAAAGGAGAAACCTTGAAGTTTGCTGGTGTTTCTCTTTGCTAGTATTTCCTGACCTCTCTTTACAGATGAGATTAATTTTGTTTCTGAATTCCCCTCACAAACCACCTCCCTCTGTCTCCCTCCCCTCTATTGCCTTTCAAACCTGGTAAACACAAGAATGTCAGGCACAAAATGCTTCAGCAGAGAGCATGACTCCATCAAAGCTTAATAACTTTACTCCCAGCAAGAATAATGGAAGGGGAGCTTCTTGGGCTGTATCCATCAATTTTTATTAAACATTTCCTTCAAAGCTGTCAGCCACACACTCCCCTATCTAGTGAAAGCAAAGCTCTGATGTGGGGCAGTGCTGAAAGGCGCTGGGAAAAGCAGAAGAGAGCCAACAACATGACCACAATCACCAAAACTTCAGTCTCACCAAGGCTATTAGAGGATACACTGCTGGCTGCTGAGAGTCACACAGAAAGATAACCGCTCTGCAGACTTCAATATACCTTGAGAGAATTAGATTTTTTCTAAGCTGCAGACTGTATTTTTTTCTCCCTTTTCCTTTTTTTTTTTTTTTTACTTCCCAGTTTACTCCATACCTCAATCAATTTTGGTTCCTGTGTGTGGCAGGCAGGGGACACTGCACTAAGCATATCAGAGGCCTAGCACCCAGCGGAATTTGGTGTCATTTCAGCAGGGTTCTGGTGTACATCGCAGGAAGGGTTGCAGTATTTGATGAGGATGCCTGCAAAGCTAGCAGCTAGAGATCAGAGTCAGTCTGAAGGGGAGGGATAAGAAGAACAGATTACCTCATACGTGCTGGCAACAGGGTACAGTAATGTCCCCTGAGCCACCTGGGGACTCAGAGATAGATGAGAGGATGATATAGACCTAGACACTGATCTCATTTGCGATTCCCATGCCCTCAGGGGAACCCAATAGCAGAAATAAGTAAAGTGACTTGCTTTTCTAAGTCAAAGAACATCTGCCACAGCCTTGCCTTTCAGGAATGCAGAGCACTCACTGGAACAGACCCAAACTGAGCCATTCTGAATGTTCGTGTGGCAATGGTGACAGACTTTAGAAGCCTGTAACTGCCCTCTTGTAGGCAGAGATGCCTTGTTGTTAAAGAAAGCACTCTAGCAGCCAGAGCAGGGTCTTCTACCTGACCTACTACTACTGACTGAAGCAGTAACAGGTAGCCTGGGAGGAATACAGAGAAATTGTCTGAGCAGCCAGGGATCAGATTAGGAAAGCTAAAGCCGTGATAAAATTAAATCTGGCCAGAAGCATCAAGGGCAACAAGAAAAGCTTCTATAGGTAAGTCAGTGATAAAAGGAAGGGCAGGGCAATTGTGGGCCCTCTCTGGAAGGAAATGGGAGACCTGGTTACCCACGGCATGGGGAAGGCTGAGGTACTCAATGACTTTTTAGCCTCAGTCTTCACTGGCAAGTGCTCCAGCCACCCCGCCCAAGTCACAGAAGAAAAAGGCAGGGACTAAGAGAATGAAGAACTGCCCGCTGTAGGAAAAGATCAGGTTTGAGACCATCTAAGGAA
>Ga0181612_133575_pt1 | contig 12233 bp, 7 predicted proteins | sample HoacroProtozoa21_FD_119630 | JGI IMG/M metagenome (GOLD analysis project Ga0181612, IMG submission 119630) | Hoatzin crop microbial communities from Cojedes, Venezuel. Combined Assembly of Gp0051906, Gp0051904, Gp0051908
CAAGCAATGTCTTATTGATCTGCTGGGCCAGGCCCTGGCTTGGAGTCACTTCTGTTGAGAGGCAGCAAGCTACAGCTGTTGGCATTGACGTGGCCAGCTGCTCACCCTTGAAACAAAACCAAGGTGATGGGGCTCAATGAAAATAAGATCCTCATCTGTGCAATGTCCTAACAGACGTGAGGTTGTGGGTTGCGGCAGTGAGGTCATGGTGATGATTGGTGTGATGGTGGAAAAAATGGCACTGGTAAGGAAAGTATCAAGCATCAGTAAACTTCCAAACAGAGGGACAAGATATGGATTCAGTCTGCTTATCACATCAAGAGACCATCACTTCAAAGTTCAGGGAACAGGATATGAGGAAAAAGGGACTGGTGAATTCTCTAGAGGCTACAGATGGATCTGCTAATGAAGTAAGGTGGTCAGCTAATAGTTAAATCATATATTCTGATAAGTTAAAGTTCCACAATTTTTTTTTTAATTAAATGCCAATGATGAACACTTTTGGTCATCTTGTTTCTGATTTGGCTTTAGGTGCTCTAAAACTGAAATAGCCATAGTGTGTAAACATCTCCTTGGCTTCTCTAAATAGCTAGGTCATGTACACTCTTCCAAGTTCAGCCAAACTGAGATCATTGCAACACATTAACAGATGACATGATGCAATTGTACCATATATTGTTTCTTGTGATACCCTGAGTGGTTAAATAGACAGGCAAAGCTTACATTATCTATCTTGATTATAAAAACATTCTTTACTTAACAAAGAATTAGTCAGATAACATTTCTGTGTACCCATGTTTATCAGTGTATAGATATAGTTCATTTCTACGATGCAACAGCAGCTGAAACATTAGAATAGATTGCAGCCAGGGATGTAGAAGAGTATGGTCTCCAAGAATCAGCAATTCATCACCTGGGATGCACTGTTGTTCAGGAAATAAGGGTGTAGTCAGATTTACTACTGTAAATGCACCTAGAAAAGTTTAAGAAGTTACCTCTCCCAACTCTTCATGACCACTTCTTAATTTTATGACAGAGCTGCCAGCATGATCATGTTTCAGTTCATCCAGCTCAACCTAAACCAGAGATGTAGGTGACTTCAGAAGACCTGCCTGATTAGGCGTTGATTCTATTAGGATTTACATAATCTGTTCTGGTGGCTCAACTGTGGGTTGATAACCACCAGCTGAAAGATGGTAAATGACAACTGAGGACAGTAATGAACAGTCAGAGGTTATAAGATCTTGAAGGCTCCAATTGCTGCCGTTTCAACTCTGTGACTATGCCCCAAGATAGTGTGGGAGTGACTCCACTCTGCCAGTGACTAAGTGATTAGCCCCAAAGGCAACATGGCACATTTCTCTGGGTCTCCATTTCCCATCTGCGGAAAGAGAAGTGCTGCACATTCACTTTTGCTAAGCACATTCTGCTTTGACACCAAGCATGAGGATTCAACATTAAACAGGAATTTCTCAAATGCATCATGAGGGAAGTAGGCATCTACTGAAATATAACTGAAATGGTAGTTAGAAATTACTGGAGATGCACTCACATCCTTGCAGTAACAACAGTTACACTTCATCTCTTTCATGCTCTCTTTTTCATATAGAGAAATCAGAAAGACCTTATTTCCCTGTATTAAGATCACATGGCAAGCCTTTTCTTGGAGCAAAATGCCTGCTAAAACATTTTGCTTTATGTAAAGGCACAAAGTGGTATTATCTATGGGGCCTCGGGCTGAAGGGGCCTCCAGGCAAAATACTCTACATGCTGAAGAGGAAATGCAGTTACTGAAGTCAAGTTTATGTTTTTTAACCTGTTTTTCTTGAGATAACTTTGTCAGATTGTCAAACAAACTCTCCAAAGGGATTTGAGTCACAACCGCATTAAACTGGAATCCAATCTTGTTATGCTGGCCTCAGCGAGTGGATATTCCCTCTGAGCAAGCCTGCACTGTATTAAGCTGCCTTCTGTTTCTTCAACCTAAGCTGTGAATGTATAATCATATTTCCTTTTGAAAATGACTTGTTTTTCTTCATTACGGAAACAGGATTGATTTTCCTACAGAGTGTTACACTTGTCGAAGCAACTATAATCAAATTTCAGTGTGATGTCCCTGCACAAGTAATTCCCACAATTAAAACTGTAACCGTTCTGGATACCTGTTGAGTTGGATTTGAATCTTCATATGTATCTGGTCCACTGAGAACATGGGCCAAATCCACAGCTTGTGCATATCAGTCACTGGAGCCCCATCTGTAGATACCAACTGTGGATATAACTACCTACTTTCAATGAAATAAACAGAGTCACTCATTAATACTGGTATGACAAAAGGAAAATATTGGACCAATAAATCAAAATAAGTTCCCTTTCACGTCAGTGAATAATAGAGGCTACATAATTTTTGAAATCTTCCAGTATTCCAAATGTTCTCTCATCTAACCCTAAATAAAATTAAGTGGAGGTGGATACAAGGATAGCAATGTTTCAGTAGTTAGCTCACAAGGGGCTTCAGTGGCCCAAGAACTCCCGTACCAAGCCACAGTAAGAGCATGCTAACTGAACAGCCTTATAACTTAGTGAAGACATTCAGGTCAGTCTTGAAGAAAGCATGGGCTAACACTGCGTCCCTTTATATGTGTGACTCTCAAGTGCTGCCTTTGCTGCCTCCTCAGCAAGTCAGTGATTTCTTTCTGAAAACTGTTAATTAAGCTGCCACGTCTGCTTACATGGGATATGGAGCGCAAGATCTAGGCTAAGCTCATTTTTTGAAACAAAGAAAAACAAATCCAAACAACAAAACACAAAACATTTTAAAATACCTTTTCTAGGGCTTTACTTTTTCCCCGAGTGTTCTCCATTCCACTGTGGTCTGTGCCTTTGGTGGTTTTTCTTCTTCCTTTGTCTTCCTCCATCAGAAAAGTCCCAGCTGAATGGACTTTAGTTCAAAGAGATATTTTAAGGATTGCTGAGAAAGTCCCACTTAACTGACCTGTCCTTGAATATCTGCGAAATGGAAATTAAAATCAAACCCAGCAAAGAGATGTAAACCATTCTGTGATATTACTAAAATGATGCTGCAGGTTATTCCCCAGACTTCCAGTAATTGTTTATAGCCCTAGTAAGGGTGTGCTAATTTGTTCAAATTCATCTTTCCTGGATAAAACTTCTGAGAGAAGGCAAACATGGCTGCCTTCCCAAGCACATCATTCCTTTCCCGTGCACTGGTCACCAACGAGGAAACCACAAGCTTCCTTCAGTCGACTGATGCTAATTCACATGCTCTGAGTCTCCCTCTTATTTTCTCATACGCACACACTACACTAATGCATGCACGTGCACACACCCACACACTCCTGTAAAATGCTGAGAACCTAAGTAAATAGCAAATAGTTAAGAGAAAATGCATTTTAAATATAAAGCTGGATCACAGCTCCCAACGCCTGGCAGCAGTTAGGTGATGTAAAACCGACTGTAAACTTGCCCTAAAGGGCAGCTCTGGATTTCCTCCATTACAGGGGGATGAATGTTTAAAGCAGTGCAAACAAAAGTGCAGCTGAATTTGCAGCTCCACCTATTTTCTGAAGGTCAAGCAGCCTGACCTCCTTACAGGCATATACCACTATATGTGCACGCACAAACACACACAGAGAAGTGAGTAAAAATAAACAAAGTATTTGCCAGCATGCCTTTCACTTACATCCACTTAGTATTATCTATTGTAGTCATTCCATTGGAGAGCATCATGTTATTAAGGGAGGCCAGCTCTGCCAAGCGTTAGTCCCCCAGAGGGGACTCACCCATGTGTTAAACATTTTAGCTCTTATAATAGAAGGCTATGCTCTATATTTCAATCACAATTCACTTAGTGTTTACAGATGAGATACTTGGGAGTGCATCCCAGCAAGCAGTGTTTGCTTCTGATACAGAGAAAGTGGGCAATAAAATCATGTAGTACATACTGTTTGTGAGACAGATGCGTCTTGTAGCAGCCAGCAAACCAGATACTCAAGTTCATCTTCGGCACTTAATGTCTGCGTCAGCCTTGCCCAGTTATGGAGCACCCTGAACACACTTGACTTCCAGAGGCAACAAGTGGTTAGGAGAGTAGAGTGGCTGAGGAGCTTCAGAAATGTAGCATCACTCTACACTCAGGCAAAAAAACCACTCCTTTCTACACAACAATCATTCTGAAGGCATCCTGTGATGGAAAAGATGAAAATATCTCAGGCTGCTTCTTCTGCTTTAGACGAGAGAGCAAACTTCACACAACCTTGTTGCTATAAGCAAAGTATGCAAACATGAAGGAGAAAAAAAGCAGGGAATTGCAGGAGGAAATTACATATTCCTCACAGACCTTTTCACCCAATACTCTTCTAAAACAGTCTGGCATCCTGAAGCAGCATGCACTTCAGAAGAATGTTCCAGTTTTGCTTTGCTTTAAGTAGATATGACTTTGTCTCATTTAAAGTGAATGCATTGCTTTGTTGACGTGAAAGTTTTGATGACACACCGCCCTAATTGTTTGCTGCTCTAGAGAAGCACAAACCTGCAGCCGATGCTCTATGACATGTTTTTGCACTTCTCGTTGTTATAGTTTTCCACCAACTGATCATCACAGCAAGTCAACCTGCAAATAAGTACTCCTGAGCGCTTTAATGAGGCCCTTATCTCTGGCCAACTTAGGCATACTCATTGGGCTCTCCCCTGTTGAACAGCAGCAACTCCAAATAACCCTCCCATTAAAACAAATGCACTGCTGTCAGAGATGTCAGATTGAAGGGGCGGCAGGCTTCTGAAGCTGCTATTGCATCATTCCTTTGCTGGGCCAAGGTACAATGCCTACCAGAGTGATTACAGCAATTACTCAGCACTGTTTGTCACAGTCAATCAAATCTGACCAGCATGAATGCAGCCGTGACCTAGACCTGCCCCTCCAACAAAGCTTTATTATTGGTTGTCATCTTTGTCTTCAGTAGCTCTATGCGTGCCCAAGTTGGAAACGCACTAAGAAAACTTCCTAGCAATTATTTCTCTTTCTTTTCTCTCCTTGATGGGCCTCTCCAATCATCTGATGCATGCTTTCTTCTTCTTTTGTCTTTCTGCCTGTGTTCCTGCTGATATGTACTGTGAATTTCTGCCAATGAGTTAACTAACAAAAGCCACTTGGGAGTCTCTAATGTCACCCCTTCTTTTGTTACCTTAGCACAAACTAGAGAAGTTTGCCCATTGGGACTTCATGGAAGATATGAGAGAACCTCTGGTCTTAGTAAGTCCAGATCTCTGTACATCTCCTTCACAGCATTTTCAATGGCAAATGCAATCTAGTAAGAATATTTCATAGTAGACTGCTTATTAAGATTAAAAAAATGCAGATAAAATCTTGTTGCTCAAATTAACGTAAAGGAATTTTTGTGATTTCTTTTTGTGTGGCTGGAATTAGGGTATTTAATAAGAATTATGCTTGAACCACTGACTCATGTTACCTGACCCCTTGAGATCTTCAGTGAAGCAAGGACAAGCACATCACTGCTCTCTACTTTTCTGCTTTCCCTACACAGACAAAAGTATCTAGCTGTGCTGCACCTCTGAACTGCCACCTTCTCTCCTCTTTTTTCTTCTTTTCCTATGCACACACAAGAAAGATACTTCATCAGCATTATGAAAGAAAGAGCCAAAAGGCATGGAGACGTATGTTTCGGGAGGCTGACATGCAATAGTGATATCATTTCAGGCAGACGAATGGGTGAGGAAACTTGAGGCTGCCTAGTGCTATTCAACAGCATAGCAGTACAAATATCCTGCAGATGTGTGGAGGAGATTATAGGACATAATTTAATGAAGGTCATGTCAGCAGAGGTTCTTACACTGATTCCATCAGCTGTTAGTGAGGAAAATAAAAAGCTCGTGACAAGAATGTGTGTGTGAACAACAAGGCTTCAAATCTCAGTAAGGGCAAGACCTTAAATGTGCATTACTGTGATTATTGTTACTAAGAAAAATGTGTGCGTTGTTACTTGCAGTTATTACTGCTAATGAAGAAGTAAAAAGCCCTCTGATCACAAACAATCTCAGCAGCGACTTTGTCACATTAATACAGTAATTTCAGTATTGCCTTTAAAACATTTGTTCAAAGCCATCCATTAGCAAAACACTATTAAACATAAAATGCTTTGGAATTATTTTTCCAGAAAGTAGCTACATACTACACTGTTTATAATATATACTATGCTCAATGATGTTCTGAGGACCTTGAAGTTTAGACAGTTTCCCGAATACTTTACTAGAATCAAGAAACTTATCTAACTTACACAGGCCACTGGCAATGATTCTTTCACATGCCCCTTCAACCATCTTTTCTCAGCTTGGCTGAATCAGAAGTTCAGCACTCTGACACACTTTGGATACCATGGAAAAAGGTATTGGGATGTGGGGCACAATAAAGAATATTTCAGCTCTCTGTCTTCAGGGATAAAAAGCTGTGATGCTTTGTAGTTTGTCAGATCCTTAAATCCTTTGAAGAGGTTTAAGGATAAAAACCTACAGTTAGCTAGAAAATAATACACATTTGCAATAATAGACTAAAATTACAAATACATGAAATAAGAAAATGTATTACTAAGATTATACTTAATAAGTATCCTTCTTAGCTGATTTAGCATCTCAGCTGCCTGTCAAACTGGATGATTAGTCTTCACAACATACCCTAGGGCTGGCATGCCCTGGCAAAATCTTAAGGGTGTATCTTTTTTCTCAGTAGCAAAGGTGGTTGCTGGAGCCATCCAGTGCAACTGCTCTGCACAATCTGTTTCTTCTGTAGCCCAGAGAAGAGTAATTGTCTCTTCCTGTTTCGTCTCCTTTATTGACAGTAAGAAGGTGATGCAGGGGATTGATTCTTTTACCTTTTCTTTAAGGTTACCAATTGCTTATCTTAATTGGCAAATTCCTGGCTTCAGCTTTAATCTCTCTGTTCTTTCAATCTGTTTAACCCAGGACACAATAGTAAAGCTTTATAAATCTTACAGCTTCTAATTAAAAATGAAGGATGAAACCCTGTTTTTGATTTGGTAATATCCACATACTTGCTGTTAGTTAAGGAAGTTCACTAGGGTCCTCCCACACTTAGAAGGCAAAGCTAGAAATTCTGAGGGCAACCAGAACCACACCAAAACTCTGTCATCTGACTCAGTCACGTGCTGACCATTTGCACCGACTGTTGTGACATTTCTTTAGTGTGAGGTAGGAAAAAGGAGAATGTTGGTACAGACTTGCTGAAATGTTCTTATAATTTATTACTAGCAAATGGATGGTCATGAAGGCAATATGGCATGTAAAATAGCTAAGGAAATTCAAAGGTTCAAAGGGTGGAATACATATATTCTTGAATCTAAGAACTGAGTTTAATTACATGGCTGCAAAATAGGTTTCAATCATTTAATTTGTTTTCTCCTGTGCAGCCAACAGGTTGCTATAGGGGCATTGCCACTTCTGCTGCAACTTCTCCCCTTGTAAGCAGTGGTTTGAGAGCACATGCTGACATTGTTAGACAACCCACTGAATTCAGTGATTCTCAATGTGGGTCAATGCACTGCAGGACCAGAGCCTCATTGGGACTTAAACTGGCAAATGCTCTTTCTCGCTGTTGGGCTACCCTCAGGTTTGGAGATTGTACAGGTGGACATGCTTCTGTCATTGGTGAAAGACTTTGTAGTATGGACCCTGCTTGTGAAACTCCAGGAAATGGTGGAGACTAGTGATCTCAGTGGAAGTGTTGAGTATACATGGAAGACACAGCCAAGCCGTCAACTTGGTAGATTTTTCAAAATCTTGAACTCCAGAAGATTCACCTATCCATAGAAAACTAATTAAACAGTAATCATGTTTGTGTCCTAATATTTTCCTAAAATGTTCTGAGGTCCTACATTAATTTGTGTCTGACATTGGCAGTTGTCCCACTGTGAGATGGCTATGAAGTTCAATCAAGATGGGCTTTTAGAAATAAAAATCACTACTTGACTGAACTAAAGCTATAGTGCTGCTCTCAAATAAATTGTTAGTAAAGTTATGACTGCTTGAAACTTTGCCAACATTGATCTAGAGGAAGAATGGCAGATCTTAGTGATTCTGAAAAATTTTGCAAATGCTGAGGAGAAGGCAAAGAAAAAGAAAAGTCAGGTTGGTGGATCCGATTCCACTGCAGCTGATTGCATCTGGCAGTCCATCTCCATCAGAGTTGCCAGCTGTCTGAGTACAAGGCTGCATCTTTCTGCATTAAATCTGAATGGACTTAATAAATTCAAATATCAGCTTTCTTTTTCCTGCTTTACTGACTTTTTTCTGGTAGAAACTGACTTCTCTCCACATATCTGAATCATCATTATTTTATTACCTGCTATTTTGATCACAGACAATATGCCCAGTGTTGTACAGGACTAAAATAGTCTCTTTTAGCAATGAATTTGTGATCAAAAATATAGAAGTTCTAACTACATCACAAACACTCTCGGGATAGTGACTGTACTTAGCCATCTGGAAGAAAGATTTACAAAAAAAGATAATGAGCAAATAACTAAACGACTGTTTCCAAGCCTTGTAGGAAATTTACGTTTTTCCACTCATGATTTTGAAACACCTTGGGGACCATTAGAGCTACGGAGAAGTGCATGGGCTTACTCAGGTTGGTTTCAAATGGTTTAAAGGGTTAGCTGTAGCAGCCTGGAGCCCCACCTGATCCTCTGCTGAGAAGCATAGGATCTAAGCTTTTATGTGAACGGATTGCACTTACTTACACAAAGCAATGCTCAAGATGATTAACAGCACAAAATCATTGTTTTATGTTATAATTATGTCAAACTTCTCTCCCTCTTTAGACATTAGCAGGCATATCAGCACCACCCCAGATTCAGCAAACCCCCACGGTAAGCCAAGACAACTGAAAGGCTCCTCTCAAGGAAAAAAAAACCCACCAAAATCACTAGTTGCCTTAGAGTAGACACTTCAATGTGTGTAGATGTGCTGGGGCGGTGGTCTGAGCCAGCAGCCCAGAGAAGAAAAGCTATTAGCTAAATACATTTGTGGCCACAGTAAATCTAACAATAGGGCACTAATTCCAGACCAAAAACTTTTCAGCTATAGGATACAGAGCACTGAAACAGGGTAATATCACTCTGTCAATTTAAATGTGGCAAAAATGTTTGAATACATTAATCTCATACTGCTGGGGTTTCTGCCAAATTACATACTGTCTGCCTGTATTATTCAAAATTTAGCTTTAGACTAGCACCTGATCCCTCTCAGATTACTACAACATCTACAAAAAATAAAGCTTGCATAAACTCTGTAAAATGTAGACGGGCTAATTCAACAGAATAATCATGATGTATGTGTGCTTATTTAGATGGGACCTTTACCACTCTGTGCTCCAGTGGGGATTAGGTCTGATGCGACAAGCGCAGAATATCAGCCTTACATTCAGTGTGGGAAGTAAATGTGAGGAAATGTTTCCCCTCCGCCTGAAAGCAGCCTCATGAATTCTTTCCCCTGTCTACGCACAGTATTGATTACATACTAATAGTCTGTTCCCGTGGTTATTGGAAGTGGGCTCCTTTGTACCTGTGCTGCTGGATTCTGATTCCCCAATTCACCTGCAATAATGTAGCTGTAGCTAATCCAGGTCTATGAAGTCTGCTCCTATTACTCCTCTCACTGTTACCTTCGGCTGCTAAAAGCATGTGTGTATCAAGTGCAGATTATCTGTGTGGAAGCCTAAAACAAAATTAGAAGAATTATAAAGCTTTGATCTGGTGGTTAAACTAAGGAAATAATTTTAGTTTCTTCTGAAATATTTTTTTCTTCGCTTTTTGTTCGAGGGAAAGTATTTTCCCTCTTTACTTACGATGCTTTGGATAGAACAAGACACAGTAAAAGAAAAGAACAATATAACCAAACACAGTGTGGAACTAGATCAAGGTGAGATGCAATATGCAAATTATGATTTCTACAGCAAGAATTTATTTCTTCTTCTGTAACTTTCTCTTTAAGTGTTCTTGACTGAGGATTTATACTTTTCCCATACATGTGAAACCTGTCAAAGTTGTAGCTAGGTAAGCGAATACTGCTGTTTCAGCCTTCATGTTTTAGACTGGGTTATTATGTTGTAAACATTCCCTTTTGCCTTCACATCATATTTCCAGCACATAATTCTGCCACAGAATTTGAGACCTTGGCTCTGACTGCTTCAGGTCTTCCAGACAGGTGCTACTTCCCCAGTAGTGTAATTACACTCTTCCCTGGAATGTGTACACAGCAGACTCTCTGCATTTATAATTTAACCCTCCAAAGACATGCAGTAGTAAATGATATGATGCACACGGACATGTTGCATAAGATTTTAAACCCAATTATTCTGTTCCTGTATAGCATGAAGAATTCAGATCTGGATGAAGCAATAAACTCTGTACACATTTCATGCCTCAATTCTTGTGTTACTCCCAAAAGATCTTTTGATTCAGGCCAGTCCTGAATCCCTTTTTCAACATAGCTTCCTGTTGGGACCAGTGAGTCTCTGTCTTCATCTCTGAGTAAACTTGCTCTGCACCTAGTTGCTGCTTGGTTTAAAAAAATCTTTCCTTACAAGAAGGATATATTCCTTTCTTCTTCTCACGTGTCATGTGCTTCCAGACTTGCTATGTGAGTTTCACACCCAATACTTTTGTTTCCCACATGAGGTTTTGTATTCTATAATTCCTCCTCTCACAGAAAAATTGGATGGATTGCTTTCCTCACTTCAACCAGTTACGGTTACACAGGGTTTGCATTTCAGTAGGAGACCACTGATGTTCAAGGAGTCATATTTTCTCAAGTCTGGTCGATACATGATACAGAACAGGTAGCGTGTGGTAGATCCTACTTTCTCTGTTATGTTTGATGATAGTGTAATTTCACAGTAAAATTAGAATTCATAAGCTGTAGATAGACAGATTCCCCAAAGTGTCACAAACTTGTTTTTGCAAAGTGAAGACTTACTTGAGAGGCAGTGCTTCAGGGTTCTAATACATTTAACATCACCTCAGTAATGAAGCTAAACATCAATTTTCTATTAACAGTTTGAAAATGGTTAAAAAGAGGGAAATGGGCTTATGTAGCTTGCCTGAAGCCAATGAGGCAGAGTGCAGAAACACTGGCGTAGAATCTTCTTCTGAGCCCCATTCTTCCATTTTAGCTACCATGGCTGGCTTACCTGCTACTCCAGTAGCAGCTTAGCAAATTCAGGTCAGACTGTTATTTCAGCAAAACATAGCTACCCATTAGTGGAATTAATATATAGTTCCAGGTCACATTTTAACAGGGTTTCTGTTAGGAACATGCAGCTGGGTGAACACAACTACTGCAGCAGTGGAGGAGACTGGGTGATTTTTTTTAACAATACTTTTTTTTCTTTAAAGAAAGACATATTAAAAAAAAACCTGCACAGGTCTTATGCAAGAGCAGGATATATGTAGAAAGTATTTGCTTGTATCGTTGTATAAATAAAAGACTGAAAACCTCTAATGAGGAGTAATAGGCTTTTCAAAAAAATGACAAGGAGAAAATTGTGCCAAAGTAAGTACACAAAAAGTGCCCCTTAAAAATGACTCTGTCATTACAATTTACCTATTTACTCGATATGCAGGACCTGAAGGGCACTTGCTATAGGAAGTTAAATAGGATTTAAAGTATCTTCTTTGCTGTTTTACCAGAGGCTGTTTACAAAAGTAAGGTGTTTTTGCTCAGAATTTTATTTTGGGTCCTTCTAAAATAAGGAAGGGAACGCAAGATCACTGAATGTTTAAGTCTTTGATGATGATTTAAAACTTTCACTTTAGCTGGTGATTACTTGCTTTTCAGCCCAGTTGGTTCTGTGGCAAAGTATAACAGCCATTTTTCCAGACAGAATTGTTTTCTAATATATTTACATCTGGGGTGATCCAGCACTGCTTGCGAATGCAAAACCTAGAGTTGTGCTTAACATCAAGTATTTCTTCATGAAATTATCAATATACTTTTTACGAGAGTTTTAACTCCTCTTGCTTTATGATCTTATAAGTCTTATCTACATTTGTCTTTATCACTGACATAGGATGATGACTTGTGGCCAGGCAATATGTTCAAGTTCTGGTAGAATCTGTCCTCTCCTCCCTGCCTGAGTTCCCCAAAGCTTGGGTGTGAACTGGTCTGTGTGTGGTGCTGGC
>Ga0181612_143712_pt1 | contig 12233 bp, 3 predicted proteins | sample HoacroProtozoa21_FD_119630 | JGI IMG/M metagenome (GOLD analysis project Ga0181612, IMG submission 119630) | Hoatzin crop microbial communities from Cojedes, Venezuel. Combined Assembly of Gp0051906, Gp0051904, Gp0051908
GAAGGAAACTCTAAACATCAGTGTTATCAACATTCTTCTCCCACTAAATCCAAAACACAGCACCTACTGAGAGGAAAATTAACTCTATCCCAGCCGAAAACAAGACAACAACGTGCTAGCTGTTGTATCACTCAGAATGAATGGAATTTACTGTAGGAAATGTATAGCAGTAGGATTTACTTATCTTTATCAGAAAGGCTTTTAATTTAGCTAACAACAATGCCTTGTCAGGGGAAGCACCACAAAGCACTTTTCTTGGATTATGGGAAATAACTAATGAGTCTTTGCTACCAACATCTTCTCTGTATGTCAAGAATAGAGCTTAAGGTAGCAATGAAATGAATAGACTGTTGCACTTAAAAGTGCAATCGAAGGTATTATAGTACTCTGTCTTGTTTACGCATAGTTAATTAAGTGAATGTTTAATCTCTGCCCACAAAAACTAATCAAAACAAAAAAAAAAACTTCCACAACATGCCTCTCCGGTCTTATTCTCTGTCCTTAGCTTTCCCTGCATAAAATGAGAATTGTTACAATTGCCATCCTTCTACAGAAGACTTGGCAATTGATAACTCAGCAGGCATAATGAATAGCTTTTTCCAGTTTGGGTCTGTGGCCCAAGGCAGAGATAAAGCTCTAAGATCATCCCATTCTCCTTTTCTACTACATAATTATTTTGCTACAGCAGCACCTTGGAGCTATAATCAAGCCTGAGATTCCTTGATGCTACAGCACATACAATTACAGAACAAAGAGAGGTCTCCGCCTCACCATGCTGACACACAGACTAGTAAAAAGAGAGGCATGAGATGGGTAGAGACTGATGCAGGAACAGAATGAAAAGAGAAGTGATATTAACCAACCTATGACAGTCTGGGATCTCTCTGTGTACATGGTCAGGTTTTTGCACTGCAGAGATTAAGTTTTGCAGGCTGGCTTGCAGAGGAAGAAAGTAACTTTGCAGACCTTTATGGGGAGATCCTCTTCAGTGGCTGTGAGTGCTGAGGTTGTGATTGCACTTGCAGCTTTTTGGCAGAGCAAAGCACTCATAGCTGTTCCAAAATCCCCAGCCATGCTGCTTCCATGGTTGGTTTCCTTAGCAAAGGGTGCTTGAAAAGCAGAGCTATTGTGTAATGTATTTTCTGCATTGCAGGGCTTCAAGAAAGAAGTCTCTCAATTTACAATTTGCTTTGCATTTAAAAACTAAATTTACCACACTTTTGAACTATCTTAGGCAGCTTGGCATCATTGCACAAACGGGGTGCTGGCTCCATTACATACAAGATAGTGTCTAAAGACACAAGCAATGTATTTCAAACTTGCTCAAAACTAGTTACCAATTCTGCTTTCTGATCTATACTTTTCTTGAAATTATATCTCTGCATTCATAGACTTTCAGAGCTTGGGAATATTATTCTATTCATAATTATTCTTCCATGCAATTTCATAATTGCAGGAGGTGAACTTCTTAAAAGAATTCAATTTTTAAATCAGCAAAAGAGCCCCTCTAACAAAGTTAAAGTTGTCTTTGAATATGTGACACAATCATGATACTTCTTGTAAGGTTTTAAAGGCAGAAGGACTAAGAAGGATGAGAAAGATATTTTAATATTGCTACTGTGCTTTCAGAGAACCCACGAGGTGTCCCCATCCATACGGTGCCATGAATCTCTACTTCGGTTTGAGTAATCTCAATCATTCAACAGTGATGTACTGGTGCTGGCAGTGAACCAGTCTTCAATATCAAAACAAAGGATAAAAATAATCCGTTCTTTTTCCAGAGTTATTTCACACCCTTTACTTCAGCTGACTGCTTCTATTTTCACCTACAACCCTACTGTCAGCTGTGTTATTTCTATGTGAAGAAATAGCCATGGACAACTAGACTTGATCTTTCCACTTTTTTAAAGGACATCTAACAGTCTTATTCTACTATTTGTTTGAAGTTATAATCTAAGTAATAGTACATTAAAATTGCACTATACAACCTGGTGACCTAGCTCTAAATTGAAGTAATTTTCTGCACCATGTTCTCCCACTCACCTATTTTCTTTATGCTATTCTGAAATCTGTTATAATGATAATAATATCTGGGTGCTAAGCAGCATGTGCTTCTAACCCCTTTCAGATCTGTATATAGTTAGCAAAAGGTCTTAAGGCCTGTCAACTTCTTTGTCAACTAGTGATATGCACTATGCTGTTCCAAATTAAGCTTATTTTTATATCCCAGTGAGGGAGTTAATGTTGACATGGAGTTAAACATGTGCAAACATGTTATGATGTCATCGTAATGAGTACGTCACATCATACTGCTTCTTCCTTAACCCCTCTTTTTTTCTAAGGGGTTTCCAAGTAAGTTAGGGAAACAGGTGCTCTAAGGTGGGTGCAAAGCCAATGGGGTAACTGTACCTAGAGTGTAGGCATCAGTTGTTAGCTGTCTCACTGGAAGGGTGTGTTCACTGCAGGTTTTCACTGATCTTCTCTGATTCTGGTACTGTTCTGTATTTCAACGAGGATCAATAGAATAGTATGTTCACTGAACTGTCCAGCAGTTGCAAGTGAAGAGTAGCTAAAACTCTTTTGGAAGATGGGATTGTATTTCAAAGTATCGTAGTAAGCTGGAGAAATAATAATAGCAATAAAAAGAATTTATTTTAGTTTATAATTATACTATTTGAATAATAATATAATATGTTTATTGTTGTTATTATTATGACTATTATCAAAATATCTGTTTTATTTTGTTTTTTAAACCTGTGCAAAGTTCTGTCCTCAGTAGAAATCATTAAATGCACACGGACAGGTTGGGGATTTTCTGCGAAGTAGTACTAGTTACTGTGAAACGTGTCTGGCTTACTGTGAGTTACAAACTGAATGTGAACCAACACCATCAGACTGCTGTTAAAACAAACATTTTAGGAATTGGATAAAGGAATGTAATTTGTAATGCATTCAATATAGCATCTCTGTTTTACCTAGTACTACAGTATTAGTAGCAGCTGGAGTATTTTGTCCTCTTTTGGGTATCACATTTAAGAAATACCATTGGAAATTGTATAGAGGAGAGCAATGAAACTTACTGCAAATTTTGAAAACATGACCTGTGAGGAAAAGCTGAAAGAAATTATTGTTCAGTTAAGAAAATAATAAACTACAGGGTGACAGAAATCTTCCAACACCTCGGTGTTATCTACAAATGGGAAGAGAGCGCAACATTTTCTCTCCATTTGCCTATGATGAGGAATAAAGGGTAGGCAGCACAATACTAAAATTAGGCAGATTTAAACAGTTTATCTAAGCATCAAATATAACAGTAAGGACAGTAAAGAATGGGAACCAACCAATAGTTTAACTGATATACTTTAAGCCAATTGGGCAAACATCCTGGGAATGATTCTGAAATAATGAATTCTGACATGGAACAGCAGGTTGGACTAGATAAGCTTACAGGGTGCCTTTCACCCTTATTTTTTGTATTCCATTAAAAATTCATGTGACTCTTTAGTATGATTTCAGAAGTTACGTAGATAAGACTAGCCAAAGGTAAAGTTAGGAAAAGATAACTGTTGGGGTGTTTTTTCTTCTTCTTTTTAAACAGTAAGTGTAGTTTGAGGAAAATATTTTTAATTGAATAATAAGTAGGAAAACTGATACAATTGAGAAATTTCAGTGTCACAGAATAAAAAAAAAAAAATACATATCCCCAACTGTTGCAGTGCAGATAGCATGTGTCTGCACTGTGTGAAAAGGCTAATTGTAATTTTCGCCTTTGGCAAAGACACAAAGTGTTTTTTTTGCAGTTTAGTATTTCTAATCACATTGTAATTGCAACTAAATCAAACAGATTGTATCACCACCTGCCAAGTCTCATGTTTACTGTAGCACACTTTGTAGCAGTTCTGTACCAGTCTATTTCAGTTCAAACACGTAAGCCCTAAAATAATTGGAATATATGGCACATATACAAGAAATAAAACTTCAGATTTTAAGAAATTCAGTAAAATGACAGGGGTTTTCCACAAGAATTGAAGAGATGGACAATTTACGGTGGAAACATAGGAAGGCAGTACAGAACAGCTGTTGCATATAAAATGTAGGATAACTTTCTTCACTTTTAAAAGTGTTGGGAGTGTCATTGTGGTATATAGGTATAATGCAAGGCTTGGTCTAATTCACATTGCTGCACAATCCTGTAAGGATAAAGATAAGAAAAAATGCTTGAAATTGGGAACTAACTAGCAGAAGGGAAAAGAACATAGAACTACATCAAATATGCCAGCTAAAAATCGCAGAAAATGTGGTGGAAAGAATTATATTGCAATGTCCGTCTTTCTAAAAATACACCACAAGGCACTGAAAAACCAGCCTCTGTGTGTTTACCAACCAGAAGTAAAATCTGTTCTCAAATGCATGGCTTGCTCATACTTCACTAGATTTCATGCTTTCTTCCTTTACTGGTGATGTACAAGCGTGTCAATAACTAATGGTGTTTTGTTAAAAGAGCAAGAAGGTTTTCTCTTTTAATGAAATATACAAATGAAACAAATTCAATTGCAAAAAATAAGCCAAACTGAAAATCATTACAAAATCAAATAAAGGCCACAAACAAATTGTCTTCAGTTATTCTTTTGACTGCACTTTAAAACATTTGTAGAAAGTGAGCAATTATCCTTCAAAGCCCAGGTGGAAGTAGGCAAGCCTGCACGCACATGGGCAGAATCCATCCTTGTAAGTCCCCCAGCTGAAGTTCGTGAATGTTCAGGAGGAAATCATGCATCACTTCAGTAATACTCAGAGTGAGGAAAAAGGGGAAAACAGACTAGTTTTAAACCAGTTTGTACAAATGATCCCTTGGTTTCCCTGGAGGGCCGAAGAAAGAGAGCACCTTTTTCAGTTTGTTTATTGACAGTAGAACTCCCCAGTGGCCTTCTATGATCCAGCTCCCAGTTTGCTCTTTATACAGCAGCTTCACACAAGTGTCTACCCCAGATGGTGGCTTTAGAAATGGGGTGGTAAGAAGGGAAGAAAAATTAAATTCTTGAGGAATAGCAAGCTGCTGTCCAATTTTGTTTCTAAATATGGTCTTACTGGGTTTTTTGATGCCTTTCCAGTTTCTTTTACTGTAGGAATAGATAAATTCACTTTACACAGGTTTACTGATGCTTAACTAAAAATTAGAAGTCTTAGGGTTTTGTTGGTTATATTGTTTTGTTTATTTTTTTTTCTAATTTTTGCACTGAACTTTTATTTCCTAGAGAGTTGCAGATAGAAACTAGCAGTTCCACTGCTTATCCCAAGGGATGATAAAGAAAAAAGAAAAAAAAAATCTCTGTGGTAAGGTCAGTGAGTCAGGAAATTTTATTCTGATCGAACAAATTGTATTCAAATAAGACATATGTGCGGTCTTCGAGAATGGGATGTGTTTTATGTTTCGAAGTGCTGAGTAAAGCATAAGCAGGCAGTATACAGATAAGTGAAAAAGTTAAAAGGAAAAGAGATACTATTTCCTTTAGAGGCTGCCTAGCTTCAGACTTTCTTGGGTAGGTGGATTTACTCTCAGAATAATACAGGCAATCTGAGAGGATGAAAAAGTTCTACTCGAAAATTTCTTCTCCATAAAGCAATTTGGTACCAATCCCATCTTTTATTCAGAAAATCAGGTCCACATGGTTTTGGCTGAAATCTGCTCCCTTGCAGTAGTAAGGTCACCAAAGCAATGTCTGTCCTGAATACTACACCTTCACATGCAGCACCAAAGGAATTGCAGGGCATAATTGTTTGCTATGGTGATGTTTCAGTACTGGCAACAGCACTTTATTAGGGGAACCAGAATGGAATCAAAGAACAAGAATATTATAGCACACTAGATATGAATTTCTTTTTTGTTCTTGTTGTTAATCCAAAAGAAGAAACTGGCTATCTTGGGGTTTGGATTCTTAAATTTGGTTGTGTTTAGAAATGCCCTTATTACAATTACCATTAAAAGTTGGTAAGAGGGAATGAGAAAAAACACAAAAATGTTTTAAAAAGAGCATTATGCTTACCTGATCTGTTCTTTGTTATGAAACACAAGAAAAATTAAATAGAACAACAACAAAAAACCCCTGTGCTTTCAACCGGTAATATTGGACACATCTCCAAAATTTCTGCCTAAGTGGAAGCACTTTTTTTTTTTTAAACTCAAATTTTAATTAAAGATTTCAAATTATCACCTTGGGTAAATTGTTGAAAACTATATTGCTGCTTTTTAGATTGATACCCCTCTTTCTAATATAACATCTAGTTTCAGCCTTTAGGTCCTTCAACTTTTTCTGCTTGTTAAGGACCCTTTTACTGTCAATAATCCACTCAGAAAGATAGTGGTAGGCAGTTTGTTTCTCAACCCAAGCAATTTAATACAGCTTGATTCTTTGAAATACCATTTCTGTGAAAGCACTTTTATCTGTTTAATTCCAATGTATCTTCAATATTCAGTATTAGATCTGTTGGGTTTTTTTTCCCTTTCTTTGTGCTTGAGTACCTATTTACGTGACTGTTCCTAGGCTTCTGGAATATTATCCAAATATCTAAAGCTAACCATGCACAAAAGTGCATTAACTTTATGATAGCTGGACTCTGTGTGGAACACAGATTTTTCAGAGCACATGTTGGTGGCAGTTGAACACTTAATCATGAATGATCTGATCTGCACACTTCAAAAGTTATTTAACTGTAAGTATTAAAAATGATACTATGAAGTATTATTTTGAGATATGGTACAGCTGAATGTTGTCAGCCAAAATTTAAAAAGAAATTATCTCTAAATTTTTTTGCTCTGGTGATTTCTGCTTCAATTTTCTACTAATTAAAACGTGACCTACAGTTAGAAAACAGTATGGCAATAAGGCACTAGGGAAATGACTCATAAAAAATTGAGGTAAATTAAATGATGAAAACCACTATGATGGTTTTTCGCTCAGAGAGAAGGAATCAGAATACAATGGAATTGCATTAATTGTTGCATTTGCCTGCATATAATATGTGAAATAAGTACTTAACAAGTAACGCCACCAACATAGTAAGGTATATGTTGTAAGTCACTTACTTGCTTGAAATAAGTGACCTTTCCTTTTCTACTGTGCAGGCATTTATACATGTATTAAGCTAGAATGATAGTACAAAAGTAGAGACAGAAATTCCAGAGCTGTCTAAAATGATACTGAAAAGTGCAGTAATAAATCCATGCAAGCAGTGCTCTCCTAGTCAGAGCTGTGTGTACCACACACAGCTGTGTACAAAGTTACTGGGAAGGAATCCCTACCTATGGGCAGTCAGACTTTTGGCAGGTGTAAGGCTGCTGCTCAGGGCTCTATGACAATAGGGTAGAGTGGAGCTGGCAACATGAGAAAAGACCTTTAGCATAGTGTGGCAATTCTGCCAACTTCTGCAATTGTCTGCTTTACACCAGTAGCCCATCTGTTTTTTCAGAGGAATACAAAGAAAGGAAAAGACCAAAGAACACCTATTCCTCCCCACCATCTTGGGGACCATGCCTTGGCCAGCTCTCTGGACCATGGGCAATGTTCTCTGCAAGGCAATGAATCCTACAACTCAGGGAGATGTATAAATCTTCTGATTACTGCCCTAACCCAGAAATCCACCAAATTACACCCTTACTGCAATTGTGATATAATATATAAATATGATGAAGACACTGTTCAAAGGAAATACTGTAATTAGTCAGCATGAAATAAAACTACATTAGAGATAAATGAGAAATCCTAATAATTAACTACAGTTTCCTTAAGTGTTGTTTACTAATGCATAAGTGAACAAGGCGAAAAACTGTGCAGAAGAAGGATGAATGAAACTGTGACATTGGCATAGTGGTAATGGATTTCCTTTCTTCCTGTTTAATAAAAATGCTCTGCAGGATTGAAGGAGCTACTGTTTTTCACTGATAAACACAAGGCTGGGTTATAAATTGTTAGGAGTGGAAGATTAATCTCAGTATTTATTCAAGAAATGTCTCAAGAAGTTCAGTCTAGATCCAGCTAAAGATATATGAAGATGGCTGAGGAGGAGAGTGAAGAAGTGAATATAGCATTGTAACAGTTTTAAAATAGTTTTTTTTCAGTTTTATTTCCAAAAGTGTTTTGTGTTTCAAATCACGTAACTGAGAAATCATTGTACAGAGTATATAGAGAGGAGGAACTTCTGAGAAAATAGTGATTTGCTTCAGTATTTATTGTAATAAAGAGTTGTACCTATGTTTGTAGAACGAATAGTCAATTTATGAGTAAATCTTTTACCAGTAGGATGAGCAGTTTAACTGTTTCAAGACCTGCCTGCTCTAGAAATACAAATCAATCATGGAGAACGTGGTAATTCAGAACCCGATTCCATTTAAAGTCATGCAAGAACTAGGAAGCCCTGAGGCACTATGCAATAATTAGTATTTTGAATAGCAATCCAAAGACAAACTCTATCTATGTTTTTGCGATTAAATGTACTAAATTAAATGTTTACTGAAAGTAAAAGACTGATCCCTTAAGGGTGCTCTCTGGTTGCTCTCTTGAACAGCAGAAAACATCTGGACTTTACTTGTCTGAAATATTAGAAGAAAAAAGGCTGGATGAAAGCAAAAATCAGAGACCAGAAGTTCCAGGCATGTAGCCAATTCTGTATTATAGTCAAAAACCGTGTAGCTGATTCAAAAACTGTTGTGCCTCCAGGATATTTTTCCAAACAGAGACACTGGGGAAATTAGGAGGAATTAGCTGAAGGTGTGAGGTTAGACTGCATTGCATTACCTCTGCATGGACATTCCCTTTCAGAAGCATGGCCTTCAGTTAGTTTAGTCAAGTCAACCTTTGTATGAAAGAAACAGCAGCGCAGGAGTTGGATGATGCAGTTCAGTTCACACCTTCAGTTATTTCATTCTAACTTCCCTAAGCGTCCTTTTGCAGACGGATCCAAATTCTTGGTCAGTGATATCATGATGTCATGCAGGAGGGCAAAGAAGAAAAGGCAACAAATCCAGCTAAAGTGTTCAAGGTTTAGTAGGGAGCAACCGGAGGCTGCTAGAGGTGTTGAAGAACTGACAGTGTAAGTTGGTTTCCCCACTCTATGCAAAAAACCCCCAAAAAAGTCCCAAACCAAAACCCACATAATTACTAAGTGTATAAGAATTTATTGCTTCTGAGGGCTTTAGTGTCCTTTACCGAAGAAGCTAAAGCACAGCATCGCAAAACACATGCTAAGTCATTGACTGAGATGTGGCGTACCCCTATTGTTTCTTCTCCTGGAGTGCTGGACTCATGTCCTCACATGTCTCTTAACAAATGCTTCCATTTCATATACTTGCAAGTGTCAGATTACCTCACCTGTAGCAGTCAGTTCACAGAACTTGGCTAATTTAATTCCAAAGAACTCTCTGCAATCCCTCATTATGTGTCAAAATATCATACATGATACAAGAATTTTTTAGTTTCAAGGAAATATGTATATTTTTCTACAGCCTAATCTCTTTCAGCTCTTTTCCAAGTCAGCACCAAATTGGGTTTTTTTGGCAATTATTGTGATGCCAGTTATTCTAAACTATTATTTTTAACCAGAAAAAGAGAAAGCACTTGCAACAGCAGACTTATAACAATGTTTGTTTTTTGCCTCTGCAAGACCATGCTACACTATAACAAAGAAGCTACGAGCCAATTAGACACTACCCATCAGGTCTGTTTTCTTCATTTGTTTTCTATTGGTTTGCTGAGTTGTTAGCTGACCTTAACAACTGGGTTAAGATCAGCTTAAATATCCAGGATTTGTAATGATTTCATATGTTAAAAGTAGTTATAGAATGCAAGGACACTGCCAGATGGATGTACAGGAAATATCTTGGAATGAGAGTGAATGGGTTTGGAGTACTTTATAAATATCATTTCTGTAACCCCTTTTAAAGGAAATTTAAAGCTGCTAAACAGAGGGTTTGCTCTGAAAATCAGTACACTTAGAAAAAAAAAAATGCTGAAATCACTCTTGTCTCCAGCAAAAATATACTCATGACATCTAATGTAATTAACTAGAAAAATGCCTATTCAGTATTTTAAAATACCTATAAATCACCTGGTACCTTGGTCTCAAAAAACTTTCTTATTAAGTTTAGGAGGATGCATTTTCATTTCTTCTTTTTTTTTTTAATATTGGAGAATAAAATTATATTTAAACAATTGAACAGAAAAGAAGGCAAAGTTTCTAAGTAAACTTACTTGACCCATGTTTGTAAAATATAAATTACTCTTGTTTCTCTCAATTTGCACTCTATGTATGGAACACTTGATGATCTTTAAACATATAACCAGTGCATTCATATGGACAAGGGCTGAGCCAATCGTCAGTAGCACAAAACTAGACACCTGATTGAACACGTGTCTCTTCACTAGATGTATTCTTCAGGTGGGAGATTAACAGGATATTTACAAATCCTGCCCCAGTTTACTGAATAGATACTGTTGCTGAGAAATATTATGCTTCAGTTTCTACTTTGGGAGATGGTTCATCTGTTTTCAGGTTGCCTGCTTCTTTCCAGGGGCAGAATGCCAGCGAGGAGGTCACAATCGAGCCTGCAGAGACCTTGAAAATGAACTGAGTTTTAAGTCTTCATTTTGAAATTATTTTATTATTTCATCAGTCTTTTCCTTTCTTTCTTGTTATCCTTTTCTTAAGGAGCTTAACATCGTATTGTTTATATATTAATGCATTTTCTTTACTATAAAATTCACCCTATCATTTTCTCCTGGAAGTGGTGAACCAGTCTTGTTTAGTGAGTCACTTGTTATACAAATATATAATAGTTCATGGATGAATTCAACATTAAAAAAAATTATTTCAAAATACTTAAATAGACCATAATTTTTTAACCAGTGCTAAGCTATCAGTGCAGTCATCACCATGTAAAACCTATTGTTTGGGTCCCTTAAAAACAGACATTTAAAACTTCTTTTCTGAAATTGCTTCTTACCTCTCCTCTATATTCCAGCTTTTGTATTTCTAAGTTTCACTAAATGTATGGATACAGATACAGAGGGACTTTAGTAGCTTTTGGGTTTTCATCTGCATGTCAGATAATGACAGAGCACCTTTGGTTCTTAATAACCATACTTCTAGAAATTCTTCATATTGCTGTCTTTTTTTAATCCTTCTGTCATGTCTGAAAGGCATTGTGCCTTTCACGTTACAAAATGTATTTCCTGCACTTTGAAGTGTAAGGAGAGAAAGAATGAGAGAGAATGAGAAGAATGAGCACAACAAAGTGAATGCTCTCTCTCTGTCTTCATTTGTGCTGTTATAAACTGCTCAGAAAACATCCGGATATTTTTTGTAACAGATGGACAACTCCTTGTTTGGTATATGGCGATATCCCACCAGTCACTACCTTGGTATTTCAGTTTAGTTTAGGTAGTAGGGGCATGATCATTCCAGTTCCAGAGAAGAACAGTCCCTATCTATATTGCAGTTGTATTTGAGGTGTTTTTTGCAGCATGAGTGGGAATATTTGCTCTTACTTGGGGAATGTTCTTTTATCCTAATGCGTCAGCAGGTAAAAGTAGTTTATAAGCAAAAACCTACTTAAAGTGAAATATTTCCTTTTGAAAATGTCAAAGGAAAATTTGATTATTCTGAACACTCACTTCTTGTCTTCTATTTCCTTTTTTACCCCCTTTTTTTAAGCTATGAATTTGCTGAAACTATACCTAAATTCAGGAAGTAATCTCCTTAACTTTGCACTTCTTCAAAAATGTATTAATTCCAACTGTCTTTGCTCAGGTCTATCTAAAATTGTTTCTAGAGTTAGAAGTTAGTTGGGTGAGTCATCCACAGACTAAAGATCAGAGTAACTGTATTTCCCTCCATTATGTTGTCCAAGACATTGCAGCTGAATTCAGTGACATAGCACATAATGTTGCATATTACTGAAATGGGTATGTAAAGAGGTATTTCTAAATATTTCTGACATTATCCCATTTTGCAACATGTACTGGGTTTTTTCCTACGTTTGCACTGAAAATCTCTGTAGTCAAGAACAATAAGTCAAACTATTTTTCCCAAGTGCCCACTGTGAATTTCATCATCTACTGTCTCTTACAGCTATGAGAACCCTAGGAGTAAGTGCTAAATGTTCAACATTTCAGAATGAAAATATTTTCATTGAAGCAGATGCTTCTCAGATTCTTCAGGAGCCTAAAACATTGCCTGGA
>Ga0181612_165953_pt1 | contig 12233 bp, 10 predicted proteins | sample HoacroProtozoa21_FD_119630 | JGI IMG/M metagenome (GOLD analysis project Ga0181612, IMG submission 119630) | Hoatzin crop microbial communities from Cojedes, Venezuel. Combined Assembly of Gp0051906, Gp0051904, Gp0051908
AAAACTCACGGCTTTTTTTTATTTTGCCAAATGAATGACCTTTTTTCTGTTACTTAATCCTCTCACTAGAACTAACTTTGTTTCAAATTTCAGGACCGGTTTTGTCTTCATCCTCCTCTCTTTTTCATTCTGTTTACAGCTTTTGCGCTCAGGAAGCCTACCGAGCAGGGAAAGTGGGGAGAAAAGCCCCAGCAGTGGCTTTCCGAGGCATTCGCCTGCCACACTGCCAGCTCCCCGCGCTGCTCCGCCAGCAGCTCCAGCCCCGACTCCCAATCCCCAGGATTTTCCGCAGGGCACTCGCCCGCATCCGAGCTCAGGTGCAGCTCGGGGCTAGCCCGAGGCGCCAGAACTTCGACGCGCAGAGATTTCTCCAGCGATTATACAAGCTGAATCCACTGTCCACCAAGATCACAAATCTATTTTTTCCAGGGCCTCACCGCTAACATTTCTGGTACCAGAGCAGTGCTTACTAACGACAGCAGCGCTACGGGCAATCCACGTGCGCACACCTTAGCGCATCGACCACTGGCTCTGCCTCGCCCCGCTCCCACAGCCAAGCGCAGCGGGCTGGCGGGCACAACGCCCTGTAGCTGTGGACACTTTGGGTTGTGTTGGCTTTCGGGCGGTTTTTTTTTTTTAGTTTTGTTTTTGCTATAGGAAACGTTTCTCTAAATACAGTTTCCAGCTCTGTCTTATCTCCCATTTCTCTCCAAAGATGGAGCCTGAATTCAGGGGCAGGAGACGCTGCCTCAGGAGGTGTGTATCTCCTTCTTAAGAAACGGAGGGGGAAACTGCTTGCCAGAAACATCCCTTCTTCCTCTGGTTTTGTTTTCATTTAGGGGTTTCTTGTTCACTTTTGAGGTTATTTTTTTTTGTAGGTGTTTTTTTTTCCTTCCCCCAGCATACAAGCTCAATGCTTCCTAACATTTTTACCTGTTTGGCACTGTTCACAGTACGCTCCGACTCTGTTAGTGCTTACTCAGAACGGATAACAAAAAGGAAATTAAGCCAATGGCTCCGGCAGTCAGAACATCAGAAGGCAACGGACTGACACGGGAATGCTGTGCTCCCAACGACCGCTTCCGTGACAGCGCAGCCCTTGATTTTTCCATGAGCCGGGCAACTGGAGGTGTTCAAACCAAACACCAAACCACGTGTTTAGAAGCGCGTGGCTGCCGGGGCTACACGCCCTCTGAGACCCAACACATTGGTTGTTCTGCTGCGCTCCCGGGGTGGGTGCTACCTGTGGCAAAGGGCTCCCGCAGCCCCCGAGCCCGCTCCTCGATGGCCCCAGGTGCCTCGCCGGCCCCTTGTGTGGCCCTCCTGGGGTTCAGCTCCCTTCTGGATGCTGCTCTACCCCGAGAGCCCCCCTCCGCCACCTCCTCCCCTGCTTCCCAGGGATGGCTGGTGGACCCACGGGGCGATCCAGCTCATCCCCTCCCAGCTCACGACACGGCAGAGCGGCAGGAGCTCAGGCAAACGCCAGAGATGAGTTTCCCCAGCCCTGTCAGAGCTCTGCTGCAGCCTCGATGGCTGGGGTCTGGCAGGGAGCAGCTTCGCGCGGGGAGTCCTTTGGCAGGCTGTCTGCACCGGAACGAATGTCACCCTCGATTCTAATGTTACACTTGTAGGGCACTAAGAAGTTAACTTTAAAGTGCACATTAAAAAGAAGAAGGAGGCAAGAAAAGAAAAAAAACCAACAAAGTCCTAGAAAAATATTAGCTCTCCTGATCAGGCTGCACTCGGAGAGAAGTGTCGTTAACCTGAGCTTCCAGGTAATTACAGCACGCGGCAGGTTAGTGAATCCTGTCCAACGCTCCCAAGCTCAGGAACACCTACCACCGCGGGGTTTTTTTTTTTATGCAAAGGTCTGCTCTTTTCATTGTGCATACAATGTGATTGCTGGTTTGACACTGCAGGCTACACTGGTTTTATGAAGGATTAAATGCCACCTGAGACATATTTATCCTAAATAAATCACAAATGGTAAACTGCAGCATGTCAGTGTCAACACCCTGTACTGCAGCAGAAAGGTTAGCCATACAGGACTCAGCACAGCGGAGAATTAGCATCCAAGCTGCAAGACCACAGGGCTACAGTTAACAGGAGGAATGATCAAGAAGAAATATTTCCACTGAAAAACATTCCGTTTTTTGAACATCTGTGAGAGTCTTGCAGAGGGCCATCATTTTGTAAAGGTCACCTTTTTCCTGATAACAAACGGGAGTTGATCCTGTCACTGTTTGCTGAAGACAGTATTTAAGAGTAAGTGAACAGCCTGTCACTTTTAAGAAAGATGAGCAAGTCAAACTCGGCTAATTATGAATCTCGATGTCTAACTTGAAATTTACTTTTTTGGGGGTTTGACAAAGACACAACCGTAATTCCTGGAAAATAATAAAATTTAAAAAATAATAATAATAAAAAGAGATGAAAAGACAGCAGGATTTCCTAGCCCCAGAATGAAGCGCCTTTTCTCAGCAGCTCTATCAGAAAATACATTTTTAAACAGTTGCTTCAGGAAGGAACTATTGTTTTACCTCACCCCAACTTTCTAACAGTTGATAATTTTACGATATTAAACATGATAGGAAACCCAGTTATCTCTAGAGTCAGCACGGCTTATACCCTTAACACACAATTATATTAAGCATGCATGAGGCACACTTCAGAAATTAGATTCTTTTATCTTTATCTATCTAGCAAGCTAGAGAAAGGAAAAGAGAAAAGAGAAGATGCGCAGACATAACAGATAGCATTCGTTTGCTCCTGCTGAATGCCAGCTCTGTTTATTGCTTAATATTAAAAATCACGATGCTTTATTTTAATGCTAACATTTTATTTGAAAGACAAAAAAAATAATCCCCAAACCTCGCCAGTTCATATTTTACAATTTTTTTAAAGAAACAAAAGCAGTTGTATCATGAAACAAATCTTTTCAACATGAACTCGCATTGAACAATTGCAGTATATCCACAAGTAAATAACTGACATTCTGGACTAAGCAAGAAATACAAGGTCACCTTTTTTTTTCTACTTGTTAATGTCAATGTCAGAATTTTCTCTAAAAACCCCCATAACATTTCAGAAGTTGCTTACAAAATGAACTGCAAAATGGTATTTATATGAAGCACTATCTATAAGAAAAGCAAAACGCTCACAGTGACAACATTTTCTTCCAAAAAATGCACATTTCTTACATAGGACTCTCATCTAAAATAAGTGGAAGTTACCGGCATCAGGTTCTTCCTCCCAAATACGTATAACCAAGAATTTTCTGAAGTGCAGGTTTTTTGAGCTCTTCTTTAGGGAAAGTCCTGCGTGATACCATGAAAGAGTAAGCTACTACGAAAAATTTTATTTTTGATGCAAAAAATAACTTGTTTTGATGACATGTTTTTAGCCAGGGATATTTTAAAGTAAGGTTCTAGACAGCAAAATGTCACCTTTTCATCTTTAAAATAAAGAAGGGCACCGACTACAGTATGTAAGCTTACCTGTTCACCTTGTTATTGTGGGTTTTGTAGTTTTTGCTTATTTATCTGTTCACAAAATACACAGTTTGCACGTAAGTGCAATTATTTTACTCCTGTGATTATGTCAGACAAAAATGACAGAAGGCAGGGAATTATCCTGAGATAAAACAACATTAAAAAAAAAAAAAAATACACGCAACAAAGAACGCAGTGAACAGAACAATACCTACACTTTGGGGGGGCTTTTTATCCTCTTTCGTGCCCTAATACGCTTGTTTTATAATAATCCCATATAATAATTCTTAGAGCTATTGTAACAAGATTGTACTGTCCTTTTCAGCGAATTCCTCCTAGCAGCTGACCTTCACCTCCCGCAGGGTGCATATGTGTTACCTGGCTAGGAGGACGCTGTATTGAGAAGGTTTTACAGAAAATGCTTCAGGAACACAGTGCCTACACGGATCTGGTAATTTCCAGCTATGCCCTGCATCTAGTCTAGGAGACGAAGCTCTTCATGCTTCTTGTAGTTCATTATCATCTCTCTGGCCCTTAATTACTTGTGAGCCACCCTCTGTATAAATGACCATGCTTGTTAACTGTTCTCCTGCTCTATCGGGGGATACAGCTTCTGCTTTTATAGCAGCACCATCCTGCAACATCCCTGGAGACCCAGCCGTCTCTATCACAGTGTGCGAGTACACTCCAGGCTCATCCTGCATCTCTGGCGGCAACTCTGTGACGATGTAGTGGGTTGTACCCTCAGAGAAGTCGCCATCAGAACCGTGAACCATGGCTTGAGCTATCTCTTCTGTGACAATAATCTGTGATATTTCCCCATCCGACTCAACTAAATCCATGTGTTCGCTCTGGACACTGAGCGCGTGGCTACCAGCTTCCTGCATAATTATCTGGGAGCCTTCTCTAGCTACCATATGCACAGTCCCTTCCTCATTTACTATGACCTGAGTGACACCTTCTTTCATCAGCTGGTCGGCTGCAGCCGTATCACATACAGCAAACTGTAATACTCCTTGGACCATTTTCTTGAAGGCAGCCTGAGCTCTCTCCTGAGATGCAATTATAGCCGATGGGTGCATGACCCGCGTCACTACTTCCATAGGTTTGGTATCTTCCTGAGTCTCCTGAACTTCATGGAACATTTGTATTTCTTGTCCCTCCGCACCACTAGGGATGCTGGGCGTCCCTGCGTTTGGCATTTGCAAGAAATCTTTGTGACTAGACCTGCATCTGTCAAGGAGTCCAGATTTGTTTTCCACTTCACCCAGCTCTGTTACGGCACAAAGCAGGGCATCTAATGCCGAGGAGGAGTCTGGAGGATGGACTGTAGCTTCAGAAGCATCTAAAACTTCTTGTCGCATTATCTGCTGCAGTACAGCGCTACTGGAGTCAGGAACCGCACCTATTCGAACGGCCTCCCCCATATCAGTTCCCGTCCCTTCAACCACCACCACCTGTGTTGCACCATCTGCTAACTCCTCAGTCAGTATCTGCCCTGGAACCATACTACTCACGTGTGAGCCGTTTGGATTTGTAGCTATGACTTGCCCGTCCTCTGTAATATGGACCACCCTGGCCACCTGGCCAGCCATTGCTAGAGTCTGCAGGGTAGCCGCTGCTGTTTCTTCCACAGAGGCATCAATTGCAAAGTCGCCATCGTATCCTTGAATAATAATAACTTGCTGAACTTCTTCAGGTGACTGTGGCTGTCTTCTGCTGCCCCGGAAGACCTTCTCTTTAACTGGAGAAACCTCTCCCAGTGCTGCTGCAGTAAAAGGACTCGTAGTTTCCACAAAGGTTGCTCCTTGCCCCTTCAGTCGGCACTCATAGGACTTGGACACAATGCCTACAAGATAAAATATGCTGTTAACATGGTATCATGGCAAATACCAGTTCATTACTTTAACAAATTGTAGCTTAAATGGAAAAAAATATTCCTCGACAATTTTGAGATTTCACTGGCAGAAAACACAGATACAATGAGCAAGCAAACAAAAACAATTTGCATGTTTTCCAAATAACATTTACAGGTTGAAATAATTGCTGAGTTTAACAATTCTGCAGCCTATTAACAATTTAAATGTGTTTTTTAAAATATGCTGTCTAAAAAAGCCCAGATAAACACAGTATACGGTTAAAAGCCACTACACATCTTTTATAGAAGATCCCATCAGTGATACTTCAGCACTTCAGTAATGAATTTTAGGATCATATATTACATTAAACATATCTGGGTGTGAAAAACTGTGGCTGATCATCTTAATACCCTGTTTTTGTTGGTGAGGTAATTGCCATGCTGTCATTTTGATGCCATTGTCTTCCCCTTCATTTCCCACCTAGCATCTTCTCCAGCACACCTGACTGACTCAGCCCCTAGCCTAGTTACCTAGAGAAAACACTCGGTAGCTTTCTTACCCTGAGCAGGATATTCTATAAAATATCATCCAGAGAAACTTCAACTACACTTCTTAATTCTTTCTACATGAAACCAACTAACAAACTAAACCACTTGTAACCTCCACATTCCAACTGCTTGCTCTGCCTCTCGGTCTGGTTTTGGGTCACTGAAGGTTTCCTTCTCAGTTCTCTTCACTAACAATAAAGCTTCAGCAAAGCACATGGTGCCCACAGCTGCACAAAGTCAGGCCCACCATCCTCACAGCATGGCCTCAGGGCTGCCTTCAGCATTTTTGGGAAGACACAGCTGAGAGCACCCTGTGAGCAGCTTTGCGGATGTCCGTGGCAGAGCAGCTCTACCACTCGCTGTGTCCCTGTGGCAGTGCCATCCTGGAGCACCCCTGCAGCTCCTGCTGGGAAGCGAGCTTTGGGCCACAACCAGTGCACACAGAGAGAAGAGCAGGTCCCGGACACTGAGAACGAGGTGAGGGTCTAATGCCAGGCGGGTCTTGGGAAGGGTGATTAAGTCTGCGGTGCTGAGACTACCCACACCCACGCTCTAGTTTGAACTCACCTACACAAACTGAAACCACATCTCTGGAATAACAGGTGTAGCATCTTGTCACTAACACACATAGATACACCATTGCTTGTTTGGGATAAAACAAGCGAGAAAAAAAATTGACTCAGTCAAATCTCCAAGCCACCAAGACGCTTCTAGTGAACAATGTGCTCTGCTGAACTCAAGAGGCCAAGAAAATTACACTAAAGCTGATCTAAGGGGGCTCTTTCACCCAAAGCATGGAGCTGTCAGGCCCTGATCCCACAGAGAGCTAAACTGGTCTCTAAAATACAAAGGCTCATTTGCCCCAAGGTAAGTTCACACTTAGGAGCTGTCTTACTCCGAGACCGAGTACTTGGCATCTTGCAGCCTCTAGCAACTTGATATGCATATCAAGCTGATATTCCAAGATACCTCCGACGCCTAAAAGACTGAGCTCTTGCTGGCATCCATCTATCTATCTATCTATCTATCTATCTATCTATCTATCTATCTATCTATCTATCTATCTATCTATCTATCTTCTTTTCTATTACAAAGCTTCTGGTGGAGAACTGTACTGTGAAGAGCAAGAAGTAATTCTGTTAAGCTGAAAGGCTGCAAATCACCTTCACAAGTCTAAACCGATGTTATACAACTTTCCCCATTTTAGTTTGCAAGGCGGGTTATCTTTGGAAAAGAAAATTAACAATTTAAAGAACGATTAGAATGTTTCCAAGTGATGCTGCATGATAAATGTGGCACATGCAATTGAAGTACATTTTGTCAGGCACAAGCGAGAGGGAAGCTTACTGTGGTACGACTGGTTCTTATCCCCACTTTTCCTGTGTTCTCTGTAGGCACTGACATTCAAGGACCCCCCAAAGAGCAGAAAAATAGGAAGGGGAAATCAACATAAAATGACAATTATCTTAGCTCCTCCACTTTTTATAATAGAGTAGAAGTAATTAATTCTCTCAGGAATCTTGCTTTGTTGACATGATAAAAGAGGAGCCTGGCAGTGATGTGGCACAAAATCAAAATAACTCCACAAATCATGCATTTTCCACTGGATTTCAAAATCAAAATAACTCTACGATCATAATTTTCACACGCGCACAGCAAAATCATGACATCCTTCCCTTAAGATCACGATAATTTATGTACGGGACACAGCATCACTGCACTGAGGAGAAGCTCCAGTCTGGGTTAAAGGGAACGAGAAAGGAAATTCATCCTGTTTTTCTCTCCTCAGAGAAGTGCTGTACCCGTGAATCTATGCAACTCCAGTCTTGACTGTGCAATTGAAAGGGAAGTCTCCAGGGTGAAGAGCTATCCGGTGAATCCCTCGCAGCACTGATAATTATGCCATTCTGACTGCTTACTTAATCTATTTGAATCCAGAGGTGAGTTAAGCCACTTCCTGACCATTAAAGTAAACTACATGGGTAAATACTGCTGTCACTGAGGGGTGTGATGAAGCTTAACTACACCAACATCTTAACCTCCGCTCAGTGCAACCCCAGCTATTCCATCACAGTTCATAAATGCGATTGCAGGTCCATCTTTTGATTCAGCAATTTAATAACTTCGAGTGCTGTCAGTACTGCTTTGAAAAATGGCTCCTATAAAATGTAACAGCCTCAATCAGATTGTAAAAGATTCACCCACTGAAGATTCTTCCATTTCAACTATAATGAATTAATGTTGAGCTGTGTAGAAGTTCAAGTGTCATTTAAACTAATGTGAATCTACTGTAACTTTAAATTTTAACTGGAATATGACCAAGAATTTACTGGGAACATCAACTTCAATTTTAGTGATTTTTCATGGTAAATATGAATTGCAGATTTTACTGGTTTTCTTTTGTTTTAAAAGCGAACAGCCAAGTAGGGAAGATATTTAGAAAACAACATATTTTGAGGCTTAGCTGCTTTTTCGACTTTGGAACAGTGCATTTCTGTAATGGAGTGCTGCTATCCAACACAACGTTTGTAGGAATTTCTATGTATTTAAGGAACATGTCACATTATTAGACTGTATGTAGCAACAAATCACGTCGTCCTACTAAATCCAGCCTGCCTCTCACCCTGTCTTAAAAACGGGTAAAGAGAAGGGGTAAGTGTCGGCTGACATGGCAAACATAAGCTGCAATACAAGCCCGCATTAATATTGGGAAAAGTGGACTTGTTGCTGATTGCATGTCACGGCAAATTAAAAAGATACACAAATAGGCATTAAAATGACAAAATATAATGATACGAGAGCTCGTATTCAGACAATTTGTAAAGAGGTGTTTCATATCGAGGGGTGCAATGATCACAGAATTGGTTTCTTTCCAAGAAGTCTGTCATTTCAGCAGAGCCATTATTTATCAGTTGGAGTCCTGAGCGACTGTTAGTTTTTTATTTGAAAATGTCAGGATTTTTTAGACATTAAATCCATATTTGCAGGTTATTTTAATTCTCAGAGACCACAAACTCCCGAAATAGGGCTAGAAGAAATGCTTTGATGTTTAATGTGCTTCTGGGAAACTACAAATAGAGCTTAGTAGCTTTTTCCCTCTCTTTTCCTCAATACCTGACTTTCTTTTGTTTGTCTGTTTTATTCTTTTGTTACTGTCATCATTTGTTCCCCACAGAATAAATACCTTATTCTTTTGTTAAGCTTACATTTAATTAAAATGTACAGGATTTGCGCAGTAAACTCGAATGAAACAAATAAAACAAGGGCCCCCTCTCTTGAAGGCATACGTTGTGAATGAAAAATGTCATTACAGACTAAAAAATTTTGCAGTAAACAGGGCCTACAGAGAGAAGTTTCCCCCGTAATGACATCCATAAAATACACAAATGGCACTTTTAGTACCATCCTGAATATGGCATTTTCTGTGCTCTACACACAATCTAAATGGTTTGATCATAGAGCATAATACTCCATTGGGTTTATAGAACAATCAATGTTCCATAAAATGATGTATTTATCCAATAGTAGGCTCAGCAGTTACTGGTGTATGACATTGTAGGACACTGGCTTTGTACTGTTCAGCAGCACACATGCTGGCTGTAAAACTTATCTAACACTACTTCAACAACTTCATCTCATCTGTGTCAAGTAATTTGTTGAAGCCTCAGCTTGGTTTAAAAAAACTTGTAATAAAAATTCATAGAATTTTCAGGAGAATGAAAGCTGATGACAATAGAAAGGTCACATTGTGGCGCCACGCGCAGGGTCGGGGGTCAGCCGCAGTTCTAAAACAGAAAGTAGATTTCATGCATCGTGTAGCAGATAAAGATGGCATTAAGGAGACTTGTCTCAGAAAGAAATGCGTAATGCCTTAGGAAAGTCTGGGCTAATATTATATGTAAAGCACCACTTTGCTCTCGGCCGGCAGCCTCTTTAGAATTCTAGCCCTTCCCCAAAAGTTGCAGCAAGCGGTTGTGCGTGGTGAGGCTAGGCTGAGGACATTCTTCACACGGAGCACCTTTAGGACAAAGCAGTAAGTCATAACTGAAATAATCTATTAGGACGGCGGAAATGATCTGCATTTACACAGCAAGCTTAAACCAGCTATTTTTCCTTTTCTGCAAAAGTTCTAGGAGGCCTGATTTATAGCACCCTATTCAGCAACACTTAATTTTTCATACTTTGGTGATTAGGTATGTTATTTATTGACACATATGAATATTTGGTATCTACTAAAATGCGACGAATACTAAATAATGTGAATGCACAAAACATCTTTTCCTTCAATTAAATAATGACCCTCAAGGAATTTAAAATACATAGAAAATTCAACTTATATTGGGTATCAATTGAATGAGCAGCTGATTCTTTCATTTTTAAAGTTATTGTCTGCACGGCAGTACAATATTTTGAATGGTTCGGTACATCCACCATTCACATTTATAAAGAAATAATTTAGTCCTTGATCAAGCTCCAAGTTCCTGCTCTTTTTTTTGCTTTCCTATTTTTTAAAAATTATTTTTGTAATGATCTCAACTTTAATTAATTAAAGTGCAATCTAAGAACTGTGGCATAGTGTCATAACTTCGGGATTTCCTGGCTTTTCAGAGGCCATATTAATAAGCCACATTTTTCAGATCTCTGTTCCTTAACCAGAGGAAAAGCTATTCTTTCTCATTTGCAAAGTCTTTATGTGCAAGCAGTGCATGGGCCAGCGCTTTCTAAACCACCTAGTTAAGCTACTAAATAAGAGGCTGTGAAGGCTCATTCATGTCTTCTGCTGAAGGAAAGAAAATAGGATGGGTCAAACCAAGAAGTGAAATAAATCAGCAACCCAAAATGGCTCTGTCAGAACTATCATGTCCACAAAGGCAGCAAATATTTGTAAAGCAGTACCAATAAATATACCTATAGGGGACTTAACCAGCTCCCTAAGAGACATTAAAAAAATGCACCGTTGACACAAAGTATGTAAATCTCAAGAGATACCAATGCAGCAAGCTTTTTTTGCCTTTCAGTATATTATTACTGTAAAAAGAAAATGAAACAAACAAACAAACAAATTCCCAAATAACGTTCATAGTTCATTTTATACTTAAAAATCCGGTAATGTCATGTTTCAATCCTGAATCTCAAAACATCCCTGGCTTCTAGCTTTGTCCTTAACCACTTGATCATGTTTAGAAACTTCAAGGTCTTCTAAGAATTGCTTGAATAAAGGATGAAGTTTTAACCTTTCAGGTATCTTAAACAAAGCAGCAGATGTAAAAGGAAATATTTTTGTAATTTTTTCCTGCTTGTTATTTTTACCTCCCACACCTTAGAGGACTATGACAACAGCAACAAAAAGAAACAAAAGAAAAAACAACCACCAAAATAAACAGTTGAGCCATTCAGTTAGGGTGTTTTGGCAGTTTGTTTGGTTTGGTTTAGTTTCCCTCCAGTGTCCAATTAACCTTTGGGAAAAGGCCTTCTCTGTGAAAAATTTCAGTTTCTCTTTTCCTGCGCTCAAGGTCAAAAATGAACACTATAGAGCCCAGTGTTACAGAAGCTATGCAAATAAAAAAATACACATACCAAAACTCTCACTGATCACGGCAAACACGTACAGTGTTCATGTGCAGATTTTACAACTGCTTAATCCGCAGAGTAACTGATTTTCTTGTAGCCTGCTTTTCCTCTTTACCTGCTTGTCATCATGCAGGCGTGTCCTCTCCACTCCTACGTGTGAGCAAAAACCTCGCTGCGGCATTCTACAGCGACTACCTATATGGGCAAGCAGCATTATGGATGTACTGGGAGTATTTTAGCTAGCTCTTCCAGCGCAATTTAGCAGCCGGGATGAGGACAGCCAGCCCACACATTTCTTGGCAGTCCAGCGTCAAAGGCTACTCGGGCCCTCAGTTTGGGAACAACAGACGATGCCACACGGCTACACTTTTTCTCTTTTATCCCCTGCAGTGCAACTGGAAAGTGCATTTTTAGCACTTCTAAAACAGAATCCCAATTTCAGGAGGTATCGGTCGTGCTTGGTCAAACTGGACACTTCTGTTTCCTAGGCAGACAGAACATATAAGATAATACAAAAAAGAATATGAACACTAATATGAGAAAATCAGGGGAAAAAAACCCCACAAGCTCTGCTCACAAGGAAGATGATCTAGATTTCTGAAATAGGTCTAGTCCCAGATAGTAACTGCTCTGCCAAAATAAAGCAAAAAACCCTTTTTGTCATTATTATCTCAGCAAGAGTTTTTGTTTTTCAGGAATATATACATATAGATCTTGGTCTTCTAAACATTTATTTATCAAGAGTACTGCTTACTGCCATAGTT
>Ga0181612_168590_pt1 | contig 12233 bp, 11 predicted proteins | sample HoacroProtozoa21_FD_119630 | JGI IMG/M metagenome (GOLD analysis project Ga0181612, IMG submission 119630) | Hoatzin crop microbial communities from Cojedes, Venezuel. Combined Assembly of Gp0051906, Gp0051904, Gp0051908
ATTTAAAAAAAAAAAAAAAAAAAAAAAAGAAAAATACGCTGCCTCAATGACAGCCTGGGTAAGCTCTGTCTAGCTGATCTGGAAAACATTTTAAAGACTCTGATAAACTTATTACTACTGATGACTAGATATATGTATTCAAATGCCTATAAATACAGGAGGGTAGCACCATGGATATGCATCTTCCTTTTTCTTTTTAGTAAAGAGTTTCTATGGACCACAGATTACAGGATATCTGGTTTCCTTCTACAGTCACTCACCTACCAACAGCAGTGCATAAATGGGCTGATTATTGTTTCACTTATTCTTTCCTTGTAGAAATGGAAATCCAGTTAGAGGAATTGAAGGGTAACACTACCAAATCCCCCATCCTTTGCTAGGAATCTCTATGTAATCTTGTACAATGAGGTTATCCTTCCTTCAACAAAAATGAGGAAACCTGGCACAGCTCAAGCTGAGAAGCAGTTGCAGAGAGTTCAAGAGCTGCCACGCTAGCCACCAGATGCCTTTTCACAGGGACGCAAACACCACATCACACTGTGTATTGCACATTTGTAAACCTAATTCCCACTCAATCAGCAAGTTAATTCCAGTAACACTCATCCTCTCCACCAGGAAAAAAGTTTACATTGACAGGTTTGTCAGCTACAGAAACATAAAGAACTGCTGGAGACACGGTTGCAAGCTCCTCACTCAATACACCCAGATGGACACAACAGGCGAGAGCAGGCGGATGGCCCAGGGCCAACAAAAGGCACGCAAGGACCACTGCGATATGTAGAATCACAACCACTTCTTTTTTTTCATTTTTGCCAAAAGTTTTCTCTTTTGCCAAAAGAGATTTGCCAAAATCTCCAGTAATTCCACATGGGATTAATAGAATTTTTGTACTCATCTATTGTAAATCATGAAACCTGGTATTATAACCATGACCAGCTCCTGAAGTTTTGTCAACTCTACCTGAGAGACACGGGTGTTACACAAATCCCATCAAACCCAGTGACAATATCTCCATCAACTTCAGGGGCACAAGACACAGCCCCTGCTTGTGCGTCTCAGGAAATTCTGTTAGCATTCTGAGGGGCTCCAGCTTCAGGAAACACGCAACATCTTTCATCGCTCATTAAAAGCAAAGAGTTTTTTAGTATTCAGCACTGTCAAGAAAACATGAAAAAGTCAGCTCTGGAAGCTCGAACACTAAGATACAAATATAAACAACAATAAATGTGTCAGGTCCCTTCGCATCACTCTCAGTTTTGGAGCTCTGATGCTTGTTTTGCGTCGGCAATACTGCAGTATGTCATCTCCCATGCAAAACTGCAGTAAAGTAATAACTACAATATTTACCTACTTCAAAAGGGTGTTGTGAGAATAACTGCAAATGTTTCATGGTGTTTTGAATATGTAAAGTACTATATGTTTTAAATATTATTCTGATTTGCATACGACAATGCAAACAAGCTGAATCCTCGATCGCAATCAAAAAAAAAAAGCAAATTAAACCCAAACGTAACTACCACGACTGTAAATGAAAGAAGCCCCACTGACAATAGTAATACTAATCTAATCTTAGTCCTGCATCATGCTTCAAATAGTCAAGTATGGTATTCAGAAAGAATAGATACAACTACCTGCATATTCTGCTTAATTATTTAAATGAACACTGAAGTGGTTTCTGAAAGTGCAGGGCATCTGTCACTCCAGCAATGCCAACCACCACACCTGAATACTTGTGCTTATACACAGACATAGCAGAACTCTGCCATTTATCACTGAAAAGACAACAATGATTTGAAGATCAAGTGCTTGCATTTAGCACATCATTCACCGAAAAATATTGTAGAAAATCCTTTAAAATGCAGAAATGGTTCTTCTGGGTGACATTCTTCCTTCTTTACATCATCAGGAATGATTTAAAATGAGCTGTACTTTATTGGCTGGCACTGCTGGTTTTCCATCGAAGGGTATCAGAGGCTGTTTAACTCTGCCACCCTTGAGGAAGATGAGTTCAGTTCTGTTCTCAGAACAAATGAAAGGCAATCAAACCTCAGAGGTTAGATAACCTTCATATATAAACAAAAGGCCCTTCTCGTGCTTCCTGAGGAACCACCTGCAGGTACCCAAGGCCAACAGCTTTTCCAGATCCTGCTATGTGAACATATGGGTACTCCAAAGCAAGAGCTCTTGAGAGTTGTTTTATATTTAAATCAAGGTTTTTTTAAAAAAATATTTTTTATCAGATATGCAGATAAAGGCCAGAGATGAACTAGAACCACGGCCACAAAAGTTTACACTTGGGTTGCCCTGCATTTACGGGTAGCTTTTACCCAGAGCCCTGGTTTGGGTCCTGTCTTGAATTATTCAAGACAGCAGCATTGTATAAATCTGAGTCTAATAAAGCCGGGGGGAATCTCTCTGCTATAACATCATTACAAACAGTGCAAGAGATGGGCATTTTGACTAGCATACAAAGATGCAGAAACGCCTGGAAAAAACCAGTAATTATTACAAAAGCTCCTAAAATCATTGGCAAGAGTGCTTGCGGCGAATGGCTGCGGCTGCACAAAGCGGAACGCGCTGCCACGACCACCAGACCCTCTGCGTGCCAGAGCCCCGCAGACCTCACAGGAGCCGGGCAAATGCAGGAGGAGGGTGCAGATTTGAGGGGACAGCACGGGGACAGCCTGGACCCTGGGCTGCGGGCAGTGCACAGCAGTGCTGAGCCGCGCAGGCCAGCCCGCAGAGTCTGGGAAGATAAATTAGCTCCTCAAATAATTCGAAGTCATCTGTTTATGTTAGTAAGCTTTCATTTGTGTTTCATTACTCTTCCTTCCCGGAGCAAGGGAGAGAAATCACAGACCCGTGTCCTGCCTCCTGCTGCCCTCTGCTCATGGGAAGACAACGCAGGAAAACGAAAGCAGCCACATTTCACCCTAAAGTTGCAAACTCCCCCAGGCTACCAGACAGAGAACTAGTTTGGCACCTGCCTTTGCAATGGTCCCATAATGCTTAAATTCGTTCATCCAACATAGCTCCTCCCGGCTGCTGGGATTTCCTGAAACACGCTCAGCCCATGTTTCTGCCGCAGGCACGTCCTCCAACACCCTTTCCCTCAGCCGATACAACGTGGGCTGTGGATGCTACCTCCAGGCTGCACAAGGATTTCTGCACACCAGACCCAACAGCACATTTTCCCTTGGTGCTGAGAAAGAGAAAAACAGCAGGGGGAAAGGAAACACTTGTTCCCAGAAGCTACTTATAAAATAACCATGGAACTGTCTGCTGCAGAGAAAATCTGACACCTGCACCTATCTCCTGACGGTTCATCCTGCAGGAGGAGGACAGGAAGAGAAAAGAAGAGGCACAAGTAGGCGGCTGAGGAAGAAGCATCCTGGTGAGCAGGAGAACTGCTGGGCTACGCCTGTGTTATCACTTGGGCTCTCACCCCTGGGGAGCACTTTCATGCCCACTGACCTGTGCCCGCCAGCAAATGTCGTTCTGCGAGGCTTCACCCCACACCACAGTGAACATACAAAGAAAGCTGACTTGCCAGAGACTGACTTCCCTCAAAACAGTGTTTGATCAGGGAAGAAGCAGAGTAGGTAAACACAGTTTCTACTACTCAGGCTCAGAATTTTCCCTGCTAGGCATTTTTTGCACATTTCCTTCAGTGGAGACCACTTTCTTTTCCCCCTTAGGGTAAACTTCTTTACACAGGAAACACCAAAAGCCAGAAAGTCCCCTCTGGAGAGAATGAATGTAACAGTCTCTATCTGGACCAATCCAAATATTGCACCCACACGTGCAGAAACATACCAGGTATAGAAGAGGTTTATCTCTAACGCCGGCACTAACGATGAGCTACCTTTGGTTGTGACACAGATTCAAATCCACACCTACAGCTAAGCAGGAAGACATGTTTTGTGGTTGACCTCAACACGGTCATCCACAATCTAATACTTCTACTATGCGAACCTAGCTGCACTTAGACTGCAAAAGAGAAAGATGGAATAATTAAATTTAATTCAAGAATCCAGAATGAGGAACTGAGGGATAAATCTTAATGGGAACATGGGATTAATATCTTAGCATAAATAACAGTCTCAGGAATCGCGTTTTGATGATTCAACAGTTCTGCTATAAATAATTCACATCAATAAAAGAGAGATAACATCAAATTTAGTTGGAACATTGGTTAATCTGAGCATAAAGTGAAGGACTTCACTCAAACTAAAGGACAGCTATAAGTAACTGCTCTACTGTATGGAAATCAGCACTGAGTATTTTCTGAACATTCATGTGCCTTAAAAATTGCTTTCCAAGGTTACAAAAGAGTAGATGAGGGGTGAAGAAGGATAAAAAAGCTGGCAGTGGATAGAGCTTAAACACCTAAACTGTGCAACAGAAAATCAACACAGAACAAACGAATCTGCTGGGTGATCCCTTGCGTGCAACAGTGAGAAATACTTCATCATTTCTAATTTAGAAAAATATCTACATTCCCTTTTAAAGGGTAGTGACAAGAATGGCAGCATAAACCTGAACCCACATATCAGGACTTTCTGGCTGCCCGTTCCAGCCTGTCTTCATGGTTTCCACCTCAACAGCACAGAGAATGGGCCACCTACGCTAACAAAAAGCCCTTATTCTGAAGAGCATAAAAATACATATTAAATAAACCACAGAGCAAGGAAGTCCAAGGCACAGGTGAGGCACAAAGGGCTAAATGACTTGCCCATTCCCACGGAGGAGGCTGGGGTAGAGGCTGGTATCACACCCAGGTTCCCTGGGTCCCGGGGTGTAACGCAAACCCAAAGATCAACCTTCTCCCTGTCCCTGCCTCTGGTTTTGAATGTGATCAACAGTAGGATCAATATTAATAATGTATTTGTAAGGCTTATTATTTTTCAATGCTGCTCTTCACTGCAGGGAGGTTTCCAAAGCACTTTAACAATTCTTCATATATGAAAGTCATTTTTTCCAAAGAAATGCAGCCATCCTTGTGACACAATGTGGCAGCTGTGCTGCAGTACAAAGCGACAGCAAAACTAGTTGTAGCCAGAAACTAAGGAAAGAGACTGCACTGAGTAGAAACTGCGGGAAGTATTTAGGTAACAGACTGCAAGATTTAATTACACAAGTTGGAATCTGGCCAGCAGGCACGAACAAATGTTTTCAGTGTGTTGTGTTTAAATATTTTAATTTACTTTTTTTATAAATGTTATTGCAAAAATAATGAAAAACGGAAAAGGATACTTGTTACACAGTGCATTCCCAGAAAGTGAGAAAGGTTGCTATTTTAATCCCCCAAAATGCTGTAAAATATATAAAGAGTTCAACTACTACTGACACTTCCCTGAAAAAAAGGCATAGATGCGTAAAACACAAAGAACACCATCACTGGAAAAACAGGCACCCTTATCACTGTCTGCAGTGAGTAGTAATGATTTAACTAATTAACCTCCAGGCTACCTTGACTTCAGTAGATCATGGCTTAGACCCTACATCCTTAGTTCATTCAGTAACTTAACTTACAAATCCTTTTTTTTCTCCAAGCTCTTTCAATGCCATTTTGTTTTAATGAACTGACATTTAGCATGTCAGAGTACGCCGTATCTGTCCTGACCCCACCGACCGTGTCCCTTCACACGACATGTGCAAGCGGAGCGAAGGTCACCACGACGCATCTGAGATCTTAATTAGCACTGCGGGGTCCTCCAAGCTAACCAGCCCATGTTCCACTGTTCATCACATCCCTGACACGACCCACTCATCTATCAGGCTTATGAAGATCCGAAAGACTGAATGCAGGAAGCTACATGACGGACCGTGCATCAAAGGCACTCTACAGCGCAAACCAACAGCAACAAACCATCATCAGGCATCACCTTGGAAATCCCTGCTCAAATTCACATATGTCCTCTTTGACTGAAAGCCTTTCTTTCCTGAGAGTGCGAGAATTGCATCAGCTTGGAAAGAGAGGTTTAGCTTTCTGTGGATCAGTATTAGGCCAATTAGAGATTACAGTGGAGATATTAGAAAGTTGTATCTGCACAGAGAGTGGAAATGTACCTTTGGTACATTATGCCTTAATGACAGATGAGGCTGGGATCAAATGATGTGATAAAGCATGCACAGAACCCTCATTACTGAGTACTGGGTCAATGCCATATAATTATGCACAAATAACGTATGTCATGGGTGACTGACAGCACTCCAGCCCACCTATAAAAGACGTGCATTCTTCATGGTTGGGCCAAATCACATCCCATAAACAACTTAAATCATTTGTTTGCTATCAATTTTTCATCTCACTTAGCAAATCACCACCCTGTCACTTCAGGCTCAAATCCCTTCTTTAGGAAAAGCCTTTTTGTGGTGAAGTTCATTAGACATCAATGGAATTGTATGTTTACTGTTTTGAACATTTTAGGAATGGGCTTACAAAAATGTTGATGTCCGGATACACTGTTAACTATGCATGCCACAAGATAATTTGGTTTTGCTTGATATTCTACTACATTACCACACTTATTATTTTCCTGTGAAAATGCAAAGACAAAACTTCCATGAACGTGACACCTACTGAAAAACTAGCGCTTGAAGGCTGGGTATTTTTTGACTTTTGCTTTTTTTTAAACTCTTATCCCACAGTTTATTTTATTATGGTCCATTTTCTCTTGCTGTTCAGTGCTAAGGCTGTGCAGAACTTTGATTAACATAAAAACGTTATTTTAGAAATCAGAAACAACCACCTACTTGCGTGAGAAGCAACATGAAAGATTTTGTTGCTGGTTCCTCAGCAAGAGTACATGTCACATTTTCCATGGATGTGGCACCCAACTAACATATGCCCATAATATCCCAAAGTTAGCAGTCCTTTGAAACAAATCCACTGTTTAAAGTATAAATGGAGAGGATTTCTTTCTAGGATCCCAGTTTCCACGATCTGTCACAGCTGAATGTCCTCATCTAACATTTCCCATCTCTTCTGCTAGATGCATGGGAAAGACTTCTACGCCAGAGGCATGCCCAGGCACTTCAATCAGCTTGGCTTCATGCTTGCATTTTCAACTAAGCTTTAAGTCAGAAGGACAAGCCTGGATTTAGGTGGTGTCAGCAGCACACAGAAAGAAGGTTCAGTCAACAAGACTCGCTGGGTGCCTTCCCCCAAACCCATTTAAGAAAAAATACAGAAATCAGAAGTAGAGGATGGGAGAGGAACAGAGGAGTGGAAAGCAGGAAGACTAGAGGAGACACCCAGCAGCTGGTGACACAGCCACATTAGCATCCACCTTCTCCTGTCCCAAGCGCCTCTTGTTTCTGCTGCCAACCCGATCTTCATCTACCTCAATTCTGCCCCAAAAGACCTGACGGAAGACGTGACGCATCTGACTCAACTCCCGTGTAATTCGAAGGAGTTATTCCCTGGATGTCCTCCTTTTCTTGGTGCCACCGGGAAGCCCCTGCCCGGTGAGTTGAGGCAACCCATACTGCAGCCGTTGATGCAGGGCTTTGTCCACCAGTAAGTCAGGACAGGAACCCCAGTCAGGGCACCAGACCACAAGGCTCCTAGCCTTTGCCCCCTTTTAAGTTCTGCTTCATACACCGTCCTGCTGCAAAAACACATTGCTGGGGCCACCTCTCTTCTCCCTTGAAGCAGTTGTTTATTTCTGCTAATTCAGACCCGAACCATGAAATATTAAGAAGATATTAGTTAGAATACAGAAAAGTCTCTGAAAATAGACCAGTCCTGTAGCCACAGCTTTCGCTGTTCCTCATACATTAATCAATAGCTCATATTTAATTAATTAGCACCAAGTTCACATGGTGATGAAAGTGGAATTTCCATGAATATGAAAATAAATTAATGTGAAAATCCAGCCACCAGGCTGTTTTAAAGACTCTCACCCACTGTCTTAACATGTGATAATGGCTGTCCCTTCTTTATATTATTAGGCTTTTTGAGCTTTTTAATTTTATTTTTTCAGAGGGAAAATAAAGACAGCATTTCTCCAGCTGGGCAAAAAATACCTTAAACTTTTACTGCAGAAAAGCCACCTGCCTGTAATGGCACCATCTCAGGTTGATTTAGTCAGATGGCATCAGCAATCACCAAGCTACGCATCGCACAGACTCAAAAGCACGCTTAGGATGCATGTATCCTAACTTCAAGACAGCACTTGAGTCTAAAAGTACAGAACATTTACCAAGCAGGAAGCCAACCCACAGCATTTATTTACAACCAGAAATTTAATAAACTGCTTATATACTATAGGATAAACACCTCTTCTGCTGCCAAGCAAAGTACGTTTAATATTCAGGATCTGCCGCAATGTTATCATGTCCTCTTCATTAGAGCATCCGTTTTGTTAATTAGCATTTACTCATGTGAGTAGTCCCCTTGACTTTAATTGATCCATTTTCATGAATAAGTAGAACATAATTTTATAGCTAAAGAATTCAGTTCCTAGTGAATGCAACCAGACGCCGTTCTCAAAGTTTAATTCGTAGCATAATAAGGAAATGAGTACAACACTTTTCATCAGATAGAAGCGAAACATGCATAAGGCAACAGCAGGAACAAGAACAAGTCCAATACAAGATACCTGGCTATCAAATCCATTCGCCTTGCTCTCTTAGCACAGCAAAAATGTGATGCTAAGAAATACAAAACCCTTGGCTAGAGATAAGGTACTATCTCATGCAACAGCAATTCCTTCACTACCAGTGCTTGTGTTTTCTAAAGGGCCAGGAAGTATCTGCCCTTCATATTTTCGGGAGTTAATTGACCATAAGGTGGTCTGCTGAGAACTAAGGTTTTAAAGGAAAGAGAAACAGTACAAGCTCCATCTGCTTCCCAGGGATTTGTTCTCAAGGTCTCACTTGTTGTATCTGCTTTGTGCTTGTAACTGAATCTCCTTGTTTTATTCTTCAAACTAAATGCTTCAAGATGGATTATGGAACTTTTTATAATGATCCTTAAGAGCAGAACAGTTTAATCAGAGACTATGGCAGTTGAAATTTGGAAGCTTTCTTAGGGACGGTAATTAAAGATGGTACCCAGTATTTTTCCTTCAAGACACATTTCAAGAATATCAGATTATGGATTTACATAGAGGTACGAGTATAGGTCACTGTAAACTCCTCCAGGCTGACAGAGTGGGTGGGGGCACTAGATTATCTCCATTTGTAAAAACTGTTGACAGCTATAGCTGGCAGTTGTTCACATTTCATCATGAACTTTATGTCTGGTTTTATCCTTAATTCAGAGTCTGAGGGCACAGAGTGTAAGATCACCAATAAATCTTTAACTTTATAAACTAAAAAGAAGTCACTTTAAATAATTCAGAAAGAATTAATATGTTTCAGGAAGCAAGCCAATTTACTAAGCTAATTGCTGTGTATATTTTTTTAGAAGCTATCTTTGAAAAGGCGGCTTTAATCACCAGGTGCCTTTAGAGTTTTCTCATGCGACTGATTAGAGCCCCACATCTAATGGACTGCAAAACTATGAAGGAGAAATGCCGCTCTTTCAGGTGAACTGTTCCCTCTCCTCACTGCAATCTTGCCATTCCCTAATTTTCATATATAAGGCTATATTCTTACAACAATGTTTATTAAATGTCTAAAGGGACAGAATCAAGTTTATGTAAAATCAAAAAACAGAAGCCTCTTCAGCCAGCACCCGCACCTAATCTGGTTAACCCAATAAAATTATCACCCATTTTTTCCAGAAAGGCATTTGTTTCCAAACAGACTGACGTTAGCTTTGGTAAAACAGCTGACCTAACAGCTGAAACAGTACAAAGATTATGGTCAGAATGTGAAACCTTTTCCAAACACAACAGGATTCTGATGTTTTAAAACCATTCCAAATCCCTACGAAGAGAAGAAAAGGAGAAAGGAGAAAGCAATCTAACATCTCTTTGAAGATTCACTACAAAGTTATTTCCTTTAGTTTGGTAAAGAGGTAAATAGCAGACCAAACCAGGAAAACAGTTCCTTTCATGTGACACAGATGGATGATCTACCAATTCTGTATGAGACCACATTATGCTTTGATATATTAACTGTAACATAATATTTATCAGCTAGCACTATAAATTGCTTTGAAGATGAAAAGCTCTCCAAACCAGGTTTAGGTGGTTTCAAACATAATTAAAAAGATGTATTTTGAAAACATTATTTTCTCAAATGAAATCTATTCTAAAAGCCTGGCAGGGTGGCGTTATAGGGGCCTTCGAGTGGCGGAGGTGTAGGGGATGAAGGAAATGAGGTAGAGTTAGCAAACAACAACTGGCAAAGACTGCTCCTTCTCCACAGCAGGCCAGCAACAGTCTGCTATCACGTTCACGGCCATTAACAGATATAGCCTGACACACAGGCTCCATCATCTCTTTAGCTGGCAAAGTCCCACGAGCCACCTCATGGAGAAAAATGCTATAGATGGGCACTTCTCCCTCGCCCGGGAGGCACAGCATCCCTTTGCCCTGCAGGTTGTTTGCAGGTTCTCAACTTGTGGCATAGGTAAGGTAGAAGACAGTGTGCCTGGGTTTGCTCTGAGATCTCAGTAACTGCTTCAGTTTGTGTGAGACACAAATGGGATTATTATTTATTAGTAAATTTATCATGATTGGTTATGAAACAATATCCCATTCCTTGGTCTTCAAGACCTGAACACTTTAACACATTCTTTTTCTTTTACTATAGCACACCGGAAAGGCACAAAATATTCACTAAGAAAGAGAGGGAAAAAAAAAAAATATAGCAAATTAGATACACAGCCAATGAAGGAAATCAATTAATTCAATGAGACATAAGAGGTTAAATTACCTGCGAGTTGACGTAGCCAGTGGTTATTATCAATAGCCTGTTGAGTAATTGCCTTTGCTACTGCTAGAGTAGGATGTCACAGAATGCACATTATACACTTTAGACACTTTACAGTCCTGGATCATAAATGTATCGATTCCATCAGCTAGGGGTCAGGTAGATAATAAATCATTGTTCATATAGCATATTTAATTCATTGCTTTTGATGAACTCCATGAATGGTTTCCAAATCTCGGAGACTGCAGTATTTTTACTTGAGTATGTGCTGCCTGTACATAATTTTTTTTTCTGACAGCAATATCCATTCTTGCTGGTTTCTTCTTTTTTTGCTTCATTATCAGTGGAGACAGACTTGACGGTGTCATCAATGGGGAGGGGGAAGAAGGAGGGAGTGCAGATGCTGCAATCAACTTTACGCTGATGATGATTTCCTTATCAGAAAGTCTGAGAAACTGCTTTGGTAGGTAGTAAAGTGGATGACCAAAGACAGCGTGAAATTTGGATTACAACTGAATATACAAAAGCAAGTAGCAGCTGCAGTAGGAAAAGTACCATTTCAGTTAGCTGAAGAACGGGAGAGGGAAAACTTGAGCTTCCAAAAGTGGCTCTCCTACCGGGATACTGAAGGCAGATCTAGTGGCAATGTGAAGACCTCCTAGAATATTCAACCTTAACAGAACTGAGCTTTGGGTTGCTGTTTTCTTCCCAGTCTCAGGAGAGGATGTACTGTTTCAATGAAAGGAAGATGACATGTTTTCCATATGTAATGCCCAAATGTGAAAGACATTCAGAAAAAGAAAAGCCACAAATGATTGCAGAGGTACCTAGTGAGCCGTGGCACTGAAAAGTCAGTAGGTATCATTACTCGGCATCCAAAGCTCGTCTGCAGGCCTCCAATGCTCGCTGTTCCCTGAATCCATACCATTCTCCTTCTCTGGATGCTCTCTCCAACACTTGACTCCCTCCTAGAGCAACACAGCTCCTCTTCAGCTGTTACTCTTTTTCTGTTGTGATGGGCTGTGTTGAGCTGAGGCTTCTACGGATTGATGAAGCGGATAACTAACCACAGAAGTCATACCTTTTGACATTCCTGCTACTAAATACACACAAGTAGCTGCACACTGTCGTCACAGCAGAAACCTCCAGTCACCATGTTGCTTTTAACCACCCACTAGGACTAAGAGTCTGGCCAGAGCTACCTGGAGCTCAGCGTAGGCCGAGTTCTCCCATGAGTTCAAAGGTAGTTTATGTATGTCCACTATTTTAAGAAACAGTTAATAAACCTCTGCTTTTATTTTTTTTTTTTACAAAATAAAAAAGAGGATATTCTTTAGATATTCCTCCTTTCCAGTGGAAGATTTGATTCTGATGGCAAGGGAAAGAAAGAAAGTAAGTGA
>Ga0181612_171203_pt1 | contig 12233 bp, 10 predicted proteins | sample HoacroProtozoa21_FD_119630 | JGI IMG/M metagenome (GOLD analysis project Ga0181612, IMG submission 119630) | Hoatzin crop microbial communities from Cojedes, Venezuel. Combined Assembly of Gp0051906, Gp0051904, Gp0051908
AGAATTTCTTCCTTATACCCAGTCTAAATCTCCCCTCTTTCAGTTTAAAACCATTACCCCTTTTCCCATCACAACAGGCCCTGCTAAAAAGTGTGTGTCTTCACACATTTGTGCTCATGTAAGCTTGAGTATGTGGTGTGTGTGCTTGGATGTATGCATGCATTAAGTGTGTTAAGACATGTATGTACATGCACAGGTGTGTGCACATCCATTTTTGCACCTGTGTGTATATGTCTGGGTGTGTGCAAGCTGGTTTTTGCAAGCGTGTGCATAGCGTACTCGTGGGACGGTGTGTGCATGCACACGCAGACAAAAGGGAGGTGTGCTTGTGTACGCAGCCTTGTGCGTGTGGCCGGAGCGTGAAGGGTCTGTTTGCTCTCCAGAGCTGTTGGGTTTATACGTTTACTATAGTAGAATATACACTGCTCATGTTAGTGCCTGAATTAACAATTACTCCAACGATATTTTGGAATGATTGTACAAAGTAATTGAAGTGCTACAGAATGACTTCAGAGTTTATAGTTACCTATTCTAGAAAAAAAGGATATGTAAATATTTTTTGAATGGATGAAGCACCGATGTAATGAGTCAGCCTATACATATATGTGTTCTATACATTTGTATCAGTGGAAAAAACACCAAACCAACCCACAGGAGTGAATCTTTCGGGTATATCTTTTTCCTTCAACTCCATAGCAATTACAATCTGTGTTCTGAATTGTGATTAGGTTAAAATCTGAGCCATTTTTTTTATATCCTTGGCAAAGTGATGTCTGTTATCACGTTTCACTCCACTATTGCTTTTTGTCAACATTTTTATACTTACCAAAGAGAAAATCTTTTTATTTGAACATTATTAATAGATCAGCATGCCTCAAAGTCAAGAAGTTTCATTGTCTCTGTTACTCAGTGACTAGTATATCAACAACAGAATTCCTTCAGAATATTTACAACTTTCATTTGGAGTAATGATTTTTTTAAAGAATACATTTTGCACCTCGAATACAGAGGTATGGTTCTAAGCGAAGCCTCCATGAGCTGCATCTGTGAACTGGAGAAATGGAATTAAGCCTTGTAGCTCACATTAAATCCCAGTTTCAAATGCCTCTTTCAGCCTGAGTGGTATTTTTGTTATGTAATTTTAACGTGACTTGGAGTATATTGCAAATACCAGCTATAAAAGGAACTTCTGTAAAAAATTTGGTCTCCTCATATATGTGTGTATATATATATATATAAAAATCTGTTTTCCCAGTACCCATCACAATATCTCTGGTCTGTGTCCCTTTCTGCGAGGTGGGAGTGAGGGAGGGATGGCAGACCAGGACTTTCAGAAGTGCAGTAAACAGAATGTGATGATAAAGTCTTACTCTTGCAGAGAACTTCCTGCCATTCAGCCACACATGTACTGCCCCAAACCTGGACTAGAAACCAAATCTGCATTTTCCTTTTCTGCAAGTGAAAACAGTTGATCTGAAATATGGAATATCAAATTATCTGACAGTGTTAGGAACCAGGGTCTGGGAGATGTTTGAGACTAATCAAACACTGGGAGATGAGTAATGGCCTCATTATGAAATTTTTCGAACACCAGTTTATTCTGTTCAAAGGCTGTCCTAAAACAATAACTAACTATGTGTTTTGCCAGGCTTATGAAAGCAGTTTATTTTTTACCTTCTATGTTGATCAATTTACAAAGTGGTGCAATTCATGGCTTTACAGTTTTCTATTCCTCTTTGCTGGGGAATGTGGTTCAGAGTTTCTGTTTCCTTCACAAACAGACAATGAATTATAGAACTATTGGGATCCTCTTCTCTGTATAAATTGCTGCACAAAATCTGGTTAACTTGTGAATTTTGTATGTTTAAATATTTGCTTATGTACCAAGCTGTACCAAACCGCAGATTTTCATTATTAGTAAATAACACTCATTTTGTAGTCACTGACATCAATGAATTTTCATTGTGCTAGCAACCACTCCTCTTGATTAATAAACAATGTCAGAGAAAAAAGTCATGTTGGAGAGCTCTTATTATATCTACTGTATTTTAATGCGGTTTTTCACTTTATGCTCCTCAGAATTCCAGCTGGAAAAGGGCCAGCTCTGAAACCTGTCCAATTGACCTGGCTTTGGAAGCTGCACGCTCTGTTCAAGCCCGTTGCCTACGTCTGTCCCTAGCAGCTGGCAACTGAGAGATATCTCAATTTAGGACAAACTGAAATACTCCCTCTTTGTGGTATTGCTTTTTAGTTGAGGGGATGTCTGGCTACTAGGTGCATGAAGTCAGGTGAAATATCACTAGCAATGTTTTTGCATGGATTGATTTGTCTTCTTGCTCTGTTGTTTGACTCTAGGCTGATATCCACATATGACACCAGAAAAATGAAGGAAATTTCTATTGGATGTTCCTTCCTAGTTACCCAGAGCTGGTACGAGCTTTGCCTGCAGTTGAGCCGTCTGTCTTAGAGTGTTCCTCGTGCTGCTTTGCAGTTCTGATCGGTCTTTCCGCGTGTGTTGTATCTTGTTTATTGCTGATCTGTCTAGTCCCTTTTTCTTTAGAGCCAGATGACAGAAAAATAGGAAAAGTAATATGCCTCATCAGTGGAGAATCAGTGCATGGGGGATATGAAGTGATGTTGTTTCTAAATCCTGCAGGTTGTCTGGTGCTCCAAAATGTGAAGTTGTTGTAGTTATCTTAATGTACTTTTATAAATATTACAAATATATTAGGGACAGCATAAAGAAGGAGATATGCAAGAAGGGAGTCTCAAGACAAAATGGGACTGCCATGATGGTGCACCTGGGCTCTGCATTTGCAGTCAGTAAAATGTGCCTCAGAATCTGAATAAAACACCTATCTGCTGGAGAGATATCTAATCTTGTCATAACATCTCCAGTGAATGACTATAAAGCTTCCCCTTACAATCCTTCCCAGTCCCTAATTGCCATTACACTGCTAATGGAAGGAGCAGTTTTATCTCAAGGTTGAATTGGTGCAGTTTTGTTTGGATTCCAGCCACGTGATTTTGCCGGCTCTTTGTGAGATTAAGAAGCCCCTTGCTATCAGATACTGCTTCTGTATGTAATTACTTATACACAATGATTGAGTCACCTCTCAGCCTCCTCTTTGACAAGCTGAATAACTTTAACTTCACTTTGTAAGATTGTATTGAAGGAAATCCTCGGAAATATTTTTTACACATTCAACACTGTCAGGGCATGCTCTGGTTGTCATTGTTACATTTCCTTCTGCATATTCTTCCCAGCTAGCACCTTTGTACACACATTTGGAGAGATACAACACACCAGCTACTCACTTTCAGCAACATCCTCCTCAAGGTATTTAAATAAACCTGAAGATTGGGGAAAACCATGCATAGTTCCACTGCACTTCTTGGAGCTGTGTCTGCATCCCCAGGGCTGGACTGACCTTCTTACTCCTGGGACTCAGCCGATGGAAACCAGTTGGTCTCAACAGGAGAAAGAGCGAGCCACTTCCCTGTGGGGCGTCAGCAGCAAAAGCACCAAGGGCTAGTGTTTATCATCTAACCTATTCCACACTTCTCAGAGTTTTGCTTAATGGTAATTGCTGCATTGAGTTTCTGCTTCAGTCACATTAATCAAATGTTGGAATAAACCCAACATTTTGCTACGTTTGAAATTTTGTGGCCCATCTTTAATGGCTTCTCGCTACTCCTTGCTCTGGGCAAAAAAGATGGTGTTTTTTTCAGTGGTGGACAATTTTTTGCTCTGGGGAAGATGCTCTCCAAGCATGTGAAAAGCGAAATGCCTTTGAAACAGTGCAGTTTGTGCAAATCTTACAGAGGCTGTTTAGCTTGTAGGAACTTAATTTCCTGAAGGGCTGCCTGCACAGACCGTGTTCTGGTTGGGTCAGAGCTGGACCTTTCCTGTGATGAGACTGGCTGTAGCACCTGGCCATCCAAACTGTAATCAGGGAGTCTCCCCTGTGGTTTCAGTGAAACTTCCCAAGCAGGGAGAAGATGCTGGATGTACCATGGAAAGAAGGATGGGACAGGTAAAGGTCTGTGGCAGGTGTCCAAATATTTCAACACTGCTGATTGCCCGTATGAATAATGAGATAATTTAGTTTTGACTTCTTATGAAAATCTTAAGAGAGTTACACGCACACGTATATATAGTAAAAATACTCAGGGGCAAAGTGAGGTAGAATGTAAGACAGCAAAAATCGAATATTCAAGATACTGGAAAGGGTTAGACTCTGCCTAAGTCCTCTGTAGTTTCTCAGCAGAAGGCAGATTTCTCTTTTCACTGCATTTTCTTTGGAGCTCAGTTCTCTTCCTCGCCTGCCCAGGGTTTGAAACCTGTCTATTGTTCTGTGGTTTCTTCCCTCCTTATTGTTAGAAAAGTAACAAAGCCCATGCAGGCAGCAGCACTGCAGGAACTAAGCAACATGAACAAGAGACCCTGCCGTAGACAACCCAAAATAACATGCATCTATGCAGACGTTGGCAGCAAGTGTGAATAAAATGCCAAGTCAAATGTCACAAGGAACAATGTCAACCTTATGGAGCCAACAAAGAACAAAATCTGTTTCTACTGAGACCCCCTTAAAGCAACTCCACATGAGCCTGTTATTAATCCTCAGGAGCATTCTGAGCTTTTATTCTCTCAGTCTTCAGCTGTCTTAATGCAAAAGATGATTCACATCTCAAAATAGCAGGGACTTTGCAACTACAGAGCAGTCATCTTACGATGAGATATTGCTCTGGGGAGGCATTGCAATGACAGCAGCTTTACTCTGAGAAACAGCTTTGTTAATTATGTTGACTAAGCTCATAGCTCTTAGCATAGGCTTCAGATTTGCGAAGAGGTGGAGTGACTGGAAAAATGGAGGAAACCATACGGGGAGAATTTTAACCTTCAGAGCGCATTGTGTAGAGCCTCCTGATGTTCCAGAAACTCTGAGGTGAGTCTGACTTCTGTGCCTGAAAAGAACAATTTTAAAGGCGGCGTCTCATGTTACAACCTGGCAATATATAAACATATCAGCAGAAGTTTGAGAGTCAGAAAAAACAGTGGAAACCACATTTATGCTGTCACTTGACACTGACTGTAAACTCACACACCATCTCCCTAGCGCCGAGGGGCCGGTGTGGTTGTGGTGGGACCATGTCTGCCCCTCTGGGAGTGCAGGGGGAAGTTGTGGGGTGGCAGAGCTCATCTGGGGCTGGACCAAGTTTCTGAATCAAAGCACCAGCTTCACTTTTTTCTTGTTTGCTGTCTCCAGTGTCTTCACTGCGATCAGTCCAAACCCAGGCAGCTCTCACTTACCTATCAGCAGAGACAGTAGACTTCGTCAGCAAGAGATGCTCTGCAGAAGGGGAAGTCCTCTGCCTGCCAGCAGAGCATTTAAAACTAATAAAAGTGTTATTACTGGCTCAGTAATAAAAATTATATGGCTTGCTAGCTATTAACATTGCATACTACAAAATTTATATGAGCCCATATAGTTGGGGTGTTATTCAAAGACAGGGGCTGTTCTGCGTGTAATCCCTCCAGTGTAAACCAACCAGGGCTTGGTTCAGCTCTGCTACCTTGACTGGGAGCCTTTCCTGTAGCCCCAGCTGGGCCCAAAAGGGAAAGAAGAAAGCCCACTGGTGCTAACTCGCCCTCCTTAACAACTGACTGCCCTACAAGCTGAGCTCAAATGAAGACTAGGGTTTGGCCTTTGCCCTCAGAGCAGATGCTACAATGCTTGTATGAACAGCTATGGTCAGGGAGGGGAGAAGGTCATTGACACTCTGGCATCAAGCTGTGCTGGGGCACCTTCAGATAGCTTTGCTGTGCTTCTAATTATCTCTTATGAAGAGCTTGTGGGGTCAAAAGTAAAAGATTTCTAGGGACTTAAGCAAGGAACCTACCCATTTCTGTGGAGGGGTTCAGCTCAAGCCTCCAAACTCTGCAGAGGGTCTGTTGTACAGAAAGGTGCCTTCTGAAGAGCACGAGTGAAATCACAACCCTGTTAAAATCCAGGGAAGTTTTGCCACTCATAATAGGATCTCAGAGTTCATTCCAGGTTTCCCCACAACAAAGCCACTGCCTCTCTACAGGGGAATACAACAAAAGCGAACTCCACAGCTCAAATGGCTTTCATACAACAATCATTATGAAATAGAGCAGAGAGGATTAAAGATCAGCAGCATTTAGGTAGCTTTAATGAGCTCTGTTAATTCCAGAAACAGTGAGGAGCTCAGCGCTGTTCCTTACTGGTGTAGCCAGAAGAACAGTGTTCACAGAAAAAACTGGCACCTTCTCAGACAGGAGTGCTGACAACAGGCTGAGGGGAAGGCATTGCTTTTGCTCTGCCTGCCTCTAGCCTCATTGTTATCCGTGAAATCAGAACTGGCTTTGAGTTCCCTCTGTGCTCTTTTATTTATTTATTTTTTTAATGTCAGGTTTCTGCCTCTCTTTCTTGACCTTTCATATTCTGAGAGAAGAAGGAAGATGCACTTTTCTGAACTGGGGTGAAAACTGTGCTAACCTGCAGCATGCACAGCTACACCAAACTTATGGAAAACAGAGGACAGCTGTGTTGTGCCTATGTAGCAGGGAGCACCTCAGAGCATTTGGCCCAGGGAACACATGTGATAAGGAAATAATTTCTCCATTCTCTTCTCTGCTCAGACAGTTTTGGTGTGAAGGATCACCCCTGCATAGCTATGAGGGTAATCTCTCTTCTAGGGTCTGAGCTAAACTTGGGCAGAACCCTATTGATCTCTGTGAGAGATGAGTGGGCTCATAAAGGCACATTTGTAGGTATATTTTACTACTTTGAGCTCTGATCACTGCTTTCAAATACTTGCAATTTCATTAAATCAAGAGTGCTTTTAAAGAGGAAATAGCCTTTACCAGTTCTGGCCTCATCTATGGCTGCATGATTTTGAAGAAATCATGCAGGTCAGAACCTCCTATTCTGTATTTTTCAGTCCATTTTCAGGTGACATCAATGAATTGTTTGACTTTCCAAGGTGTCAAACACTCACAGGTTGAGACTCCCATATTTTAAAACCAGGAAAGTATATCTTCAGTAAGCAAACACTGAGTTTGAAGCACTGTCATAGCTATGTGCTCCATGTTGTACATAGGGCTTCTGAAGACTTGTTGCTAGTTTTTAGCCCTTTCAGGTCACAGGGGGGTTGCTACAGCTCTCTCCTCCCCAGTTAAGATAGTCATGCCATTTCACAGCTCTCATGTCAGCCAGAAGTAGGACTCTCCCAGCTTTCTTCTACCACTCATCAGTGAAACGGGCATTAAATGTACAAACACACACAGCTGTGGTACCTCTTCTTTCCATGCACCTGCAAGCAGCAGGTGGCTGCTGTGGTTGCTCTTATTGGAAGGAGAGCCCTGTTCCCCCTGGTTTGCACAAGCTGCCCCATGGCTAGAGGACCACCATGTTTTGGCCTTCCAGGGGGCAGAAGGGTGCTGTCAGCTCAGGGGGTGCCCCCACAAGCTCTGGAGTGCAAGGTGAGTTCACTCCTTAGTGAGCAGCTGCTGCAAAGCACGCTGTGTGCAGCAGGCTCCTCGGAGGGAGGAGCTGGAGGAAAACTTCTGCATTCCAAGTCAATGCTAAAGCTCAGCTTAGGTGGCCCTGGGAGGGTGGTCTTGTCTGCCTTGCTGGGTGCTGAAACCATGCTGGCCTTCTCCTGTGTGCTGTGCTTGAGTAATGGGGGGGCAGATGGGAGTTGCATTGATAAGAGGGCTCCTGAAGCCTGAGCTGTCCTACCACGCAGCAGACTCTGGGTCTGTAAATGTGTCTCTGGGCTTGGTAACTTTGCTGGGTTCAAGGTTAACATTTAGTTATCTAACTAATACTTATGCAAGATCACTGAGTTGCAGAGGGAAAGCACCGTGAAAGTGGTTGTGCTTTAAATGTGGCTGTGCAGCGTTTGTGGCTATGGCTCTGTATGTGTAATAGCTCCAGAATATGAGTGTGGATGTGACAGCTCAGTGTTGTAAGGGGAAGAATCGGAGCATGTGTATTAGAGTTAGTTAGAAAATGTAGTGAATTTTATAGGTTATCATATAAAGTTCTAACTGTTCTACTCAGGGGATAGGGATGTAACTCTCTGACTTGCAATAGAGACTCATACGAAATCTTCCTAGAGACCTGGTACAACATCCTCTGTTCTGTGTTGGATAAGGAGACAGCTATAAGCAAACATGTGCAGGTGAAGACATGACATACCTTGTTTCAGGTGGACATATGGAGATAAAAACTGAGACCACCCAAGAGAAGAAGTAAAACTAACACTTCTTCAATTCTTGTTCTTTTGGTGAAAATCTACCTCTATGTAAATGGTTACTACGCAGCCTATGTGTAACCCCCAGCCCCACACACAAGGTGTGTCTTGGCAGGGAGGATGCAGGTGTGCTATGGCTGAGGGTGGTACAGCAGTGTTTCTAGCCTGTGCTCCATCAGGCTGGAGTAAGGCCTCCAGAGTTTGCCTGCAAAGCTATGTAAAACAACGGCTTCAATGGCATTTTTGAATACAAGCTTAGAGGGGAGGAAGGACTGCAAAATCTTTAGAGAGCTGATGGTGAAACAAACAATACAAGCTCTGATGCTGGAGGGCTGTAGGCAGTTACTAGGCAATGGTAGCAGGTCCTTGGTTATAGTTTCTTGCTGTTAGTCTTTTAGCATTTGGTGAGGTGCAGTTGTACAGGTATTGGCAACTTATCTGGAGTAAAGAACTTAATGCTCCTCACCATTGAAATCTCACTGAACTTGTATAAAATTAGCATCACGTGGGTTACTTGGAATAAAAAAGAAGAACATGCCTTAGAGATGAGAATAAGGAAGGAGGTGAAATGAGGTACCAAGCAAACTGAGAGTTTTATTGAACAGAGAGATAAATCTCTTGGGAATTTTGGAAATTCAAATCTTTCCATGTAGGAAAATTTTATCTCCTTTTACTGAGAAAAAACAAACTCCAAACCAGAAAGAAACCAGTGTGAACCTCCTGCCCTGCCACATGGGTTGGCCCTAGTCAGACAAATGCTTTGCAGGTGCCCTCCCACTGATGCTGGCAGGGAAAAGCCTGCAGCTCCCCAGAGCTCGGGAGAGCAAGTCAGCCCCTGTGTGTGAATCTGTCTCAATTCAGCCAGGCCCACTATGGATTTAGCTTTAAGAACATGCTTAAAGTCCTTTTGAGGCTTCATGTTGGCATGACTGTAAGTACTGTTGGGAATTTAGCTTCTGCTAAAGTTGGTGCTGGAGTGCCTGGCTACAGGGGTGTCTTTGAATTGCGGTTTCTGAGAGAGCATGTTTGTATAAGGCAATATCCTGGTTTATGAAAGGAGGGGACATAACATTTAGCTGGGTACTGCAGGGGTCAGGTTAATCTTTGTACTCCCTTAAATTCTGTTATGAATCTTTGTGAGACTTTGGGCTCAAAGACCCTTGTGCTCAGACTGTCAGAGTGCTGCCATGTGAAGACCATTATCCATGAAGTCTTTTTATTTTTGTTAGTCAGGGAGTTCATTTCAGAAAATGATGCATTTAAAGTAACAGAAAACCTAAACTTATGCAGCATAGCAGTTTTGAAGTATGCAGGCAGTCTAGACACCTACAGCAGTTACGTAAGGATGCTTCGAGGACTCATTAATAGCTCACAAAACAGAGAGATGTTGTGTATTAAAGTATGAAAATGTAATGTTAGCCATGCTGTTACCTTCCAGTGGAACACCAACTGCAAGAAGGCATCTTGTAGGAAAAAACATCAGGGTAGACTTGCAATTGACGTTACATGTGAAGCTTTGTTGGTATAAAAAAGTGCAAGACAGGAGAAGGGAAGCAATTTTCAGGGTGTTTTCTAGATTTACAACCATACATATTTAAACCATGTATTCTACCCTGGGATAAACCCACTACAATTTATTTGTGTGTGTTCACACCAGCTATGATGGTCATGTTCAGGCTGCCAGCCTCCTGAAGGCAGAATTACACACTCGTTTTCAGAGCTGTTGGCTCCGTGAGCACGTGTGGCTGCTCAGCAGCTGAAAATAAAGATGCTTTAGTGGGATGCTGATATTCCAACTGCTGAGTAGTAACTGAAGCCAATGGGGTTACTCCTGCGAATGGCTGCTCCCTGTGTGAAGCCTTGGGCAGGGAAGGCTGGACAGTTTGTCTCTGTCCTTGACAATAGACCAGCTGTAGGATAAACCAAGCTTCATCCCAAGCGTAGGCAGTTCTTCAGGCTACTGTGACAAAAATGTGCCATGTTTGGAATGAAATACCTTAAGCTGCTGTGGCCTCCTTCTCGCCAAATGGCAGAGAAAGTGACTGAGCAGAATATAGGGCTTCTTGCTTATTTTTGCTTTACTAGTGAATCACAGCCAGGATTTGTCAAGAAAGACAAAGCAAAAGCTGATAAAATTAATTGGTATCTGTGGCACTCGCTCTGTCTTGAAATTAGACCTCTGATTTAAATACTAGGGGTTTAGATTTAGGCTACTGCATTTGAAAATAGTTTTTTCTTTTGTCCTGTACATATAAGTAAGACAGGCGCCTTTGCTGTGTGTTGTTATTAAATATGGGACCCCATCCTTGTAGTCTTCAGAGGATTCAAAGTCCAGATCTGAGTTTTCTAATATTGATCCATAGCTAATACCAATCCCTGTCACTTGGTCATCTTCCCCAGTAGCGATGAGAGGAGACTAATGAAATAATAAGCATTTCATTATGTTTTGGCCAGCCTTGGTGAGTGCCACACACACACAGCTGTCCCCAACTGAAGGGCACAGCAAAATCATCAGCTGAGACCTACTGTTTTCCTTTCATTTGGAAAGGAATAAAATGCCTGTTTTATGCAGAGGTCTGGGAAGAGTTACCCTTTATTTGTTGCTACATGTTACGTTTGTTTCTCAGTCAAATGAATGTTTGTACATGCAGTTTTAGGTTCGGAATACGACACCTGCAGGCTTTAGAGCTGTGATGTTTGGAGGAATCGGGTGCTTACCTTGCTCCCAAATCCCTTCTATATCCCTTTGAAAAGCCAGACATCTAGGGAGAGTTTCATATACACAAGCTACACCTCACATTTATTTAAAAAAATAGAAAAAACCCCAGACACCATAAAATACGAATGAAAAGCAATCTCACTTTTTGGCGTTGGAAAACCACTCTAAGCAGTTAAGAAGAGCAGGCCTTTTCTCAGTAGGTCCTGAAATACTGCATGGAAAAATCTTGCTGTCATCAACTTTTTTTTCAGGTAGAGAAACCGAGGCAGTGCAACTTCTTCACCTGCCAGTTGCACATATTGCTGGCTGTGGGGGAGAGAGACACAGTGACTGTGGCTATAGGTCCCTTGGCCATCAGAAGGGAACTAGCCTGTACATCAGGCCCTACAAACAAGAGCATGCACTGTCAGTAAATTATTTTGATTTACATCAGTAGTTCTTATTAAAAGTAAAGAAATTAAAGTCCCAACCCTTGACATGGAGAAATGATGGGACTGCTTAACTGGTATGCTTCTAGTTTTACTGGGGAATGGCTATACTGATATTTTATAAGTTACACATCTGTGTGAAATTAGATTAAAGCACCGGTGAGTCAGCCCTTAAAAGAAATACTTTTGATGACTGGGAAAACCAGAGTGCATCTTAAACTTTGGCAATGAGTTCCTTTAAAATGGTGGAAGCATTTATATTACTTTGTTGTTATAGCTCTTGTAAGGTGCTCTTCATCAGCGTTTCAGAGTAAAAGTGTTCTGCAAAGTGCTTACACAGACAACTAATATGGATTAGAATCAAAATCTCTCATTTGAAGTTGATTTAAGGCATGCCAAATATGATGAGGTTGTTGCTGTATGATTAATATGCCTTTTTTTGATGTCTGACATTGGCCTATATCTGTTTAAAGAACTGATCTTATAAACAGAACGAGGGAAGGCTTTTATATTACACATGACCACATCCTAGGTAAATCAGTATTATAATTTTTTTGTTGCTTCCATTTTGTAATAATGGAGGAAAAGTTGTGTTGGGTTTAATATAGAAATGACTTGTGTAGATGGGTCTACTGTCTATATGTGTGGAGGTGTTGGTATATTTTTAATTTCCCTTCATGCGTCTTCTGAGCTAATGCCATGCATGTGTACATGTGTTTAAAGCCTAGTGTAAGTTGTGTTTGAAACTGCTAGGTAGACAAATGAGAATTTCAACATTTCATTCTATAGAAGATGCCCCT